>JAESFL010000731.1_pt1 | contig 18353 bp, 18 predicted proteins | sample 9269401 | NCBI WGS metagenome assembly JAESFL01 (sample SAMN14506025, study PRJNA617098) | algae metagenome | isolation source: Gloeocapsa sp. UFS-A4-WI-NPMV-4B04 and co-occurring heterotrophs from desert... | place: USA: Utah | collected 2006-10-01 | reverse complement strand
TTTTCGCTGTCTCCATCCAGCATTCAACCGGCTGAGATACCTCTTGCCAGCGGCAGGCGAGATTGTGATGTCCGCTTTCGAGCGAGTCCAGTGTGCCCTTGAGCGCCCAAGATGGGCGCAAAGCGGAACGGGAGTTCGTGCCCGGTAGCGGAATGGCGGCTTTCGGCATTCGCACAGCGAAAGCTGACATTCAGCTCGATTGGCGTCAGGTCTCAACCTGACCCACCGCGGCCTTTCATGCAGCCGGGGCAGGCATCAGTCTGGCGAGCTTGTCTGCGGCTCGGTAGTCGTCTGGCAACCCGTCGAAGATGAAGGCGTCACCATCCGAGTTGTCCTTCCGCAGCCGCAGAATGGCCTGGTACTCCGTCGAGGCATACCAGGCATCGGCGTTCTCAACGTTCGGGAACTCGATGATCACGAGATCCCCTGACCAACTGCCGTCCAGCCGATCGACCGGCCCGCCGTGGATCAGGAAACGGCCGTCGTAGGGCTCCAGGGTGGCATCGATCCGGGTGATGTACGCGACGATCTCCGGCCCGAGATTTACATGACGGAGGTGAGCAACGGCATAAGCAGACATGTGTGGCTCCTGCGTTGTGAGAGCAGCATGGATGGTCGGGCTGACCCAGTCGATTACGCGGGAGGTTATCGTCTGCAAAACTACGGACTCGTAAGGGAGACATAGAGCCCTTCTGGTTCAGATGTCTTGGTCAGTCCCGGGTCAGATCGGCAACTTCTCGGTGAGGTAAGGATCGACAGGCGGGCTTTCTTAGCCGTAGCTCCGGTTCTACGCCAGAATGTCGCGGGGCAGGTCCAAATGCTCCATACCCTGAATAAGCCGGCGCCCGACGGATCCAGAGCGCACAATCAACGGCAACCACCTGAACTGCTCAGCAGCGGGTCGGCTCTCCACATTTTCACGGATATCGGTGATCCACGTCGACTTTACCCAACGTAAGAATGCTGCCAATTTTGATGCGATGAATATAAGGACGGTTTGATGCCCCTTGCACCGTTGCGCCGCCTCTTGAGGCAGACCTTCCAATCTCTCTCTGTCGTCGCATTAGCTCTCTTGCCCTTGCCGGGCTCCGCTCTGGCGCAGCAGAAGACGCTCACCATCGCGACCCATTACACCGACGAGCAGATGCGTCCGCTGACGGCCTGCTTCCGGCGCTATGAGGCTCAGAACCCAGACATTAAGATCGTTCACCAGCAGGCTACTTTTCGGGACTTCCTCCAGACCATCCTGACCTCCCGCATCAGCGGTCGGTCGCCTGACATCTACAATGCCTATAGTATCTGGGGCGTCCAGCTCACCTCCAATGGCGTGCTCGACACGCCTCCAGCCGATATCCTTGATTTCGTTAAACGCGAGTACGAGGCCCAGACGGTGGAGGCCGCGACGGTGGGCGGCAAGCTCTGGGGTGTCCCAGCTGAGGTGAGTACCTATTTGCTCGTCTACAACAAGGAACTGCTGAAGAACGCAGGCTATTCTGCTCCACCCAAGACCTGGGACGAGCTCACCGAGATGGCCGCGAAGATCACCAAGACCGACGCGCAGGGCAAGGTTACGGTGGCGGGCTACGCTTTCGGCCCAACTCCTGCCAATGCAGTCCACCCATTCCGCACGCTTATATTTTCCAGGGGCAAGAGCCTGTTCTCGGACGATCTACGGTCGACAAACCTGACCTCGCCCGAGGCGATCGAGATCGTCACCAAACAGGCTGAGATGTTCAAGAAGGGCATCACGAGCCCATCCATCCAGGTCCGTGACTTTCCGAGTGGCTCGGTCGGCATGATGATCACGGCCAACTGGTTCAAGGACACCCTGCGCCAGGGCTTGGGCGATGCTTTTGAGCGTACGGTTGGCGTGGCCCCTATTCCGGGCGGCGACAACTGGCGAACCTATCAGTACTCCTTCTTTTACGGCGTTGATGCGCGGAGCCGCCACAAGGCAGAGGCATGGCGTCTCGTTCGCTGGCTCAACTCGCCCCAAGAGCCCAGCAAGCGCTCCTGCGTCGGCGACATGCTCGTTGCCATGGGTGGCCTGACCGCCAACAAGGCCGACATCGCGGCCTCGCAAGCCGAGATCAACGACGCCTTCACCAAACCCTATGTGGACGTAATCAGCTCCGGCCGAGCCATATCGGAGAAGAACGTACCGCAGGCACAAGAGATCGAGGTCGTGGTGCGAGGGGCGATTGAGGAGGCGTGGCTCGGTCGCAAGGCGCCTCGCGATGCCCTTGCTGCGGCACACGCGCAAGTCGAGTCGATCCTGAGGGAAGCACAGTAGGCGCCGCCCAAGCTAGCATCCGCCTCGTGATCACGTCAGCGCGCCAACCCCTGTATCTCCTCACGCCACGTTCGGCGCCATACCTCTTCTTGGCGCCGATCCTTCTGTTCGGCTTCGTGTTCTTTGCCCTTCCACTCGCGGCGTCCCTCTACCTCAGCTTCACGAACTGGAATTCCCTGGTCCCGCCTCGTTGGATCGGCCTCACCAACTATACATACCTGTTCACGCGTGATCCGATCTTTCTGCAAACGCTTGGCAACACGGCGATTTTCGCGCTGGGCACGGTCGGTGTCGGCGTTCCAGTGTCCCTCGTTCTCGCACGGGCGTTCTCGCGCAGTCGCTTTCAGGGACTCTGGCGCTCGGTCTACTCGCTCCCGATGGTCACCAACGTGGTCGCGGTCGGGTTCATCTGGTGGTTCGTGCTGGCCGACCCTTGGGGCGCTCTCAACCGCCTGCTCGCACTGATCGGTATCCCCGGCCCGAGTTGGCTGAATGATCCGAGCACCGCCATGGTCTCGGTCGTGATGGTATTCATCTGGATGCATCTCGGCCAGAACATGCTCCTGTTCTCGGCCGGGCTCGCCTCGATTGATGAGGCGCTTCATGAGGCGGCTCGGCTGGACGGCGCCAGCGAAGGGCGGCTGTTCTGGAGCATCACTCTTCCCCTTCTACGCCCCACCGTCCTGTTCGTGGTGATCACCAGCCTCATCACGGCGATCAGCTACTTTGCGCTCATCCTGGTGCTCACAGAGGGCGGGCCGGTAAACGCAACAAATGTCAGCGCTCTTTACATCTACGGCATGGCTTTCACGGATCTGCGTCTCGGCCGTGCCTCGGCGGCCGCCTACGTGCTGCTGGTTGTCATCTTCGTGGTGTCGCTCGTGCAGCTTCGTGCGTTTCGACGTGGCGGGATCGAGGCCTATTGATGCGTGCAATTGATGGCGACGCGTTAGAGGCGGGTATCAGGGTCTCCGATTTTGAGGAGATCGACACTGCTTCTCACAGTCCGCAGCAGGTCGCTTGGCTCGGCCCCACCGTTCGCTATGGGCTTCTCGTATTTGGTGCCCTGGTGATGATCTTGCCGTTCATCGACATGGTGGTCGGCGCGCTTCGGACTCCAGCCGAGCGCTTGGCCCGCCCCCCGGTTTACTGGCCGCAAACGCCCCAATGGGAGAACTTCGCCCGCGCCTTTACTGAACTGCCAATGGTGGCTTGGCTCGTGAACTCCCTCCTTGTAACAAGCGCCATTACGGCCATCCAGCTCGGTACGAGTGCGCTCGCCGGCTTTGCACTCGCCAAGTACCAGTTCCATGGTCGAGACCTCGTGCTGCGCTTCGTTCTCATCGCACAGATCTTCCCGTTTTTTCTTTTCATCATCCCTATGTTCTTCATCCTAAGATACTGGCCCCTCGCCGGTGGAAACGACTGGATGGGACAGGGCGGAACGGGGCTCCTCGATGGCTATGCGGCCCTGATCCTGCCTTTCGTGGTGTCTTGGTATGGCGTGTTCCTGATGCGGCAGTTCATGTTGACGATCCCGGATGAACTGCTCGACGCTGCCCGCATCGACGGGGCGGGCGAGTTTGGCCTGTTCTGGCGCATCGCTCTCCCACTGGCACGACCTGCCCTCGTCACCCTCGGGCTGCTTGTGTGGATCTATCATTGGAACGAGGTGATCTGGACCATGACGGTCACGCGGTCAGCGCCCGAGCTTCAGACCGTGACCGTTGGTATCCACCTCCTGCGCTCGGAGTTCTTCGACGAGCGCAACCAATCCCTTCAGCAGGCCGCGCTTGCAGTATCAGTGGTTCCCGTGGTCCTGCTGTTTTTGGGGCTTCAACGCTTTTATGTGCGGGGTCTCACGATGGGGAGCCTCAAGGGGTGAACGACACGACCGATCTCAGTCCTTTGGACCCGAACGCGCTCGCCGAGGCGCTTTCTCGCCTCGCTGCCCGCAACTACGGTGAGGAGGGCATCCCGATGCTGCTCATCCTCGAGAATGCCGCAGGCGAGGCGCTGCCGGGGCGCAGGAGGGCTCAGAAGGCGAGCCGGCATGCGGAGCTCGAGGCTCAAACGGAACCGATGGTGCAGGCGGCTGGGCAGACTTTCCGCGGTGCGGTTACAAGCCTCGAAGCCGTCGGCCATGAACTAGCAGCAAGCGAGCTCGCGCGGATTATCGAGTGGGTAGCCAACGAGCGCTTCGGATTCGAGTCGCTTGCAGCCGGCCGAGGCGATGCTCAAGGCTGAAGCCGACGCACTCGCACGCGCCCTGTCCCAAGGTCCGCTTGTTCGCGTCGTCAACTTTCATCTGACGCCCGTGTGGCGTCGCGACGAGTACGACCGGCACTTCGCCCTCTACGCCAATTACTTTGCGCCGGTTACGGAGGAGGATCTCGACGTCTTTCTCGCAACAGGCGAGTGGCACAAGGCCAAGCCAGGTCTCATCCCAGCGTTCTACAACGGATATCGCAACAACTACGATGTGGCGCTGCCCCTGCTCGAGCGGCATGGCCTCATTGGCTGGTTCTTCGTGGTGACCGGCTTTGTGGATGCGGCAGACCAGAACATCTATGCGGCCGCACATGGGATCACTCCTGCCGCCGACGAGCGGGGAGATGGGCGCATCGCGCTATCCTGGGATGAGGTCCGTGCCTTGAGTCACGCCCATGTGGTGGCGAGCCATACGCGGGGACACACACAAGCAGCAGCTTCTGAAGGTCACGAGGACGCTGCTTTGGGCTCGCAGGAGGATTTCCAACGCGAGATTGGGCGGTCCGTGCGAACGATCGCCTGGGCTGGCGGTGCCGCCTACGGTGAGAATCCAGAGGCAGATCAGGCAGTCATTACAGCCGGATTCCGCTTCATCGTATCGAACTTCCGGATTCAGCGTGTGTCGGCGGAGTCGTAACAAAGCTCAAGATACTGTGAGCAACGGCAGCGACATCACTAGGTGGCGCCGCGGCCCTCCAGAACGTAAGCCACGTGGTGGGCCTCCGGCTCGCGGTAGAGTGGGTAGAGCGGACCGACGGCGCGATCGACAGCAGCGACGTCGAGAAGGGGCTGACGACCGCCGAGCCGATCCAAGGCCTCTGGCGAGAGGCGTATGGGTCGCAAAACATCCGAGGGTTCGCCAAAGCGAATGAGCGGGCTATCTCTTTCCAGGAGCTTGCGGGTGTTGCGCTCGCCGATTCGGTAATAGCTCATGGTCTCGACCTCAAGACCTGGCACGATAACCTTGACGACGCCAATGTGCCGATCGCGCGGAGAACAGTCGACGTAGAGAACATCGAAGCCGGCTGCCTCCAGACGCCCGCGCGCGAAACGACCGCGGTCCCGGGTATCGCTGAGACGTGTAGCGGGCAGGTCAGCGAAGGCCTTGTGGCCGCGCACCGAGAACACCGACGCGAGCGTGCGCCCGAGCTGGTGCGCATCCATCCGCGCCCATTCCAGCATAGCGGAGAGAGCCCGTCCCTCACCTCCCTCGAGGCTTACGGCGGCAGCCTTGAGGAAGTCGTCTACATAGCCTGCAGGCGCCACCCGCTCGGCAACACCACGAGGACCATGCGAGTAGGCCTTACGCACACGTGAGGAGCAGAACTCGAGGAGAGCCTTGCGCAAGGCTCGCTCTCGGTCGGGGTCACAGGCCTCGCCGCAAGCTGAGAGCATGATCGGCACCGGGGGCTCATACCCGGCCCGCTCGAAGCCGACGACGTAGAGATTGGCGAGGCCGAACTCGTCAGTGGCATACTTGGCCTGAACCTCGATCCCAAGACTGTCGAGCCTCCCGAGGAGAGCGCGAGTCTCCGGCTCAAGATCAGCAGGGAGGTCCAGGAGAAGGCCCTGATCAAGCGCTCGGAAGAGGAGGCCATTACCATCGCGCTGCAAGCACTCGAGCAGGCCGTGACCAATGGCCCAGTCGACGTCTGGACCGGCGCCAAGCCCATTGGTGATCAGCGTCGTGAAGGATTGGTAGGCCGGCGGCAGTTCGAAGTAGTCGAGCGCGCCCACGTCCATCGGCACGAGAACTGGTTCATCGGTGCGAGCCCGTGTCGCGGCGATCCAAGTGAGGGGCGTTTCGCGGTCGACGGGGCTTCCTGCCGGGAGACAGAGTGTCAGCGGGTCGGTGATGCCATGAGTGCCAACCTCCTGGACAAGCGTGTTGTAGGAGCCGTGCCATTGCCGCTCGCCGATGAGCCGCATCGTGGGACAGATCATCTCGGCCATCTCGGCAATTGCACCGATCAGGGCCTCTCCGTCGGTCGTGCCGTAGCCGTAGCCTGACGGCATAGCGCCTGGGAAATCCGCAGCGTTATCGAGGAAGAGTGACACTTCCCAGACTGCCACGCCAGTACGATCGAGGTTCGTCAGAGGAAAGGCGGTGTAGCGGCCCTTCGGCAGGGCCTCGGCGTAGCGGCGTGCAGCCTCAGGCAGATCGTTGGGCAGACCGGAGATGCTCATGGTGATCCTGACGGGAGGACGGGCGAGTTCCGTCGACTTTCATGTCAGTTGAACATAAGGCAGCCGCCACATCAGTGAAGGGTCTTGGCAGCCGCTGCGCGCATCCGGCCAACAATGGAAAGAGGAGGAGTTGCTACGACTTCGGCATAGTCGCGGGCCCCCAAAAGGAATGATTCGATCGGTGCCCCCACACCAAGGTCAGTAGTTGGCACAATCGCGACCCACTACTTGGCGCTCGTTATGTCCGCTTTCGGGGAGCGGCGGAATCGGCCTTTGTGACCGATATGGGCGGATTGTGTTGAAGAAGTCGGTGCTTGGCAGGTTCTGTGGCTGAGGCTGGCGGAGGCTGCCGTACCCCTCAGGCCACGGCTGGCGCTGGCATGGGGATGAGCTTGGCAAGTTTCCTGAGGTTCTATGCGGTAGCGGCCATGAGGAACTCGTCTCTTGCTCCGTGGGGACCTCTGAGGCGCAGGCGGTCGACTTTGAGGATGCGCTTCAGGTGCGCGAACAGCATCTCGACCCGCTTCCGCTCGCGCCTGGAGATGAGGTAGGCCTCCGTCGTCGCGATCTGACGCGCCACGTCGTGTGCTGGCTCATGGATCGAGCGCAGCACCTTGCGGCCGGCCTCACCGGGCCGGCAGCGCTGTCTCAGGTCGCAGGCATCGCAATCGGCCTTGCGGGCACGGTACCTGTAGAGGCCATCGGTCGGCGGCTTGGCTTTGGCCTCGCGGCTGTCCTGCCAATAGCGGCGCAGCTCGCGTCCGCCCGGACAGGTGTAGCGGTCGGCCGAAGCATTGTAGGTGAAGTCTCCGCGCCCGAAGCTGCCGTCGGTGCGATCCTTCTCGAACACAGGGATGTGCGGCTCGATCCCGCGCTCGTCGACAAGCCAAGCCAGGTTTGCCGCATCGCCGTAACTGGCGTCGGCCGCCAAGCGCTCGGGCTTCAACCTGAAGCGTGCTTCGGTACGATCGAGCATCGTGCGCGCCGCGCCGACTTCCGCCTGCCGGACGGAGGTTGTCGCCTCCACGTCGACGATGAAGGCGTGCTTCAGGTCGATGAGGTAGTTGTCGCTGTAGGCAAAGAAGGCGAGCCCGCCATTGGCCCCTGTCCAGCGCGACGCCGGGTCAGCCGTCGCAATGAACTTCGGCGTGACACCGATGACCTTCTGCGCCGCATCGAGGAGGGGCAGATCGACCCGTCGTTTGTCATCACCCACACGGTCAGCCTCGATGAGGGGCCCGAGATGTACAAGGTGTTCCGCGACAAGCAGGACAGCTGCGTCAAGGTCGTCCTGAAACCCTAAAGAGCCCGGAGAGAAGACATGGCTTATTACATCTCGAACATCGCCCGCTCCAAGGGCGACCCGAAGGTCATCCACTCCGGCCCCAGTTCGCTGGGCGCGGCCGACCGCCTGGCCAAAGCCCTCGGCTGGTTCAGCATTGGGCTCGGCCTGACGGAGCTGATTGCCGCGGAGCGCATCACCCGTGCACTCGGCATGGAGGGCAAGGAGGCTCTTGTGCGGGCCTATGGCGTCCGCGAACTCGGGCACGGCATCGTCTCGCTCTCGCCCGACAAGCATCTCGGATTGTGGAGTCGCGTCGCCGGAGATGGCCTCGACATCGCGACCCTGATGGTGGGCCTGCGGCATGACAATCCGAAGCGCGACAATGTTGGGATTGCTCTTGCCGCGGTGCTGGGGGTGACGGTGCTTGACATCGTTGGCGCGCAGGGGGTCACGGCCCGGCACAGCCGCCCTCGTGGCCGCTCACGCTCCTACAGGGATCGGACAGGCTTCCCGCAGGGTGTCCAGAGAGCACGAGGCGCAGCCAAGGACTTCCAAGTGCCCTCAGACATGCGGGCCGCACCTCCCCTTGCAGCGGTGTCGAATCGTGCACCGCAAGAGGGGGCACGTCCTCACTGAACCATCGACGATACGGCTGCGCTCGAGCGGCGTTCATGCTGTGAAGGGGCAGCCGTGTCCCACACGATCGTGGGCACGCGATGGAGGTGAACATGCTCAGGCTCGCTGATCTTCAGGCCAAAGCCCTTGAGGTCCTCGTCCCACCAGATCTGATCCTGACCTGCGGGTGAGGGGAGGGCGTCGACCACCCGCTTGGTGAGCTTGCAGGAGGGCATTGGACCCGTGCTCAGTGTGGCTACCTGGACGGGCTATAGGGAGCCAGAAAATGCAACGGGAGCTATGGCGAGGAATGGGCAGCTCACAGAAATCGAGCATCAGCAAGGGGTTGTGCATCTCCAAGCATTGTGGTCCATGCCTGTCGGGGTGTGGATGCTTGACTTTTAATCAGAGGTCCTGGGTTCGAGTCCCAGCGCGCTCACCAACATCTTCAATGACTTAGGTGGTAGTCAAAGTTAGAAGAAGATCGCCGAGGTAGCCAATAGGTAGCCAGGCAGACGGCTGGCGAGTGTTTCTCGTAACAACCTGGTGGTGTTGCAGCAGCAGTGTCGGTGATGTCGCTCACAGGTGATTTGATTGCTGGCGCCTCGCAATGTCCAGCTGATTGCGCCCTCACGCATTAGCGGCCAGCGCAGCGATCGCCGTTGTTGAGCACACAAAGCCTGGCGTCTGTGGATCTTTGGCCATGGTGATTGCCTCCGGCCGTAACGCCGGCCAAGCCCATGCCGGGCCACCTCCTGATCCACGTATCGGCCGATCCGCCATTCGGCCTCGCGGGGCATGGAACGGGTCAGCAGCTGATCGACATAGGTACGATCGTGGGCACGATCGATCAGGTCGGGGAGACCCGTCGGGCTCGATGGACCCCAGTGGGGCAAGACCTTCTGTCCGCAGCACCTCGGTCAGCAGGCCGTACTTGCGCCTGAGGAAGCGTAGTACCTCAGCCACGGCGGGCGAGAGTGGCCATAAGCCGCTCGATTTGCTCGTCCGGCGGCGCCGCCCGGCCGGCCAGACGCCGTTGGGCCGTGAAGGTGTCGCTCCCGATCAGGCGAGCGATCCATGGCGGCGCTTCAGGAAGGGGGCGCCAAGTGCCCGGGGCCGTGCCGCCGGCCACGGCGGCGAACAGGTCCGGCTTGTGCGTCGCCGACGGGCGGCGCGCCGGAGGGGCGGGCGAAGTCACACGCGGCGGGGCCTCGATCGTTGGTTCGTCGGCGCCCCGCCACCAGCCCGGCTCGCTCGCGGCAGCAGGGGACCAGCCTCGAGGCAGGACGCGGCCGGCGTCCAGCACTATGATGGGGATGAGCGCGGAGGCGGGCTTCGTCACGGGCGCGATGCACACGATCGACGGCGCGTTCGGCGCATAGTCCCCTAGGCGACCGCGCGGGCGAAGTTTTGGCAGCCATTCCGCTCGGGCCGGCAACCAACATTTGAAAGACGGAGGGACATCGTGAAAGTTCGGAAACTCACTATCGCAGATGCATCGTTCGAGCGCTCGCCGGGATAAGACGGAGACGTCATTGCAGGTAATGTCATCGATCAACGCAATGTTGGACCGATAACCATCGGCTATGGCCGGTACCGACCGGAGCAGAGCATCGATGAGACGCCGGCCGGAGATGACGTCATGATTGTCCTGGAAGGGCAACTGACGGTCTTCTCAGCCGGTGGCAGCATGACGGCCGGACCGGGCGAGATCGTCTACATGCCCAAAGGCGAGAAGGTGACGATCTGGTCGCATGAGCAGAGAGCCGTGAAGGCCTATGTCACTTACCCGCACTGGCAGGAGGCGCGTCCATGAGACGTACCTACATCGACCGTCGGCCTCGACCTGGCCAAGAATTTTTTTCAGGTCCATGCGATCGCCAGAACGGGCGAAGTGGTCGTCCGGCGGTCGCTCAGACGAGCTCATGTGATCCCGTTCTTCACGAAGCTCCCGCCGTGCCTGACCGGCATGGAGGCCTGCGGCACGAGCCATCACTGGGCGCGGGAGCTGGTCGCTCTCGGGCACGAGGTTCGGCTGATGCCGCCTGCTTACCTCAAGCCCTACGTGAAGCGTGGCAAGTCCGACGCTGGAGACGCGGAGGCGATCTGCGAGGCGGTCACCCGACCGACGATGCGCTTCGTCCCGATCAAGTCGGTCGAGCAGCAGGCTGCGCTCGCTCTGCATCGGACGCGTGATCTCCTCGTCCGCCAGCGCACCCAGTTCGTCAACATGATCCGCGGCCTTCTGGCCGAGTTCGGCATCGACATCCCGAAGGGCATCACGCACGCCCTGGCGTTCGTTCCGCGCGCGGTGGCCGTTGACGCGCACGAGGTCCCGGATCTCGCCACCAAGGTGATCGGCGCCTTAGTCCGCACACGCCATCGAGGACCCGGGCCGCATTCGGCAGCTCGAGCGAGACCTCCTGGCCTCCTTCCGATCGAATGACCTCGCCCGACGCATCGCGACCGTGCCTTGCGTGGGCCCGCTCGGAGCGAGCGCCATGTCGGCCACCGTCACGGATCCCACGCAGTTCCGCTCTGGCCGTCAGTTCGCGGCCTGGCTGGGCCTCACCCCGCTAAACAACTCCAGCGGCGGCGAGGAGCGGCTCGGCCGGATCTCGAAGATGGGCGACCAGTACCTGCGCCGGCTGCTGGTCACCGGCATGACCTCCCTCGTTAGGGGCAACCGGTACCACCCGGGATCGATCGATCCTCGCATGAATGCGCCGCTCGCCCGCCAGCCTGTCCGGCTTGTAACGGTCGCGATGGCGAACCGAGCGGCCCGGGCGATCTGGGCCATCATGGTCGGAGGCGAGGTCTACCGGGCGCCGGTGGTCGACTTGGTGGCTTGAGGACGAGCTTACCGATCAGATCTGCGCGAGACCGCGCGAAGGAGGTTGCGAGGACCCTGTGAAGTGATGGCGCATCGGTCAGACCGGGGACGAGGACAACTCGCGTCATGTCGAGGGCGTCAAGCCCGCAAAGCAGAATGGGACCTCATCCGCGGAAACCATCAGGGCCAGGGGTCGATGAGCGCGCGAACAGGCCGGACACAAGACGGCACCCGACCAGCACGCCAACCGTCATAGACCCCTTGCAATGCGGGAGCCATCCACACAGGACATTCAGCGCGACTGACGTAAGGTCCCAACCTGACCCGAAGCGGACATTTTGAGCGCAGGCGAGACCTCGGTGTGTTCAGGGGCATCGGTTCAGAAACTCGCCCGTTTTGGAGGATTCCGGCTAAAATGCGCTGCAGCCAAGCCGTTGTGGCTCTTGGTTCCAGACCTGAGACCTGACGGCCAGCGGGAAGGGTTACTTTAGATTGACGCAGCTTCACTAAAAGCGCAGCCTCTCTCCCATCATGTGCCCGGCGTCCTGAGCCCGGTCCTTGGCTCGGCGTTCTGGTATCATGACAGGAGGATGGCATGAATGCACGAAGTGTAACCTGGCACCTTCTCGCTGCGGCCCTGATTGCAATCCCACTTGGAGCCACTGCCGACCCGCTTGAGGACCAGATCAGGGTAGCCTATTCGGCCTGGAACGCAGCTTTCAACAAAGGTGACGCCAAGGCCGTTTCGACCTTCTACACTGGCGATGCCTACCTCCTCCCAGTGACCCATGAGGTGATCCAAGGTCCCGATGGTGTCGAGAGGTTTTTTTCCAGCCTTTTCTCCAATGGGGTCACAGATCACACCCTCGATCTGATCAGGACCACGGGAAACGACAACATCATCGTTGTCGCTGCTAAATGGTCTGCCGCTGGGAGAGACGCATCGGGCAAAGCGACCCGCTTCAGCGGCGTTGCGACCCATGTGTTCGAGCGGCAGCCGGACGGCTCCCTGAAGCTCAAGCTGCACACCTTCAACTGACAGCCTTGCCGTAGCCTTCGCTGTGAGGTGCCCTGGTCAAGTTGCAGGAGCAGATCATGAGTTTTGCAGGTACAGTCACAAGGCGTGGTCTGCTAGCAAGATCCGGCGCCATAATTGCCGCGGCAGGCGCAGGAGTGATACCGAGGCGGGCTCGTGCGCAGCGCAAGAAGCTTAGAATTATGCAGTGGCGGCACTTCGTTTCTGCTTATGATCCCTGGTTCAACGACACCTTCGCACGGCAGTGGGGGGATGCGCATGACGTCGACGTTATCATAGACAATATTGGGTTTGCCGAACTGACCCCTCGTGCAGCGGCCGAGATTCAGGCCCAACGTGGGCACGACCTCATCCAGTTCGTGACGCCGCAAGCGATGCTCCTCGACAATCTGATCGATCACCGCGAAATTTTTGAGGAGTGCAGCCGGCGATACGGCAAGCCGGCTGAATTTGCGCGTCGGGCACACTACAACCCAAAGACAAAGACGTATACCGGCTTCGCCGCCGCCTACCAGCCAGCACTTGTCACCTACCGCGGCGACCTTTGGGGCAAGATGCAAGCGGTCCCGAGCACCTGGGGCGACGTACTGACCGGAGCGCGACGCATCAGACTCCTCGACGGCAAACCAGCGGGCATCAGCCTGGCGCCGGAGCACAATGGCGAGCAGACGCTGCGTTCGATCATGTATTCCTTTGGGTCCTCAGAACAGGACGCAGACGGGACCCCGACGCTGAAGTCCATGGCAACCCTGGACGCATTGCGCTACGTGAAGGATCTCTACGAGCAGGCGATGCCGACTGATGTGCTCCGGTGGGACGGCGCCTCAAACAACCGGTTCATGCTTACAGGCGAAGGATGCTTCACAATAGATAGCCTGTCCATCGGTCGGGCTGCTGAAACGATGAGGCTGGACTTCGCGAGCGATCTACACCTAGCACCGATGCCAGCGGGACCGGCGGCGCGTCTTGGATCCTTCGGATATTACACCTACTCGATCTGGAAGTTTGCTGAAAATCCCGACGGGGCCAAACAGTTCCTCGTCGACTTTGCGGGCAGGTCCAGGGATGCCTTCATCGCAAGCGGCTTCCAGAATATGCCGTGCTACCCCGATACAATACCGGACCTAGAGGCGCTCACCGGGGGCGCCGGCAACGGCGCGCCGGCGAAGTACGGCCTTATGAAGGATGTGCCCTCCTGGACCACGAATGCAGGCCATCCCGGGTACACGAACCCGGCTATCAGCGAGGTCTACGATAAGGGTATCATCGCGAAGATGTTCGCTGATGTCGCCACAGGTCAGTTAGACCCGGAAAGCGCACTTGAGCGGGCGGATGGCGAGGAACGAACGATCTTTGACAGGTGGCGCGAACGAGGACAGCTGTGACTACAATCCGCGACAGGAGCCCGATGAGCCGCAAGTAGGAAGGTTCTGTATGCGTATCCGCAACAAGATGCTGCTCGCTATGTCGGTGCCGATTGGCCTGCTGGTTGTCCAAGTTTTCGCAGTCAACCACTTCGTCCGAGAGCTTCAGGGCGCCACGAGCTTTGTCGCGTCCGCCCACGACGCTATCGAAGCAGACTTCAACGCCCTCGACCTCGTCGGGAAGCTGCGGCAGGAGGTTAAGAAGCTTCCGTCCGGAGCGGTGACAGACCAGGCTAGATGGGCTGACAGCCGTCGCATACGCCAGGAGCTCTTCGCGCGGGTGAACAGTGCGGTCAACACAGTCACGAATACCAGTGCCGCCAAGAAGATCGACCCAGGGCGGCTTCAAGCGCTCAACGCTGCTCTCGGCCAAGCGCGCCAGGGGTACGGCCAGTCAGAAGAACTCGTCGGACGCGCGGGCGGCGACGTCAACGGCCTTATCGAGAGCGCCATATACGCCGACCGGGCATTGCTCTCCCTTGAGGATGCGCTCACGGCGACGGCTGTAGATCTGAGACGCGAACTGCAGCAGGCGGTCAACTATGAGAGAGCGATTCACGACCGCCCCGTTATTGCCGGAATCGCGATTGGCGGGGCGGCAGTGTTGTTCCTCCTTGCCTTTGCGTGGCTCTATGCCGACCGACACCTCGCGAGCCGCCTCGTTGCACTAAGCCGTAGTATGCTAGCCATTGCCGCTGGCGACCTACGAACGCCGTTGCCTGACGCTAGCGGCAAGGATGAGATTGCGGCAATGGCCAAGGCTCTGTCGGTTTTTCGAGACACAGCCGTTGAGATCGAGGAACAGAACCTGCGTGAGCGTCAAGTGGTGCTCGACACAATCAACTATGGGGTTCTGATCCTCGATCCGGAGTTCCGCGTGAGGATGTTCAACCGTGCCTTCCGCGACTTGTGGAGCGTTCCAAAGGAGGTTCTGCGCGCGCGTGCCAGCATCGATACCGTTCTCGAGGCGCTTCGGTCCAGTGGGCTGCACGGCGTGCCCGTTGAGCAGTGGCAGCGCTACGTTGAGCGCAGGTTGGCTGAAATTCAGGCTGCCAACGCTCCTCCCCAGGAATGGCACCGCCCGGACGGGCGCATCCTGCAGTACGAAATCGTGGCGCTCCCAGACGGTGGGCGTATGCTCACCTACTTCGACCTGACTGAACTTAAGCAGGTTGAGAGTGAGTTACGAACGGCTAAGGAGCAGGCCGAATTGGCTAGCCGAGCCAAGTCCGACTTCCTGGCAAGCATGAGCCACGAACTGCGCACACCCCTCAACGCAATCATAGGTATCAGCGAAATGCTGAAGGAAGATGCTGAGATCAATGGCGCCACACACCTAGAAGAGCCGCTTGGACGTGTCCTGCGAGCCGGCCGGCTTCTCCTCCAGCTGATCAACGAGGTCCTCGACCTTGCCAAGATTGAGGCTGGCAAACTTGAGCTTCAGCCAGAGGAAGTCGAGTTGCGCTCACTGCTGGACGATGTTTTAGACACCGCAATACCTTTGGCAGAGAAGCACGCGAACCTGCTTAGGTTAGAAGCGAAGTCTGACTTAGGGCGGGCCACGCTCGACCCAATGCGATTGCGGCAGGTGCTTCTCAATCTACTCTCGAACGCCTGCAAGTTCACCGAGAATGGAGAGGTGACGCTCTTCGCCGAGCGAGAAGGCTCGCAGGTTGAACTCCGAGTGTGCGATACAGGGATAGGTATCGATGCGGACCAGCTCCCGCAACTATTCCAGGAGTTTCATCAAGCTGGAGTCGCAAAGCATCGCAAGTACGGCGGGACTGGGCTAGGCCTTGCGATTAGCAAACGCCTCATTGGACTGATGGGCGGCGAGATCGGAGTTGCGAGCGAGAAAGGCAAGGGATCCGAGTTCAAGGTCAGGCTACCGGTGGATGCACCGGTTCGGGCTGAGGCAGCGTGAAGGGACGAAACATGCCGGTCATCCTCTATGTCGAGGATAACGACGACAACATATATATGCTGGAAAGCCGCCTGAAGCGGCAGGGCTTCGACGTGTTAATCGCACGCGACGGCGCGAGTGGCGTCGCCCTCGCCCGGGCCGAGCGCCCCGACCTGATCCTGATGGACTTGGGTTTGCCTATTATTGATGGCTGGGAGGCATCGCGTCGGCTTAAGTCGGACGAAGCCACAAGTCACATTCCACTGATCGCACTTTCGGCTCACGCCATGTCGAGTGACAGGACGCAGGCGCTGGAGGCCGGCTGTGACGAGTACGATGTCAAGCCGGTGGAATGGGGTAGACTCCTGGCGAAGATTAAAGCCTTGCTACCGTGTGAGAGCGCGTGATGAAGGACGCCGTCATCCTCGTCGTGGACGACGACGACAATAATCGGTTCACGCTAGCCCAGCGCCTAAAGCGAGAGGGCTATGAGACTGTCACGACGGCAAATGACGGCCAGGAGGCCTTGGCTCTACTCTCCCAGAGTTCATTCGATCTTGTCCTCCTTGATGTGATGATGCCTCGGCTGGACGGAATCGCCGTCCTAACCGCAATGAAGGCCGACCCGGTCCTGAGGCATATCCCAGTCATCATGATCTCCGCTGTAAACGATCTGGACCGCGTGGTGCGCTGTATTGAACTCGGGGCGGAGGACTACCTGCCGAAACCGTTCAACAAGGTGTTGCTTCGGGCTAGGGTCGGAGCGTGCTTGGAAAAGAAACGGCTACGTGACCAGGAACGAGCTTACTCTACCCAGATCGAGCAGCAACGCGGGCACCTCAGCAATCTGCTTCACGCGATCCTGCCGGCTCCCGCGGTGGCTGAGCTGGAGGAAACGGGCCGTGTGGAGCCACGACGATACTCTGACGTCGCCGTTCTATTCTGCGACGTCGTCGGCTTCACAACTTACTGTGACGAACATCCTCCGGAAACCGTCATTCAGCATCTTCAGCACCTCGGGGATGCGTTCGAGAGGCTCACCGCTTCCCACGGTCTCGAGAAGATCAAAACGGTGGGTGACGCTTTCCTTGCTACGGGTAATCTTCTAGTGCCACACTCAGACGCGGTGATGTCCGCATTGGCTTGCGCGTTTGGTATGATGGAGGCTGCTCGTCTCGGACCCGCTGGCTGGGAGCTTCGATGTGGCTTGCACATGGGGCCCGTCGTGGCAGGGGTTGTGGGTCGGAGCAAGTTTAGCTTTGACCTTTGGGGCGATACAGTGAACGTAGCAGCTCGTCTTGTCACCGTCGGAGACACGGGCTGTGTTCACCTAAGCGAGCCGGCTTGGAATCAAGTCGGCGGTCGATGCTACGCAGAGCCGCTCGGGATGATTCCTCTGAGAGGCAAAGGTGTGGTTTCGGTCTTTCGTTGTGCCATGTCAGGTCACGCACGGACCGTGCCGGCCCAACCTATAGCGGATCACGAGATTGCCTGACCCGCTCCTTCCTAGGGAGCGACTCTGATGAAGGCTTTGAGTGCAGCGTCGCTCAAGCATTCCCAGGCCGCACAGCTTTTGAAGGCCGTGCACTGCCACCGAGTTCAGCAACGGCCGAGTTCTTATCCGACAACTTCGAAACGGCTGCTTGCGGCTTCGGAAGGTCATGAGAGCTCCGAATGACTGGGATCTGCAGCCCGTGTGGACAGCACTTCACCCCGTTCATGCAAATGTCAGCTCTTGGCACAATCGCGACCTACCACTTGGCGCTCGCAATGTCCGCTCTGGAGGAACCAGCGGCGCAGTCTGCGCGGCCGACATGGGCGCAAAGCGGACCTGATTGGGCCCGTGATCTGAAGGCTCCAGTTGGCACATGGCAGAAGCTAACGGTATGTCGGCTTTAGCGCCGACAGCAGGCGTGTCCGACAACCCGCCTGCGCGGCACCTCGGCCATGTCCGATAACTGGTGTTCTCGGGCACGCTCCAGAAGTGAGGGCCTGGTCCCGATAACGCGCATTGAAGTACGCCCTGTAGCGGTCTCTGAAGCGGAAATGGAACGCCTTATCCTCCCTGCCGTGTCGTCCAAGGGAATGCAACAAGGTGAGTATCTGCAAAGGGTTGTAGGATTGCGAGGCTTGGGTCGAGGTCCGCAGCCACCTGGCCTTGCCCTCCAGTCCTGTAGCGGTCTCGCCCTACATCACGACGATGAAGGATTCAGGCTTCATGGGTCGACAATCCACTGAAAGGTGGGGACGATAACATACATGCATAGGGTGCACGGTTGGTAGCCCCCAATGAGCACGGGGGCGATGTGCGGCGTAGGGTCTTGGATCCGGTGGGCCCTGGACGTGAGACTGAACCACAGCTAAGCGAAGCCTCTCCCAGTTCAGGTTGCGCGTCATTTCTGAATGTCCACATCGTCATGAATCGGTTCTGGGTAGAGGATTCGCTCTGGCCTTGAGAGCGGATGGTTCAGACCCGTACCAAAGACCAGCACCTGACCCGAAGTAG
>JAESFL010000730.1_pt1 | contig 18389 bp, 17 predicted proteins | sample 9269401 | NCBI WGS metagenome assembly JAESFL01 (sample SAMN14506025, study PRJNA617098) | algae metagenome | isolation source: Gloeocapsa sp. UFS-A4-WI-NPMV-4B04 and co-occurring heterotrophs from desert... | place: USA: Utah | collected 2006-10-01 | reverse complement strand
ATTTAGCATCATCAATCAGGTGAGTTAAGTTGAGGTTGAGCATAGTGGCAGGCGGTCGGTTTCCCTATTAGTATTCTACCAACCTGTTCCTTCTCGCTTTACCTCCCCGAAACACCTATTGAGCCTATTTTGATTTCAGCGATCGCTCTTAGCTTTCCAATTATATTTTTAAGCAAGTTTTTCAACTATTTTTCAGTTTTAGCCGTACTTAAGGATTTTGGCGCTCTGAAATAATAGTGGCAGTTCTAATCGTTACTTAAACTACTAGATTATTTTCCTATTTTCTCGCTCTACAGCCTCTGATATCACTTGTCGCAGCCATTCGGTGCGGTTGGGGAGCGATCGCACATAGTTTGCTACATCCACGCTTACTCTTACTGAAAGCGGAATTTCTGCCATCGTCTGCTCATACACTCGTGGTTTTAATTTTTGTTTCGGATTTAGATTGCCGCCCATAATATTCTATGTTTACAAACAATTGTTTGATTTAATTAATAGTTAATAGCCAGAGGAATTAAGTTAACGGCTCAGCCTCTGGCAGAACTACAAACAGGTCTATATGAATTTTACCAAATCAAGCGAAACTGGGCTTGTTCAATCTCAATTAACCGCACATCTAAACACTCAATTTAAAGTGTTTGCGGCTGAAATATCTCCATTAGTCTAAGCCTCAATTAAGTTTGAACGCATTGGCTTTACCAGAAACGCCTCAAACACGCCCTACATAGTCTATCAAGTGAGTCATACTAGCAAAGATAATTGCACCGTTGAATTGCGTCGCTTTGGGGTCGCCCCTTTAACTACAAGATGAAGACTTAGTGCAGGCTTGGTAGTAGCGATCGCCCTTATCGCTGTTTTTCCAATAATCAAATGTACTTTGTTCCTGCTGCGGATATTCGTATTTTTTCCTCCATATCATGCAAAATAATTACTGCAATCCTGTTAAGGATACGTAAGTTCTAAAAACTTTTAATTTTTAGGCTAAAGTTTTGTTGACTATGGAGATAGAGAATTTTGCTAAAAGATATTAGGGATCGTTTTAACTATTTCAAAAAAAGAAAAGTTACTCCGCAAGATATCCAAGATATGCAAGTGGGGCTAGTAGAAGAATCAACTCTAGATATTAACTACATTGTGTTAATTTTAGGCTCTTGTGCGATCGCTACCTTGGGACTGCTTTCTAATAGCGCTGCTGTAATCATCGGGGCAATGATCATTGCTCCTTTGATGTTACCAATTCGAGGGTTAGCTTTTGGAGCTTTAGAAGGCGATGTTATTCTTGTTCGCAAAAGTTTAATTGCAATAGTAGTCGGAACACTGCTAGCAATTGTTTTAGCCCTAATTTTAGGTTCTTTAGTAAGCCTGCCAGAATTTGGTAGCGAAGTTATTGCCCGCTCCCAACCAACTTTACTAGATTTAGGAATTGCGGTCACTGCTGGGGGAATCAGTGGCTTTGCCAAAGTGCAACCTAAAATTTCTGGTACTCTAGCTGGAACAGCGATCGCTGTTGCTTTGATGCCGCCAGTATGTGTTATTGGCTTAGGTTTATCTGAAGCAGATTGGTCACTCAGTACAGGCGCAACCCTCCTTTACCTAACCAATTTGCTTGGAATTACCCTCTCGTGTATGCTGATATTTTTAATCGCAGGCTACACACCGCTAGCTCGTGCCACTAAAGCTCTTGGTTGGACACTGGCGTTTACAGCAATACTGATTGTTCCTCTGAGTGTGAGTTTTGTAGATTTAATCAAGCACGCCCGACTCGAAGCCAGTCTTAAACAAGCATTGTTGAACCGAACTAATACTTTTCAACGGATGGAATTGATTTCAACTAAGGCTAATTGGTTAAGCGATCCGCCGCAAGTTCGTTTAAGTGTTCGCACTAGAGAAGTTTTGACTCCGAAACAAGTAAGACTTTTAGAAAAATTCGTAGAAAAAGAAATGGGACAAGATTTTCAACTAATTTTTCAAGTTAGCCAATATGAAGAAGTCAAGGGAGACACCTCCGCTTCTAAATCAAAACCTTAATTATTTTAATCGTAATTCATGACAACAGAAACTCTACTTGGCGAAGCCGCTATAGAAGAAAATTTGAAGCAATTTCTTCTGGTACTATCAGTTTCATTAAGTGTAGCGACGCTTCCCCAAATCTTTAGTTGGTTTCGCCTAATTCCATACACCCTGCTTTTAGTAATTGTGGGTTTGGGTTTGGCTTTTTTAGATGTCCGTTTGGTTAATTTATCACCGCAATTAATTTTAACGATCTTTTTACCCCCGCTTTTATTTGAAGCAGCTTGGAATCTAGAATGGTCTAAACTGAAGCGAGATTTAGTACCGATTAGTATTTACGCTGTTTTGGGCGTAGTTATTTCTGTTACTGGCGTAGCTTTTGCGATCGCTCAATTAGTTGGAGGTTCCTTAGCAACAGCACTGTTGGTAGGCGCGTGTTTATCTGCAACAGATCCGGTTTCTGTAGTTGCGCTGTTTCGAGAACTGGGTGTTGAAAAACGCCTAGCTGTTTTGATGGAGGGGGAGAGTTTATTTAATGATGGTATTGCTGTTGTCGCTTTTAGCTTTTTGGTAGGACTTTCGCTAGGAACGGCTGAATTTGAAATTCAAACTCTGATAGCTCGTTTCTTGGCTGTAGTTGGTATTGGAATTGGAGTTGGTAGCTTAATTGGTTTTGGTATTTCTTATCTCACCCAACGCTTTAATTTACCTTTGGTAGAGCAATCTTTAACCTTAGTTTCCGCTTACGGCACTTATATAATTACCGAAGATTTAGGCGGATCTGGTGTAATTGGAGTTGTGACAACTGGCTTGATATTGGGAAACTTTGGCTCTCTTATCGGTATGCAGCCAAGTACGCGGCTAGCTGTAACTCAATTTTGGGATTTTTTGGCATTTTTTGTAAATTCGATTGTTTTTCTGTTGATTGGCGATCAGATCAGATTTGCTGATTTGGAAGCAAATTTAGGGCTAATTGTTGTAACGATTGGAGCAATACTTTTAACACGGGCGATCGCAATTTATGGCTTAGGAGCATTAAGCAATTTATTAGCTAAATCAGAAATTTCCTTACCAGATCAAACTGTACTTTGGTGGGGAGGATTGCGAGGTTCTGTATCAATTGCGTTGGCTTTAAGTGTGCCAGTTATTCTGCAAGAGCGAACAGAAATAATTGCCACTGTATTTGGCGTAGTTCTATTTACGCTTTTAGTACAAGGATTAACAACCAAATCTTTATTGGAGAAACTAGGACTTTTAGATGCTCAATCTGCGATTCAGGAATATAATGATGCGATCGCTCGTTGGGTAGCGCTTAATCGAGTTCAAAAATATCTCAATCAAGCAGATACTCGTCCAGAAATTGACCCGGAGTTTTATCGTTATCAGGAAGCCTTAGTTAAAGGACAAATTGATTCTCTCCAAGAAAATATTAACAAGCTACGAAATGAATATCCACAGCTACGTGAATTAGGAGTTGAACAACTCAAAGAGGAACTATTAGCTATTGAAGCTGATACCTATGCTGAATTTATGCGCTCTGGTCAATTGAGCAGTAAACTTTCACCCGTGTTACAGGAAGTTTTTAAAACTATGGAGGAAAACACTGTTTAAAGCAGGCTTCTAGCTGTTTTAATAGTTGGTGGTCTTACGATGAGAATAATGAAGCGCTTAAAGGTTGACAATTTACAATTTAAATTGAAACAATAGCTTCAAAAAACTCACAGCTTCCAGTAGAATAAATTTCTTAATGATTACTCTATAATTGTATTTTCATCGCTTTTTGAGCAGAGAGAAACAACACAGCTAAAAGTAAATTGCTGATTTTATTGTTCCTAGTTGTTGATTTAAAATTAAACGTAGAAGATTAAATAGAGCAGTGAGCCACAGAGCATGAATTATATAATTAATGCTAAAATATGTATGCATTATTGCTACTGTTATTATATTTTTTTTTCTTCAATTTCATCAATAAAATTAAATACAATACTTGTAAATTTATCTACGAAAAAAATGCTCCATTCGTGGTAAACTCCCTCAACAACTACCAGTTTGGCATTTTTAATAAGTCGCAAAAAATCTTGAGCAGTGCTTAAAGGAGTCGTAAGATCATTTGCTCCCCATATAAGTAGACAATGAGATTCAATTTTTGGCAAAAGCGGTTTTAAGTCTTTTTTTAATGATAGTAGTAATAATTGAATAGTATTTTGAGTTTGTAAAACAAAATTGTAAGTAAATGCTGTAAAAATCTGAATAATTTGAGGGAATTTGAGTTGGGGAGTTTGTGCAGTCATTTCTATTGCCCTTTGAAACAAAATTTTTGCCAAAGGCTCTACGGGAATACCTGTACTATCTACTAATATGATGCTCTCTACAAAAGTTGGCATTGAGGCGGCTATTGTAGCAGCAATTCCTCCGCCTAACGAATGTCCAATTATATGAACTTTTTTAATGTTTAGTATATTTAAAAAAGCAATTAAAAATCTAGCATGGTCGTTATAATCCCAGTTTAAATTCGAGTGGCTAGTCTTGCCAAAACCTGGTAATTCAGGAGCTATTACTTGATAACGTTGGCATAAAATATTTAATATTTCTTGATAAGGCTCAATACCTACTCCCCATCCATGTAAAAATAGGATCGGCTCACAATCTGATACTATTCCTCCTTCTAAATAGCGGATACTGTGTTCATTTACAGATAGGTGTTTTTCGATAAGTTGATTAATCACTTAATTAGTTTTTTTGAAATGTTAATAACTACAATTTAATACGTTTGTTACCACTCTATGGTAATAGCAGGCTTGCTATTGTTGTAAAAACGTAGGATATTCAACTGATTAGCGAATTAGTTAAGCAGTTACTTAGGGTGACATTGGCGATCGCCGTCGATATACTTTGCCATAATCAAGGGAACGCGATCGCGTCTTGCTAATTGTCCTTGCTGTCGTAGCCTACAAGGGGTTGGCAAAAGTTGTCAGCCGTTGTCGCCTTTGACTAATGCAGGCGCTGCAATCTCAACTTTTAGGCAAGATATAGGCAACTACTACAGGTGGCGGCGCTAACTGACTTTGGGGAGCAGGTAGCATTTCTCCTCGAAAGTCGAGTAGCTGGACAATAAATAGATAAGCGATCGCCAAAATTATGGAAATCGCACCAGTAATAACAGCAACAAGTTTTGAGCGGTTCATGGATTGGCGAAATAATGCTTTTATAGTATTCCTATCTTCTATCTTGCACCTTTTAGCCAGCGATTGAAGTCATTGTCATCTGTAGGCATAACAAAAGCTAAAAAGCCTACTGGGTAATCCAAGTTGGAGCGGTGATAACACTTAATATTGATATTTAGGATAATTCAGATGGCATTTTTGGGTTGCAAGGGCGTAATTAAATCAAGATGAAGTCTGTTATAGATTCACCAAATGAACCTAATACGCTCGTTCGCGCACCAGTGATACAGACGAATGTATTGCGGAAAGTCTACCGTACCGGGTTTTGGCTTAATCAAAAAATCGTATCCCTGAAAAGTTGTTCGCTAAGTGTTTACCAAGGAGAAACTTTTGGGCTTTTGGGGCCGAATGGAGCCGGAAAAACTACGCTATTGAAGCTGCTTCTCGGAATTATACGTCCTTCGGCTGGGCGAGGGCTGTTGTTGGGGCAACCTTTAGGCGATCGCGCCGTCAAACAACGCATCGGTTATCTGCCAGAAAACGCCTATTTCTATGACTACTTAACTGGTTGGGAATTTTTGCAGATGACGGCTGGACTATTCCAAATTCCAGCTACAGTGCAGCGCCAGCGCATTCCTCAATTACTTCAATTAGTCGGACTATCTCAGTTAGCAGCCCGTAAAAAGCAACTACGCCAGTATTCTAAGGGAATGCTTCAGCGTGTAGGTCTAGCCCAAGCATTGATTAATGATCCAGAATTAGTGTTTTTAGATGAGCCGATGTCTGGACTTGATCCGCTAGGCCGTTATCAAATGCGGAATATTATCCTCTCGCTTAAAGACCAAGGTAAGACAATTTTCTTTAATAGTCACATTCTCTCAGAAGTAGAACAGATTTGCGATCGCATTGCTATTCTTTCTGAAGGCGATTTGATTTGTAGTGGCTCCCTAAATGAATTGTTAGGCACAGACAACACATATCAGATCAAAGGCCGGGGTGGTGACAATGAACTCCATCAATGGATATCCAATCTAAAGTTTGAGCAAGATAACTCTTGGCATGGTCAATTACAAGGTGATCCTGATGATTTTCTCGCCCGCCTACGCCAGATGAATGTCCAAATTATTGCACTGAATTTGTCCCGCCCTTCCCTAGAAGAGTTTTTTCTTCAGCAACTTTTTGCTACAAAAATAGCTAATAAATAGAGGCAGATAAATTGCACGCTAATAAAGTGGACGCAGTGTTACGGGACGTGGTGTTACGGGACGCGGTGTTACGGGACGCGGTGTTACGGGAAGAATCAATCTCCCCGTAAACCGCTCAAGAATCAATCTCCCCGTAAACCCTTCCAAATACTCTGACCGCTTTTTGCGTCATCTACTACTAACTCGTGCAAAACTCACACCGTAATCTTATTGGTGTTTAGCTTTACTACTGTAAAATTTGTAGCTCCTAAAGTCCTAGTATTCTAAAAATACTAAAAACTCCAGTTACAGGCGCTAATGCAGTTCCTAGTGTGTCGCCTACCCGGGCTATGCCATTTCGGTTAACTACAATGATGTCGTTATCGCGGAGTGTAGGATTATTTTGCTCACTGATACCTTGAGCCAAATTAATTGGAACGTCACGTTTTGTAACAGTGCCATCAGGATTGAGGCGAACTAGCTCAACGGATTTTCTCCTAGCTCGACTATTGTTGAATCCTCCAGCACTGAGCAGCGCTTGATTCAACGGAGTATTAGGTGGAATATTTACTATTCCAGGGTTTCTTACTTCTCCTACGACACTAACTTGAATCGTAGCAGGAGAAAAGTTAGCATTAGCTACTTGAGTTGCTTCTGCTGGGTTTAAATCTGTTGCAGTAGGAATAAAAATAGTATCTCCGTCTTGCACGAGCGTATCTTGATTGGTATCACCATTCCGTATTAGTTGTGCAAGATTCACATTAATACCTTGCTCTGCACCTGCTTTTGTAAGTCGGCGTACCTGGATGGTACTAATATCAGCTAGTGATGTTATTCCGCCAGCTAGTTGAATTGCCCGTGTCACTGTTGGCAATCCACCACCATTACCGCCACCACCATTACCGCCACCACCTTCGTTATTCTCTTGTGTTGTAGAAGAGCCTCCAACTACAACATATGATCCAGGACGGTTAACTTCGCCTACTACTGTAACAGTGCGAGGTCTAGTTGGAGAGGCAGCAAAGCTAGCTGTTGCGAGTTGGCGTACTTCTGCCAAATTGATATTAGTTGTTGTGGGAACAAAAATTGTATCTCCATCCCGCAAGGTAATATCTTGAGGTAAAGTACCTGTTTGGATTAATTGCGTTAAGTCTAAATTGGTAATTTGCTGTGGTCCCACTCCTTGGCTGCGGCGTAATTGAACATTACGAATATCTGCCGCCAGCGTCACTCCCTCAGCTAGAGTAAGCGCCCCTAACACAGTTGGGTATTGCACCCCAGGATTGTCACCTCCTCCTGCTACTAAGCCTGCTGAGTATGAGCCAGGGCGATTTACCTCTCCTGAAACCACAACATTAACAGGACGAGGCGAGATTAGACTGACTGTGACTATAGGGCGTTTTAGGTAACGAGAATATTTAGCTGTAATTGTTTCAGCTGCTTGTTCTTGGGTTAGTCCCCGAACAGATACACCACCAATTAATGGCAGGTATAGCGCTCCTCCGGGTGGAATTTGGTATTCACCAGTGTATTCAGGTATTTCAAACACAGTGATGCGGATGCGATCGCCTCCTCCTAATATGTAATCTACCTCTGGTTGTGCAAGCGGCGCGGCTGTAGTTTGTGCTTGAGCAAGTCGCATCGCATTTGAGCGTTGAGCAAGGCTTGGAGATGGGCAAGCAACGGCTATTAAAGCCAAAAGCGTCAAACCTGCAACTGGCTTTAATGATTTAGATACTGTAGAAACCATTTTTGAGTTCATGTAGTTAGTTCTTATAATATTTAAGTCTTCACTATTTTATGTTTTGTTTCCGACAAATGGCAGTTTTAGCATAAAATGTAAAATTTATTACCAGTATTAGTGCTGACACAATACTTTTATTCACTAGAGCAAGAAGTTATTGTCAAGAAATCTACTGCTGCTGTTGCAAAAAATACTGCTGTGCAATTTTTAAACCCCGTCTTGGGCAACACTGCGCCCAAACTGATAGCTTTGACGCGCACTAGAAATAATTCATAGCGATCGCTATTAAGAGCCAAGTAACGTTCCCCTTTTGAACTATCCATAATCACCTACCCAGTTGAAGCACATTAGAATCAGGTTGAGTAGACAATCTCTAGCTTCACCTATAGTCATAGTGATATTTAATATGAATTTTAAGCTCGGTAGGTATCATTTCCAAGTCGGCACTAAAAATACAAGGTTTTCTCCTGTCTCGCGGCTTCCCCTGCTTCCTCTACTCTCTTCATTAACTGTCGCTTTAGGCTGGGGAGCAGCAATACCAGCGACTGTAGCGGCGGAACGAGTGACGTTACGCTTGGGACCATTTGAGCAAGCGATCGCGATTTCGGATTTAGAGCGCTTTGCCAAAACTGGTAACCTGCCTAATGAGTTGAAACTTTACGCTCCTGTTTTAACGCCGCAAGTACGGGAAGTATTGAATCGTAGGCTCCAAATAGGTCCTAATGTTGCAGATAAACTAATTGAGGAAACATTGCGTACTCCGAGAGGAAGACAGATAATTCAATCGCTAGGAGTGGCAATTCCCGACAGTAGTGTCGATCAGATCCAAGCAGCAGTATCACTAGCAGCGCGACAAGCTAATGGATTAAGTTTAGTTGGTTTTTTGCGGGCTTACCCAGAAGAGAATATTACCCTAGATGCGAGTAGTGCGATCGCTCTGGCACTTCAGTTTAACCCTAGTTACTTGCAAACTCAGGCGCTTGGCCCGTTGCTAGAGAGTGATTTAGCCGTTAATAGTGATACGCCTTTCAAACCCAGCTTTGATCCATCTCTTCTCGGCTCTCAAATCGTACAGCAGCAAACACTATTTCTTCAGGATCGGCAACGAAACCGGACAATTCCCGTAGATATTTATCTTCCGAGACAAGAGCAGAGAACTCGTGTTTCATCTTTGATTTCTCGCCTCTCACCAGCCTCTCGCCAGCCTCTAGTCGTTATTTCGCATGGCTTTGGATCAGATCGCAAGTTTTTTGCTTATTTAGCGCGACATCTCGCTTCTCACGGTCTTACTGTTGTGGCTTTAGAACATCCTAGTAGTAATATTAAGCAGATGAGCGTGTCAGCTGTAAATAACCCGGCTCAACTGTTACCAGCTACAGAATTTATTGATCGACCTAAAGATATTAGCTTTGTGCTGGATGAACTGGCGAAACGCAATCGACAACTAGGATTACTTCAAGGGAAACTAAATACTGAGAAAGTGAGTGCGATCGGACACTCCTTAGGGGGTTATACTGTTTTGGCATTAGCTGGAGCGGAGTTAAATTTGGAGGAGTTACGGCAATTCTGTAAAGGCTCTAGTGCTATTGGACAAGCTCCCGGCGATTGGTTACAGTGTGCAGCAGCAGAGCTACCAGAACGCACGCTAAAGTTGCGAGATCAACGGATTAAAAGTGTGATCGCCTTCAATCCCCTTGTTGGACAATTATTTGGCAAAACTGGTATCGCTCAAGTTGCAACCCCTGTTTTGATGCTAGCTGGAACTGAAGACACTATTACTCCAGCGCTTAATAATCAGTTGCAACCTTTTAATCAGCTACGTGGTTCAAAATATCTTCTAACTGCGATTGGCGGTACTCATTTAAGTATTGGCGATCCTGGAAATTTAGGTATTACGCCAAATCAAAGCAGCGTCAAAGAACGCCGAGGCGAAGAAACTAAACCACTGCGTCAGTTAGTTCAAGGTGTCAGTCTTGCTTTTATAGAACAATTGACATCTGAAGCTAAAACTTATCAACCTTTTCTTACTCCTGCTTACGCTCAATCTTTTTCTAAGTCAGAATTGCCGTTACGTCTGAATACTGCTCTCCCTGCAAGTATCACTTCTTTAGTTGAAGTGGGAAAGCGTTAGTAAGTGGAAAGCGATCGCTCTCTAAAGTGAGATCGCCCAATAGCGTAAAGTTTGGGGACGCTCAGGATATTACTAGATAATTCTCTAAGTCTATGCTAATTGAAACGATTGCCCTAGAGTTTTAGCCTTTGGTAGAGGTTCGCCGTTTTCCAAGGATGACTGAATCAAAAGTTCTAAAACTTCCTGAGCGTTTTTAAGAGCCTCTTCATAGGTATCTCCGTGAGTTACTGGTTGCATTACATCAGTGAACTCTGGCAGAAGCACAACAAAGCATTGATCTTCGTCTGACCACTGAATAACAATTGTATATTTCATTATTCTGTATCCTCTTCTATTTCCTTTAATTTTTCAAGTGCGTCGTTAACTTGCTTTTCTAGATAACGTTTGGCATCGTCACCATCTTTACCAGCGATGATGATAGCTTTAGGGGATTTCGGATGAGTCCATTTACTATGGCTACCTTTTGCAGGTTGATAAATAAATCCTGCTTTTAGTAACAAGCTTTTCAGTTCTCTAATTTTCTTGGGCATAAGTTAACGCCTCTCCACTCCCCAATCCCTCAACTTCTCCCTAGCAAACTTTCGCACCTTCTCATCTGGGTCATTATCAGCGCGATCGCTCACCAGTGGTAGAGTTTGGGGATGGTCAGGATAATACTCAATGATTGCCTCAAGTGCTATTTGCCGAGGGTTGTCTTTCGGCAATTCTTGCTCATGCTCAAAGGGGTCATTGACAGCGCGATCGCACAAATATTCAAACATACCAGGCTTATGTATCCACCCTCTAACTAACTCTTGCATCACTGCTGTTCGTACCTTCCCATTTGCATCAAACTCTGCAAGAAGTATGAGAATAGATAAAGTATCAGGGTTATCTTGCCAACTCCTAGCAAGTGCTCGCAGCGCTGATATTCGTACTATCATATCATCAGACAAAGCGCGTGTTTTGAGCCAGGGTAAGGTATCTGGATTATCTTTCCAACCCTTGCTAACCTCCTGCACTGCTGCATATCGCAACATTGAGTTATTAGACTCAGCACGGTTTTTGAGAAAGTTTAAAGTTTCGGGATCATTTTTCCAAATTGCTGCAATTAATGAAATTGCTTGGGTACGACTTGTAAAAAGTATTTTAACTTCTCCTTCCGTGAATGTTCCTTGATCATCTGGCTCCTCAACTAAACTTTTTAGCTTGTTCAATAGTTTATTAGCAGTTGGTGCGATTGCAGCTTTATTCCTTACCTCTGAAAGACAATCAGCTGCAAACAATACGTTATTAAAATATTCAATTTCACTATCTAATTCATCCTCGTTAAGAAGATAATTAATTATTTCACCTGCAAACCTTTCATTAATCATTCCTACAATTAAACGTAGAACCTCGTGCCAAGATTGATCTACATCCTGCCAGTGCTTACCAAAAACTTCAGTTTTGAGTTCTTCTATTGAAAGCGTTTGTTTTTCTTTAAACTGCCAGACGAACTCCCAAGCGCAGAAGTATTCTAAAAAAGTACGATGCACAAAGGCGTAGGAATCTGCACCCATGAAACACAAAATAAAGTTACGAGTCCGCAGTTGATTAATCATCAACCTTGCAACCGCTCTAGCGTCGGTAACTTCTATGGTTTTGAGATAGCTAGTCAAAATTCTTTCTAAATCATCGCCACTAATCAAATTGCCAGCTAACCCTTTCTCATTGGATTGCATATAGTAAGCAACTTGACGCAGCATTGCCTGTTTATCTTTGTAGTCAATAGTTTTAGGATCTAGCCTAGTATCTTCTACCAAAGCCCGCTCTACATCCCATTGATGCAGGAGTACCCGTGATGCTTGATTATAGAGTTCTGGGCGATCGCGTGGTAATTCTTGATTGCGGTTGAGAATCGCCATCATAGTCAGCAGCAGAGGATTTCCAGCCAATTCCCGAATTGATGATGAATTATCAATTGCTGTTTGCAGTCGCTCGCGTTTTCTAACTTTGTCAGCCTCATCTTTGAAAGTTAAATTATGCCAACGGTTGATAAAGTCCTTAATTTGTTCTGACTCTAAATCTTGCAGCATGAAGTGACGAAAATCGGCATCTCGTAGCGCTTGAAACTTGTAGCCAATCACGCGAGAAGTCACGATTACTCGCACTTTAGGGTAGTCATTAGTGAAGCGAATGATATCTTTAATTACATCTTCTCGTTTCCCTGAATCGAACACCTCATCTAAACCATCAAACATGACAATGGCATTACCAGCTTTTAACCGTTCATGCAGTTGATGTTGATTGAGGTGACAAACGATGCCACTGCCTATACTTTCCAAATTTTGTGAATCAAGAATAGCTCGTAAATCTTCTGATTCCCAGAGAATTTCTTGAACTGTTCTGAGATACTGATCCGTAATGGCTTGCCAATTAAACTTAGGCGGCAGAGGTGGTAACTGAAGACTATTCCATGTGCCTTCTAAAGTTGTAGCATCTAGAGACTCACAATCAGAATCAAAAGCCTTACCAAGTATTTCCTTGACAGACTTATTATCAATAAATTGCTTGAGTGCTTTGGTGTATTGCTTAATTTCAGCTTCAGGTAGTTTACGAAATTTCAACTCCTGCTGTACCAGTTGCAAAAATTCTTTGATAGCTTTACCACTAGCAACCGTTCGAGGATCTTTTTCGCGTAGTAGAACGTGCTTAAGCGAATCTTTGAAGAAATTTTTGGTGTAATCTTTTGCTGCGTCTTTTGTCAGTTCTTCCAGAATGGGTTTAAAAACAATTCCAACGGCGTTAGCAACTCCCCAGACAGCTAACCAATCCACCATAATACCCGCATCTGCCTAATTCTGTTTACTAGCAATATAACAAGACTAAGCAATAAGGATTGGGAATAAGCCACTCTTAAGGCTATCTAAATATTGCATCAGCAACTAAGCAAACATCTCTCATTTCCTTCACATCATGGACTCGCAGAATATTTGCACCAGATGCGATCGCAGCACAACAAGCCGCCGCCGTTCCCCAAACTCGCGCTTTCGGGTCTGGTTGATTTAAGATCCGACCAATAAAACTTTTGTGGGATACTCCGATTAAAATTGGACAATTAAGAGGAGAAAATACAGACAAACGACGTAAAATTTCTAAGTTTTGCTCGTGGTTTTTAGCAAACCCAATTCCAGGATCAATAATAATTTTGTCAGGTTCAATTCCAGCTAAATTCGCAACATTAATCTGCTGTTCTAAAAACTGATAAATCTCCCCAATTAAATCTTGGTAATCTGTCAACTTTTGCATCGTTTGGGGTGTCCCGCGAATGTGCATCAACACAATTGGGACATTCAACTGAGCTACTGTAGGCAACATACTTAGGTCAAAGGTTCCAGCAGAAATGTCATTAATCATATCTGCGCCAGCCTCTACAGCTGCCTTCGCTACAGCTGCGCGAGTTGTATCTACAGAAATCGGCACTGGTATTTCTGGACGTAGTACCTGCAACACTGACAAAACCCGCTCAAGTTCTTCTTCCAGCGAGATTTCAACGGCTCCCGGTCGAGTTGATTGCCCACCCACGTCAATAATATCTGCCCCTGCTGCCACAAGTTGCTGTGCCTGCATCAAGGCAGCAGCTGGAGTATTGAACTTGCCACCGTCACTAAAACTATCAGGCGTTACATTCAGCACCCCCATCAGATAAGTTCTTTGTCCCCATTCAAGCGATCGCCCCCGAAGCGTCCAACTAGCTAGGGTTGGCATAAATTAAAGCCTTTAAAATAACTAAAAAACTACCAAGGCACTAAAACATTAAAAAATATTGCTTTGTGTCCTTGGATTTTAGTGGTTTATCTTCCCTGTTAGACAAGCGCCGTGACACTAAACTATTCTTCAAGAAGCAAGCTACACACTTCAAAACTGTAATTTGTATTTAGTCACCTTTAGATGAATTTAGCTATCAGTCAGGAAATTGATTTCCTGCCGCTTGATGGCACTAATGCAAGACTTGAGTTACCACAATTTATTCATAATTAACAATTCGAGCAAAACTTTCAGGTTCAAGACTCGCTCCCCCCACCAATACACCATCAATTTCTGGTTGCGCCATAATTTGATCTATGTTATCTGGCTTAACAGAACCACCATATTGAATTGACACATTAGGATTACTTAGCTGACTCCGAATTAGACCGATTACTCGGTTAGCTTCATTTACTTCGCAAGTATCTCCAGTACCGATCGCCCAGATCGGTTCATAAGCAATCACAAGGTTCTCTTGATCTACATCAACCAAGTCTTTCTCTAACTGGCTACTAATTACTGCTTCGGTTTCACCAGTATCGCGTTGTTGCTTCGTTTCACCCACACACAAAATTGGCTTTAAACCAAAACGCTGGGCTGCTTTGAGTCGCAGGTTAACAGTTTCGTCAGTTTCACCAAAGTATTGCCGCCGTTCACTGTGACCAATAATCACATAGCGTACTCCGATTTCGGTCAGCATGGGGGCAGCAATTTCACCCGTGTAAGCTCCATTCTCTTCCCAATGAACATTTTGGGCTCCCAAATAAACAATGCTACCGTGTAGATTCTTGGACAGAGACGGCAGCGCAGTGAAAGGAGCGCACAAGATCACTTCCCGTTCTTCGGGCATTTGATCTAGGCTACGTATAAATCCTTGTAAAAACTCCAGGGACTCTGCCTGGGTTTTAAACATTTTCCAGTTACCAGCAATAACTATTTTCCGCACAGGTGACTCAATCAGGTTTAGAAGACTACAAAATGTAAACTCCAGTTTAAGGCTTCAGGGGGTCAATTTCACGCCCAAGTATTTAACAGTGGATAATTGACAATTGACAATTGACAATTGTCCCGCAGATCGGGTTTAATTCCCCACCATTTTTGGTGGATTGTTTAACAGTGGACAATTGACAATTGACAGTGGAAAGCGTTTAACAACTGTCCACTGTCTCGACCTCACGAATAAATGTTAACTGTCAACTGTCAACTGTCAATTATTTAACTAGAGCTTTCCTAAAGCGATCGCCGCATTCTGTCCACCAAACCCAAAACTAAAACACAGCACTCGCTGGATATTACCTCGACGCGGTTCAGTCACTAGATCCAAATCAAACTCTGGCGATTTTAGCCCCACACAAGGCGGCAAAACTTGATTTTGCAACGCCATCAAGCAAAAAGCTACGCCGATTGCTCCAGAGGCTCCTAGTGTGTGACCAGTAGCTCCTTTGGTTGAACTGACTGGAACTCCTTGAGGAAATAGCTGCTGGATTAGCTGCGCCTCATGCCGATCATTAAGCTGGGTAGCCGTACCGTGAGCATGAATATAATCAATCTCAGCACAACTGAGATTGCTGCGGTCTAGACATTGTTTGACAGCTACTAACGCACTCTTACCTCCAGGCTCTGGTGCATTAGCATGATAAGCATCTGATGTCAAGCCAAAATCTAGCACTTGACCATAAACGCAAGCAGAGCGACTTTTGGCTAATTCTGCTGACTCTAGGACAAATACTGCTGCACCTTCTCCTAACACCAATCCTTCGCGATATTGGTCAAACGGATAAGCGCCAGTCTTAGCTAAAGCACCCATTTGGTCGAAGCCAGCTAAAGTCAATGGTGTAATAGCTGCTTCCACCGCGCCCACAATTACTCGCTGACATTGCCCTGTTTTGACGAGGTAAGAACCTTGAGCGATCGCCCAAATTCCAGTTGCACAAGCCGCCATTGGTGCTAAAACTGGTCCCTGTGAACCGATTTGGCGAGCAGAGGCGATCGCGTTCATATGAGGCAATGTATCCAACCAATGCTCTAATTCCTGCTCAACAGCACCATGAGAGTGTGTCGGGGCGATATTCTTCGCTAAAAACCTTTGTCGCGCTAGCTGTTCCCAAGAAGCTTGATAACTGCGACTGGAGCCAATTACAACTCCACAATCAGGCATTGGTGGAACTAGCCCAGCGTCTTTGAGGGCTAATTCTACAACCAGATGAGTTAGTGTTTTTAACTGCTCTGGTTGTTTCCCAATTAATGCCAAAGGTTTTGGCGTAAGCTCAGGAAAAGGCTGATATAAACCAATGCCAGATTTACCAGATATTAGCTTTTGCCAGCTAGCCTCCAAGCTATCACCCAGAGCAGAAACTAAACCAATTCCAGTAACAACAACTTCCATGTTTAAAGCAAGAGGAGCAAGGGAGAATATCTTTAATAGCCTCTTGCCTCTTGCCTTACATCTATTTTCCGCCGTTCTTCAGGTTTTCCAAACCTTGTGTTACCGTAGCCGATTCAATGCGATCGCCCTGCTGAATTTGGTCAACTATATCCATTCCGTCTGTCACTCTCCCGAAGACTGCATAGCTGCCATCTAGGAAAGCAAGATCAGCTAAAGCAAAGTAAAACTGTGAAGAAGCTGAATCGGGTTGTTGTGATCGCGCCATAGCTAGCGCACCACGAGTATGTTTTAACTTTGGTGAACCAGGGACACCAGCACTTTCAAGCGTTTTCCCATAAATTGGAGCTTCCGCATCTTCTGGCTTAATTTCTAGCGGAATATAGCGCTGATTACCTGTAGTTGGGTTAATAAAGCCGCCAGTTCCTAGCCGTTGTTGCGGAAACTTCGGATCTTTACTTTGGGGATCGCCGCCTTGGACAACAAAAGGTTCTGGCTGCCGTACAACTCGGTGAAACACCAGCCCATCGTACACGCCTCGATTAACAAGATCCACGAAATTGCCAGCCGTAATCGGGGCATCTGTGCCATCCACTTCAATTGTGATTGGCGAACCTTTAACCGTCATTACTATGGTTGCCTTACCTTCTAAAACTGGTAAATCTTTCATTGTTGGATTGCTTGCCTGAGTAGGAGTTACAGATGTTGCCTGAGTAGGTGATGTTGGCGAGGATGAATTTGCAGGCTGATCTGTTGAACATCCTCCTAGCATCAACCCACCAAGGATGAAAACTGAAATCAACCAGTACCTGATTTTTAGATGCATTTTACCTTTCACTACCTCAAATGAGAGGATCTCATCATCTCATTTGAGCATCTCTTGATTCAACTTCGGAGGTTATAAACCTTCAAGGGGTACTCCCAAGAATCGAGCTAAGGTAGCTCCTTCATTTTCTAATTGAGTTAACGCCATCGGTTCTCCTACTTGAGTTAGTGGAATGTTTCTGCGACCTTTCACACGCAAATATAATGCCCTACGTGGATTTAAACCCTCTTTGATTTCCACGCGCACAGCTTGGACATCTTGGGTACGGCAACTAATCTCAATTTGGCGGTTTTTTCCGATAAATCCCTTGCGAAAGATTTTAATCTCGCCAGTTTCGCTGTTGAATTCGTTGTAACCGCCACCCACATCTAAGACAACGAGAGTCCACAGGTATAAAGCGAGTAACAAGCCTACGATGCCATAAAACGTCATTGCCAAACCTTGGGGGACAAACTGAAGTTCAGTTGGATCAGCGAAAGGCAGCAAGTTGATTTTGAGGTAGCTGGAAAGTCCAGCCAGTAAAAAGCCGCTAGCGCCGATTGAGACAATTGTTGCCCACCAATAGTTACTGAACCGACGAGAGCCGAGAATCTGTTGATGTAAAACGCGATCGCTTGTATTGAGCGTTGTTGATGCCGTCATTGAACTACCCTGCCCAGTCAAAAGAGATAAAATCCGCGATTCTACGCTGGATGCATAGCCAGTTTATCGACTTACCTTTAAATCTTACTGAGTAAACTTGTGTCAAATTGTAAAATTTCTGATAATTTATTATATCTATAGCTTGATGTTGAGTACCTGATTCTACGTACATGAAATAGGTGCAAACTACGGCTGATGTGATAAGTTAAAAAAGATTAAAAAACCATAGACTGGACTAGACTGGACTCCCAGTAAGTGGTACGTGGGTATTGATACGCCGACTGAGAAGGCAGCTAAGTTTACTGAGCGGAATTCCCTCATAAATTTAAGCTGTTTTATAAGTTGAGAGTGTCAAAAAGTTAATTCCTCAAAAGCTTTGCAATTTTCGTAAAATGAGAGGATTTTAGATAAATGACAATAGCAGTTGGACGCGCGCCGAGCGATAGAGGGTGGTTTGATGCCCTAGACGACTGGCTAAAGCGCGATCGCTTCGTATTCGTAGGGTGGTCAGGAATATTATTATTCCCGACAGCATAT
>JAESFL010000729.1_pt1 | contig 18401 bp, 14 predicted proteins | sample 9269401 | NCBI WGS metagenome assembly JAESFL01 (sample SAMN14506025, study PRJNA617098) | algae metagenome | isolation source: Gloeocapsa sp. UFS-A4-WI-NPMV-4B04 and co-occurring heterotrophs from desert... | place: USA: Utah | collected 2006-10-01 | reverse complement strand
CGAGGCCTCGCGGGCACCCCTTCTGGAGCACCTGATCGAACTGCGGTCGCGACTGATCAAGTCGCTGCTCGCGTTCATCGTGATGTTCTTCGGCTGCTTCTTCTTCTCGAAGCAGATCTACAACGTGCTCGTGCACCCCTACGTCTCGATCGTGGGGCCGCAGAACGCCGAGCTGATCGCGACCCACTTCCTCGAACAGGTCTTCACCAACATCAAGCTCAGCGTGTTCGGCGCGGGCTTCCTCGCCTTTCCGGTCATCGCCACGCAGGTCTACGCCTTCGTCGCGCCGGGCCTCTACCGCAACGAGCGGCAAGCCTTCCTGCCCTACCTCGTCGCCACGCCGGTCTTCTTCCTGCTCGGCGCGCTGGTCGTCTACTTCCTGGCGATGCCGCTGCTGATCCAGTTCTCGGTCTCGCTGCAGCAGATCGGGCAGCCCGGCGAGGCGACGATCCGGCTGCTGCCGAAGGTCGACGAGTATCTCTCGCTGATCATGACGCTGATCTTCGCCTTCGGGCTCGCGTTCCAGATGCCGGTCATCCTGACGCTTCTGGGACAGATCGGCGTAATCGACGCGGCCTTCCTGCGGGAGAAGCGGCGCTACGCCATCGTGCTCGTCTTCGTCGCCGCCGCGATCCTGACGCCGCCGGACGTGATCTCGCAGCTCTCGCTCGCGATCCCGATGCTGCTTCTCTACGAGGCCTCCGTGTTCTCGGTCGCCCGCATGGAGAAGATCCGCGCGGCCCGGCGCCGGGCGGCAGGGATCGAGGACTGAGAAATGATCGAGGGCTGATCCAGCGGTGTTCCTCACGCCGCCTCGCAGGCGCGAGCGGCTGAGGGGAATAGAAGAAAGGTTGCGCATCACCATCTTGTGCGCAACCTTGAAAGCGGGTCGCGCGGCCCCAGGATTCTCCGACCTCAACACGGAGAGATCCCATGTTTCGCACGATGCAGACCGCCGTCGCGGTCGCCGCCCTAATGACGCTGGCGGGCACGGCTCAGGCCGCGGACCTCCAGCGGGTGCGCGGCACGATCGAGAACAGCGACGCCGGCACCGTCACGATCAAGGCCACCGACGGCACGACGGAAACGGTGCAGCTCGGCGGCGCCAAGTTCGTCTGGGTGGTGAAGTCGAGCCTCGACCAGATCAAGGACGGCACCTTCATCGGCACCGCCACCAAGGGCGAGAACCCGATGACGGCGCTCGAAGTGGTGCTGTTTCCCGAATCCATGCGCGGCACGGCCGAGGGACATTACGGCTGGGACGCGATCCCCGACCACACGGCGGGCGGCGGCCCGGTGGTGAAGAGTTCCATGACCAACGGCACCGTGAAGGCCGCCGGCGGTGCGGGCGGCGCGCCCAAGGTCAAGAGTTCGATGACCAACGCCACCGTGGCCAGCAGCACCGCCAGTTCCGGAAATAGCGGCGAGCGCACGCTCACCGTGACCTACGACAAGGACGGCTCGAAGACGATCGTGGTGCCAGCCAAAGCGCCGATCGTCGCCTTCGAGCCCGCCGACAAGGCGATCCTGACGCCGGGCGGCAAGATCTTCGTGGTCGCGGCAAAGGATGGGGCTAAGCTCGAAGGCAAGCTCGTCGCGGTGGGCAAGGACGGCCTCACCCCGCCGATGTAGATGGCCTCACGACCGTCCCTGGCTCGCCGTCAGGGACGGCCAGAGCGGCCGCGCCGCCGCCGTGGCGGCGAGGCCGAGCCCGAGCAGCGAGACGACGGCAGCCAAAGCCGGCAACTCTGCATAGCCCGCGCCGAGCATCAGCGCCGTGCCGCCGAGCCACGCGCCCATCGCGTTGCCGAGGTTGAACGCGCCCTGGTTGAGGGTCGAGGCGAGGTTCGGCGCCTCGCTCGCTGCCTCCACCACCCAGACCTGGAGCGGCGAGACCAGGGCGAAGGCGAGTCCGCTCCACAGCACCAGCACCGCGAGCGCCAGCACGGGGAAGGGCGCGACCAGGGCGAAGGCGACGAGCACCGCGATCAGCCCGGCGAAGCTGCCGAGCACGGTGCGCATCAGGCTGCGGTCGGCGAGCCAGCCGCCGGCGAGGTTGCCGACGGTTAGCCCGAGGCCCGCCGCGAACAGCGCCCCCGTCACGCCGCCGGGCGTCAGATGCGTCACGGTGAGCAGGAACGGCGCGATGTAGGTGAAGACGGTGAAGAAGCTGACCGAGGCCAGGGTCGAGACCAGCATCGGCCGCAGCACCGGCCAGCGCCCGAGGGCCCGGAATTCCCGCGCGAGCCCGCCGCGCGTACCCGGCATCCCGCCCGGCAGGGCGAGCGCGATGGCCGCCCCCGCCGCGAGCCCGATGACGACCACCGCCCAGAAGGTCGAGCGCCAGCCGAACGCCTGGCCGAGCGCGGTGCCCAGCGGCACGCCGAGCACGTTGGCGAGCGTCAGGCCGGCGAACATCAGCGAGACCGCTTGCGTGCGCTTCTCCCGCGGCACGAGGTTGCGGGCGACGATGGCGCCGATGCCGAAGAAGGCGCCGTGCGCGAAGGCGGTGGCGACCCGCGCGGCCATCAGCCACTCGTAACTCGACGCCAGGGCGCAAGCGAGGTTGCCCAGCGTGAACACCGCCATCAGGGCGAGCAGGGCCGCCTTGCGCGGCAAGGGGGCGGTGGCCATCGCCACGATCGGCGCCCCGACCACCACGCCGAGTGCGTAGCCGGAGACGAGGTGGCCCGCCTGCGGGATGCTGACGCCGAAATCGCGCGCCACCTCGGGCAGAAGCCCCATGATGACGAACTCGGTCGTACCGATGCCGAAGGAGGCGACGGCCAGCGCGAGGATCGGCAGGGATACCATGCAGGATGCTCCGGGGCGGCGCGGTTGCTGCGCTGCAAGATGAGCGCCGCACCATGGTCATCCGCGGAATGCGCGACAGCCGCGTGACCGGGAGGCAGGTCTGCGCTCAGGTCAGGCCGTGCGGCGCGGGCCTCCGCCTCGGCAGCGCGCCTGAGCCGGTGATTGAGGCCAACCGGGAGCGTCGTTCGTGCTCGAAAAGATTTTCCCTGTGCCAGCGAGCGCAACGGCAGAACCATCCTCCGCATTACAAAAACAACGCAAAAACAATCCGTTGATTTGCCCCATCTTAGGTCTCTACATTTCAGAGCAACAACGCCCCAACAACACGCCTCAGATCATCGAATATCGAAGTTTCGAAGTGCTCCTGCCGGAGATTTCGGACATCGGTCCTTCGTGACTGCGGTCCTGCCTCGGATCTCTCGCAATGCCCGCACGGATCGTTGCCTTTTCCGGCAACACGCACCGCCCGTCCCGCACCCGCACCCTGGTCGAGGCGGTGGCTGCCGAATTGTCGCGCCAGCGGCCGATCGACCTCAAGGTCTACGATCTGGTCGATGCCGGCACCGGCATCGCGGTGGCGAGCCGCTCGGCCCTGCCGCTGCCGGCTGCGCGGATCGTCGAGGCGATCGAGACGGCCGACGCGCTGATCGTCGGCTCGCCGGTCTACAAGGGCAGCTATGCCGGGCTGTTCAAGCACCTGATCGACTTCGTCTCCCCCGAGGCACTGATCGGAAAGCCGGTGGTGCTGACCGCCACCGGCGGCGGCCCGCGCCACGCGCTGGTGGTCGAGCATTCCCTGCGCCCGCTCTTCGGCTTCTTCTCGGCGCAGACCGCGCCGACCGCCGTCTATGCCGGCGATACCGAGATCAGCGAGGGCCGCGTCGCCGATGCGGTCGTGCGGGCCCGCGTTGCCCAGGCCGCGGCCGAACTCGCCCGTCTCCTCGATGTCGCCCAGGGCGCCGGCCTATCCGCCGCGCCGCTGGCGACCGCCGCCGCCCGCTGAGGCCGCGATGCTCGACCGCCGCCACTTTCTCGCCGCCGGCCTCGCCGCGGCCGGCACCGCGCTCCCCCTCCGCCGCGCCGGCGCGAGCGAGCCGGGCGTGATCCGCATCGGCTACCAGAAGAACGGCATTCTGGCCGTTGCCCGCGAGCAGGCGGCGATCGAGGCCGCGCTGAAGCCGCAGGGCGTGGCGGTGCGCTGGGTCGAGTTCTCGTTCGGGCCGCCGCTCCTGGAGGCGCTGAACCTCGGCGCGATCGATTTCGGCCAGTCCGGCGACGCCCCGCCGATCTTCGCCCAGGCCGCGGGGGCCAACCTTGTCTACGCGGCGGCGCAGCCGAAGGGCGGCTCGGGTTCGGCGATCCTGCTGCCGAAGGGCTCCCCCATCGCCTCGCTCGCCGATCTCAAGGGCAAGCGCGTCGCCTTCGCCAAGGGATCGAGCGCGCACAACCTCATCGTCGCGGCGCTGGAGACAGCGGGCCTCACCTACCGCGACATCACTCCGGTCCTGCTGGCGCCGGCCGATGGCGCGGCGGCGTTCGCCGGGGGCACGATCGACGCCTGGACGGTGTGGGATCCCTACTTCGCCATCGCCGAGGAGGGGCAGGGCGCGCGCATCCTCGTGCAGGCCTCGGAGATCACCCCCACCAACAACTTCTTCCTGGCGAACCGCGCTTTCGCCGAAGAGCGGCCCGACGTGCTGAGGGCGGCCATCGCCGCGCTCGGCACGGTTGCGGTCTGGTGCGAGGGAAATCACCCGAGCGTGGCGGCGAGCCTGTCGAAGATCACCGGCGTGCCGCTCGCTGCCACGCGCCGCGCCGTGGACCGTATCCGCTTCGTCATCGCGCCGATGGATGCGGCGGTGATCGCCGAGCAGCAGCGGATCGCCGACCGTTTTCACGCCATCGGCGTGATCCCCCGCCCGGTGCGGGTGTCCGACATCGTCTGGGCGCCGACCGAAATCCCGACCAAGACCCAGAACAACGGGTGAGCCGAGCCATGGCCGATTCCGCCGCGATCCGATCGCTCCCCGGCCGCGCGCACCGCGCCGAGGCCGCCGCACCGCAACGCAAGCCCCTGCGCCTGCCGACGGCGAAGCTCCTGCCCTGGCTCCTGCCGACCCTCGTCATCGCCGGCTGGCAGGCAGCGGCCTCGCTCGGGCTCGTCTCGACCCGGTTCATGCCGGCGCCGCTCGACGTCGCCGCCGCCGGCTGGCGCCTCGCGCAGACCGGGGAACTCTGGGAGAACCTCTGGGTGAGCTTCGCCCGCGCGGCCGCCGGCTTCCTCATCGGCGGCGGCATCGGCCTGTTCTTCGGGCTCGCCAACGGGCTGTCGAACCTGTCCGAAAAGCTCACCGACACCACGCTGCAGATGGTGCGCAACGTGCCCCACCTGTCGCTGATCCCGCTCGTGATCCTGTGGTTCGGCATCGACGAGGGCGCCAAGCTGTTCCTCGTGGCGCTCGGCGTGTTCTTCCCCGTCTACGCCAACACCCTGCACGGCATCCGCTCGGTCGATCCGCAACTGATCGAGATGGGCCGGGTCTACGGCATGAACCGGCGCGAACTGTTCTGGCGCGTGGTGCTGCCGGGCGCGCTGCCCTCGATCTTCGTCGGCATCCGCTACGCGCTCGGCATCATGTGGCTGACGCTCATCGTCGCCGAGACGATCTCGGCCAATTCCGGCCTCGGCTACATGGCGATGCAGGCCCGCGAGTTCATGCTGGTCGACGTCGTGGTGCTGGCGATCCTGATCTACGCCGCGCTGGGCAAGCTCGCCGACAGCCTGACGCGGGCGCTGGAACGCACCTGCCTCGCCTGGAACCCGGCCTACCGCAACGCCTGATTTCTTGTCCCGCGAGTGACCCCCATGTCCGCTGCCCTGCGCGTCGAAGACGCATCCGCGAGAGACCGCGACGCCGGCCTCGCCATCACCCTGCGCGGCCTGTCGAAAAGCTTCGAGGGGGGCGCCCCCGTCATCCGCGGGCTCGACCTGCACATCCCCGCCGGCCAGTTCGTGGCCGTGGTCGGCCGCTCGGGCTGCGGCAAGAGCACCCTGCTGCGCCTGATCCTCGGCCTCGAGGAGCCGAGCGCCGGCCGCGTGACGATCAACGGCGATCGGTCGTCGAAAAGAATCATGTTCCAGGAGCCGCGGCTGCTGCCCTGGGCGCGGGTCGCCGACAACGTCGCGGTCGGGCTCGGGCGCGACACGCCCCGCGCCGAGCGGCGCAGACGGGCGCTCGCCGTCCTCGACGAGGTCGGGCTGGCGGAGAAGGCCGGCCACTGGCCCGCGACGCTGTCGGGCGGCCAGCGCCAGCGGGTGGCACTCGCCCGCGCGCTCGTCAGCCGCCCGGCCCTGCTGGCGCTGGACGAGCCGCTCGGCGCGCTCGACGCGCTCACCCGCATCGAGATGCAGGCGATGATCGAGCGCATCTGGCAGGACCAGGGCTTCACCGCGATCCTCGTCACCCACGATGTCGGCGAGGCGGTGGCCATGGCCGACCGGATCCTCGTGGTCGAGCAGGGCGCCGTCGCGCTCGACGTCGATGTCGACGTGCCGCGCCCGCGCCGCCGCGGCGACCCGGCGCTGGCCGAACTCGAAGGCCGCATCCTCGAGCGCCTCCTCGGCCATCACGCCTGAATTTCTGCATTTCTTCGGAGCGTATTTCCATGAGCGTACAGACCGACGGCAAGACCGACGTTCTCTGGTTCCTGCCCACTCACGGCGACGGCCGCTATCTCGGCGCCTCGGAAGGGGCCCGCGACGTCTCGCTGCCCTATCTGCGCCAGATCGCGCAGGCGGCGGACGACCTTGGCTATTACGGCGTGCTGCTGCCGACCGGCCGCTCCTGCGAGGATTCCTGGGTGGTGGCCTCGGCTCTGGCGCCCCTGACGCAGCGCCTGCGCTTCCTCGTCGCCGTGCGCCCCGGCCTGCAGGAGCCCTCCGTCGCCGCGCGCATGGCAGCGACGCTCGACCGGATCTCCGACGGGCGCCTCCTCATCAACGTCGTGACCGGGGGGGATCCGGTGGAGTTGAAGGGCGATGGCGTCTTCCTCGACCATGACGAGCGCTACCGCGTCACCGACGAGTTCCTGCACATCTGGCGCGGGCTGATGGCCGGCGAGACCGTGAACTTCGAGGGTCAGCACCTGCGCACCGAGAACGGCCGGGTGATCTTCCGACCCGTCCAGGCGCCCTATCCGCCGCTCTATTTCGGCGGCTCCTCGCCCGCCGGCATCGAGGTCGCGGCCGAGCATTGCGAGGTCTACCTCACCTGGGGCGAGCCCCCGGCCGGCGTCGCCGAGAAGATCGCCAAGGCGCGCGAGGCGGCGGAGAAAAAAGGCAAAAAATTCTCCTACGGCATCCGCCTGCACGTGATCGTGCGCGAGACCGAGGCCGAGGCCTGGGAGGCGGCCGACCGGCTGATCTCGCGGCTCGACGACGACACCATCGCCCAGGCCCAGGCCACCCTGAAGCGCCAGGATTCCGTGGGCCAGAGCCGGATGATGGCCCTGCACGGCGGCGACCGAAACAAACTCGTCGTCTCGCCCAACCTCTGGGCCGGCGTCGGCCTCGTGCGGGGCGGGGCGGGCACGGCTCTGGTCGGCTCGGCCGATCAGGTCGCCGACCGGATGAAGGAATACATCGATCTCGGCATCGATCGCTTCATCCTGTCCGGCTACCCGCATCTGGAGGAGGCCTACCGCTTCGCCGAACTGGTCTTCCCGAAGCTGCCGCTTCGCGCGACCACCGGCACCGCCCCGAGCACGGCGCGCAACAACGGCCCGTTCGGCGAGGTCATCGCCAACGACATCGTCCCGACCCGCCGCGTCGGCGCCCATTGAGCCAGAGGGACGTTCGATGCCTGCTCGCGCCCGCGCCTTCCTCGCACCCTCGCTGTTGCCCCGCCTGTGGCTGGCACTCGCCGCGCTGATCTTCGCCAGCCTGACGCTCGCCGCCCACGCGCAAGAAGGCCGACAGACGGAACGGGTTGTGCGGGTCGGCTACCAGAAATACGGCACGCTGGTCCTGCTCAAGGGCCGCGGCACCCTGGAACCGAAGCTGAAGGCGCTGGGCTACCGGGTGCTCTGGTCGGAATTTCCCTCCGGCCCGCCGCTGATGGAGGCCTTGAACGCGGGCGCCGTCGATTTCGGCTCGGCGGGCGAGACTCCGCCGATCTTCGCCCAGGCCGCGAGCGACGCGCTGACTTACGTCGCCCACGAGCCCGCCGCGCCGAAGGGCGAGGCGATCCTGGTCCCCAAGGCAAGCCCGATTCAGTCGGTGGCCGATCTGCGCGGCAAGAAGGTCGCGCTGAACAAGGGCTCGAACGTCCACTACCTGCTGGTGCGCGCCCTCGAGGCGGCGGGCCTGACGCTCGCCGACATCACCCCCGTCTACCTCGCGCCCGCCGATGCGCGAGCGGCGTTCGAGCGCGGCGCGGTCGATGCCTGGGTGATCTGGGACCCGTACTTCGCCGCGGCCGAAGCCGGCGGCAACGCCCGGGTGCTCGCCGACGGCACCGGCCTCGTGCCGAACCACCAGTTCTACCTCTCGTCCAAGAGCTTCGCGGCCGAGAACGGCGCGGCGCTCGACGCCATCGTCGCGGCGGTGGCCGAGGTCGAGGCCTGGGCGAAGGACAACACCGACGCGGTGGCCAAGGAGCTGAGTCCCTCGGTCGGCATCCCGGCGCCGATCCTCAGCGTCGCCCTTAAGCGCCAGACCTACGGCATCCGCCCGCTCGACGAGGCGGTGATACGGGAACAGCAGCGCATCGCCGACACCTTCCACTGGCTCAAGCTCGTGCCGAAGACCGTCGATATCGCCGGCGCCGTGCGCAAGCCGGGAAGCTGAGCGGGTGCTCCGCCCCCGATCTGTCCTCTCCCCCGCGGCGAGGAGTTGAAGGCACCCCATCCCTCATCCTGAACCACCCCCACCCCTGGTCTCTGCCTGCAAGGGGGAGGGGACATCGTCCGAGAGCCATCGAAAGCCCACCATGAACCGCCGGTCCGCCGCCCGCCTCGTCCTTGCTGGCCTTGCGCTCAGTTCCGCCTTCGGCCTCAGCCCGGCCGGTGCGGAAGAATCCACCCTGCGCATCGGTTATCAGCGCTCCTCCGCGCTGATCTCGCTCCTGCGCGAGGACGCGACCCTGGAAGCGGCCCTGAAGCCGCTCGGCGTCACCGTCTCCTGGCACGAATTCACCAGCGGCCTGCCGATCATGGAGGCACTCAACGTCGGGCGCATCGACGTCTCGGCGGATGTCGCCGACACGGTTCCGGTCTTCGCACAGGGAGCGGGCGCCAAGATCACCTACATCGCCCAGGAGGCGGCCTCACCGGAAGCGCAGGCGATCCTGGTACCGGGCGATTCCCCACTGAAGACCGTGGCGGATCTCAAGGGCCGCAAGGTCGCCGTGACCAAGGGCGCGGGCAGCCACTACCTGCTCCTCGCCGCGCTCAAGGCCGAGGGGCTGCCGTTCAAGAGCATCACTCCGGCCTATCTCACTCCGGCGGACGGGCGCAGCGCGCTCGCCGGCGGCAGCGTCGATGCCTGGGTGGCCTGGGACCCGTTCCTTTCCGCCGCGCAGATCCAGGCCGGCGCCCGCATCCTGAGGGACGGCACCGGGCTCTCGGCCTACAAGCGCTACTATCTCGCCTCCGACGCCTACGCGGAAAAACGCGCCGACGTCCTGACCTTGCTGGTCGCCCGGCTGCGCGAGGCCGGGACTTGGGTGAAGGCCAATCCCGACGCGGCGGCCGCGCGGCTCGCCGCCCTATGGAAGATCGAGCCCGAGGTCGTGAAGCGGGCTAATGCCCGCCGCTCCTACCGGGTCGAGCCGGTGAGCCGCGCGGGGCTGTCCGAGCAACAGACCATCGCCGACGCCTTCCGTGCCGAGGGGCTGCTGCCGCGCGCCGTCGATGCCGCGGCGCTGCCGGTCTGGGATCCGCCGTCGCGCTGAGGAAGACGGAGCTTGAGGACCTTCACGATGACCCGTCAGGCGAGCCTGCCCCCCATCGCGGTGATCGGCGCGGGGTTCAGCGGCACCATGGCCGCGCTCCAACTCCTGTCCGTGCTGCCGCCGGAACGCCCGGTCCTGCTCTGCGAGCGGTCGGGCAGCTTCGCACGCGGGCTCGCCTACGGCACCGGCAATCCGGCCCATCTCCTCAACGTGCGCGCGGCCAACATGAGCGCCTTCCCCGACCGGCCGGGCCATTTCGAGGAATGGCTCTCAGGCGCCGATCTCGGCGAGGGCGTGGTGAGGACTCCGGCCGGCACCTTCGTGGCGCGGGGCCATTACGGCAGCTACCTCACCGATCTTCTGACCGCAGCCGTCACCGGGCCCGGCGTGCCGCGCCTGCGCCTCGTCCACGACGCGGTGGTCGATCTGGAGCCGCGCGGCGGCGGCTTCGTGCTGCGCACCGAGGGCGGGCAGATCCACCGGGTCGCCGGCGCCGTGCTCGCCATGGGCAACCTCGCCTCAGCGGCCCGCAGGAGCCGCCACAGCCTCAACCCTTGGGCGCCCGAGCGCTTCGGGCGCCTTCACCCTCACGCACCGGTCCTCATCGTCGGGACCGGCCTGACCATGCTCGACGCGGTGGCGAGCCTGCGGGCGCAGGGCTTTGCCGGCGCCATCCTCGCCTTGTCGCGCCGCGGCCTGCTGCCGAACGCCCATGCCCCCGCCGCGCCCTGGCCCGCTCCGGATCTGACACCGGCCGACCTCGCCTCCCTGAGGCGGCTCGTCTCCCGCATCCGCGGGGAGGTGGTGCGGGCGGCGCGAGCGGGGATCGGCTGGCACGGCGTCATCGATGCTCTGCGTCCGCTCACCGACACGATCTGGCGCAGCCTGCCGCCGCGCGAGCAGGCCCGGTTCCAGCGCCACCTGCGCCCGTTCTGGGACGTGCACCGCCACCGCACGGCACCGCCCGCCGCCCGGACGATCGCCGAGGAGATCGCCCGCGGCGCGCTCACCGTGCGGGCCGGGCGCGTGATCGCGATCGAGGACGAGGCGGCGCAGGCGGTGGTGACGCTGCGCCTGCGCGGCGCCGAGCGGCCGGAGCGACTCGCGGTCCAGGCGATGATCGACGCCACCGGCTTCGGGCACCTGAGGGAAAACCGCGATCCGCTGCTGCGGCGCCTGCTGGAACGGGGTTTCGTGCGCCCCGGCCCGTTCGGACTCGGCCTCGATGCCGGCGCGGATTACCGGGCCGTCGGCGGAGCGGCCGGGGAGGGTGGGGGACCGCTCTGGATCCTCGGGCCGCTCCTGCGCGGCGTCCTGTGGGAATGCACCGCGGTGCCCGACATCCGCAACGAGGCGGCGGAACTGGCCGGCCTCATCGCCGCCGACCTGGATCGCGCCGCCGCGGCCTGATCCAGCCTTTCAAACTCTTTCCGGCTGATCCCTTCGATTTCTCTTGCGTCATCGCGAGGCGAAGCCGTGGCGATCCAGGGCAGGCCTCTACCGGAGATGTCGCGCGCTGGATCACTTCGGCTTCGCCTCGCAAGGACGGAGGAGATTGGGCCGACCCGAAAAGAACAGCCGTAAGCCGTATCAGGCGGCGTCCCGAAGCGGCGGAGAGCCCGGCTCTCCGCCGCTTCACGCATTCGTGACAACCCCAGATCGTAGCGGCAGCTCCGGCGCCCGGTGAAGGGCGAAAGCTAAGTGGCTGCCTTCTTTGCCCTTTCGCACCCGGATGCCGCAGCGCCTTCCGTTGCCGTCTCACAAATAGGAATCGTTCTAAAGAGCTGGACGAAAGTTTGGAGCTGTTCTAATTAAGAGCCGTGAGGGCGGTACACCGGAGCTGAGGGCTCTGGATCAGGAACCGCCGACCCGCGACGACCAAGCGAAACGGAGAGAGATCATGGCCACCTCAAGCAACGCCGCCTGCCAGAGCTGCCGCTTCTTCGACGATCACAAGACCAACGGCGCCCAGGCTGCGGGCGACCAGGGCCTGTGCCGCTTCAACCCGCCGGTGAGCCAGCCCGATCCGCAGAGCCAGGGCCTGTGGCCTGTCGTCGCCTCCAAGGATTGGTGCGGCCACTTCACCGCCGACCTGACCCCGGCCGAGTAAGGCGCGGTTCGACGGACGTCATGCGAGAGGGCCGGTGCCGCGTGCACCGGCCCTTTTTGCATGCGCCGCGCAAACACCGGCGAATTGCGCCGGAACCGCCCTGCGGCGGTCATGATCCGGTCACCTTCCGATTCGATGGCTGCGGCGAAGCGGCAACGGTCCGTCAGCGGACGGCCCAGCCATCAGGTTGAACGGCGTGGCCTGCACGTGCAGCCGCGCCCGAGTGGGGATGATTGCATGATCTTCGGACCGATCGGTGCAGGCGCGCCTTTCCTCCGCACCGGCCGCGCCGCGGCCCTCGCCGCCGGTCTCGCCGGCCTGGCTGCCCTGTTGGCGGCTCCCGCCTCGGCAGCCGCGCCCGCGCATGACCCGAGCGGCACGTGGCTGACGCAGGACGGCAAGGCGCGCATCCGCGTCGAGAAATGCGGCCCGCAGGAGAAGAACCTGTGCGGCTACGCGGTGTGGCTGAAGACGCCGCTCAACGACGAGGGCAAGCCGCGGGTCGACTTCCGCAACCCCGATCCGAAGAAGCGCACCCGCGCCTCGCTCGGCCACCAGCTCATCCTCGGCCTCAAGCTGAACGACGAGGCTCATTACGAGGGCAAGATCTACAACGCCGAGGACGGCAAGTTCTACGACGTGACGATCTGGTCGGACGAGCCGGAGGAACTCACGGTCAAGGGTTGCCTGATCGCCTTCCTGTGCCAGTCGCAGAGCTGGAAGCGAGTGAGCGACGCGCTGCCGGGCCAGCTCACCGGCCCAACCAACGGTCCGAACGGTCCCCGCGCCGACGCGGAGTGGGCGCCCAAGGGCGCGACCGCCAACGGCCCGGCAGCCACCGGCACCGCCGGCCAGGCGTCCGCCGCCAAGCCGGCTCCGAAGCCCGCCGCACCGAAGGCCCCGGCCGCCCCCGCCCCGGCGCAGTAAACGGCCTGTTTCTCCCGGGATCAGGGCTGCGAAGTCCGATTCACGGGACGCGCTTTCTGAACGCAGCGCCCCTTTCGGACCACCCCATGCCCGTCATTCCGGGTCGCCAAAGGCGAACCCGGAATGACGGTGGTGGGGCCTGGAGGGCCTGAAAAAAATCACGCCGTCGGTGCCGCCACCCTCTGGCGCAACCCCGCGATCACCGCCTTCAGCATCTCGGCGCTCGCCTCGTCCGAGAGGCTGCCGGGCGTGCGCGCGGCGTAGATCCGCTCGTGCACGAAGGCGAGCTTGGCGATCACCGCGGGCGTCAGCTTGAACGGGTAGAGCGGCGGCTGGCCCATGGAGCGGCTGAGCGAGTTCACCGCGTAGGTGAGCGGGATCCACGCCTCGACCACCCGCTCGAAATCCGGCGTCTCGTAGGGGTCGAAATCGACGCAGGTCGAGGGCGCCTCCGGCTCGGTCGCCACGCGCAGCTTCGGCTTGATGCGGATCTCAAAAGCGCTGCCGGTCTCCAGCGTGTCGATGATGTGCAGGTAGTGGGCGAAGGTCTCGGCGAAATCCTCCCACGGATGCGCGGTGGCGTAGGACGAGACGAAGGAGTCCTGCCAATCGGAGGGCGGTCCCTCGCTGTGGTGACGCTGGAGCGCGGCGCCGTAATCGAGGGTCTCGTCGCCGAACAGCACGCGGAACATCGGCAAGCTCGGATCGAAGCGCACCAGCAGGTTCCAGAAATAGTGCCCGATCTCGTGGCGGAAGTGGCCGAGCAGGGTGCGGTAATACTCGCCGAACATCTTGCGGCGGCGCTCGCGCTCGACGTCATCGGCCTCGGCGATCGACAGGGTGATGAGCCCGTCGAGATGGCCCGTCATCACCGGCGGCCCGGCCGACTCGGCGAGGAAATCGAAGGCGAGTCCGTCGGAATACTGCGCTCGCGTCACCAGCGGCAGGTCGAGGCGCAGCAGCGAGTAGAACAGCCGGTGCTTGGCCGCCTCGATCTGGCGCCAGCGGTCGAGGTTGGCCGCCACGCCGAGGTCCGGCACCACCCGGTTGTGGCGGCAGGTGACGCAGTAGGTCTCGGGCGAATCCTCCGGCACCATCCAGTTGCAGGCATCATGGGCCGCGTTGGCGCAGAGACGGTACTTGCGACCGGGATGGGCGTAGGCGCGGAAGAGCGGGCCGCGGGCATCCTCGCCGCAGGGCTCCAGGGCCGAGACCTCGTGCCGGTCGCAGACATAGCCGAGCCGGCGCTCGCAGCTCTCGCAGACCGTGCTCTCGAAGGAGACCGGCTGGTCGCAGGCCTGACACTGGAAGATCTTCATGGAACGCCCCGCTCCGGCCGCGGCGGGGACCAGACAAGAACCGGGCCGCAGCCAGACCAAGGGTCGTGAGCCGGGTGAGGTTCCGCAGGGCCGCACCGCTGCGCGCACCACCGGACGGCTGCATGGTTCTTGCTTTTTCGATCGCTCCATTCCGATCAGCGGGATGTATAGGTGTCTCTCACAAAACTCCCGCTGCGCCGTCATTGCCCGGTGACGACGGTCGGAGACCGGGCGTTTTGTGAGGCACTCTAACGCGCGCAACCGGCGGCAGAGCGCGCCGCCCCCATCGCGTCGAGAGACCGCGAATAAGTCCGGAGCCTCCGTGTCGATCCAAGCCGCCCTGCACCACGTCACGCATTACCGCTACGACCGGCCGATCGCGCTGGGGCCGCAGACCATCCGGCTTCGTCCGGCGCCGCATGCCCGGACAAAGGTGCCGGCATACGCGCTCAAGGTGACGCCGGAGAACCACTTCATCAATTGGCAGCAGGATCCGGCCGGCAACTGGCTCGCCCGGCTCGTCTTTCCGGAGAAGACCACGGAGTTCCGCGTCGAAGTCGATCTCACCGCCGATCTCGCGGTCATCAACCCGTTCGACTTCTTCGTCGAGCCCTATGCCGAGCGCCGCCCGTTCGACTACGAGGCGGATCTGAAGGTCGCGCTCGCGCCCTACCTCGTCCTCGACGACGCGCAGGGAGAGGAAATCGACGCCTTCCTCGCCGAATTGCCCGACGAGACGCATACGGTCAGCTTCCTCGTGGCCCTCAACGAGCGGGTGCGCGCGCATGTCGCCTACGGCGTCCGGATGGAGCCCGGCGTGCAGACGGCGGCCGAGACGCTGACGCTCAAGAGCGGCTCCTGCCGGGATTCCGCGTGGCTGCTGGTACAGGTGCTGCGCCGGCTCGGCTTCGCCGCACGCTTCGTCTCGGGCTACCTGATCCAGCTCGTGCCCGACACCACCGCCATCGACGGCCCGGCCGGCACCACCACCGACTTCACCGACCTGCACGCCTGGGCCGAGGTCTACCTGCCCGGTGCCGGCTGGATCGGCTTCGACGCCACCTCCGGTCTCCTCACCGGCGAGGGGCACATCCCGCTGGTCGCCACGGCGCACTACAACGCCGCCGCGCCGATCTCCGGGCTCGCAGAGCCGGCCAAGGTCGAGTTCGCCTACGAAATGACGATCAGCCGCGTGGCCGAGGCGCCGCGCATCACCAAGCCGTTCTCCGACGAGATCTGGGCGGCAATGGATCAACTCGGCGAGCGCATCGACGCCGATCTCGCTGCCCAGGATGTGCGCCTGACCATGGGCGGCGAGCCGACCTTCGTCTCGGTGGACGATTTCGAGTCGCCCGAATGGAACGTCGCCGCGGTCGGCCCGACCAAGCGGGGCCTCGCCGACACGCTGGTCCGGCGCCTGCGCGACCGCTTCGCGCCCGGCGGCATGCTGCATTACGGCCAGGGCAAGTGGTATCCCGGCGAGAGTCTGCCGCGCTGGGCCTTCGCCCTCTACTGGCGCAAGGACGGCGTACCGGTCTGGAAGAACGCCGACCTGATCGCGGTGGAGGATGGACCGAAGACGGCGACCATCAAGGATGCCGAGCGGCTGATCGGAGCGCTGGCCGAGCGGCTCGGACTCCCCCGCTTCGTCTTTCCGGCCTACGAGGACGCGGTCTACTGGCGGGCGCGCGAGAGCGAGTTGCCGGTCAACGTCACGCCCACGGCGCCGCAGACCGGCAGCCCGGAGACCGATGCCCGGTTCAGCCGCGTGTTCGGCCGCGGCCTCGACACGCCCGTCGGCTACGTGCTGCCGCTTGCCAACCTCGCCGTGGAGGAGGGCCGTGCCTGGATCTCGGAAGCCTGGGCCTTCCGCCGCGGCGGCGCCTATCTCAACCCCGGCGACTCGCCGCTGGGCTTCCGCCTGCCGCTCGGCTCGCTTCCCTATGTGCCGCCGGATTCCTACCCCTACTACCATCCGCAGGACCCGATGGAGGCCCGCGGCGACCTGCCCGCCGAGCCCGGCGGCCCGAAGGATGCCCCGCTGGCGAAGGGCGCGGACCGCGCCAACGGTGCCGGCATTGAGGGCGTGGCGGTGCGCACCGCGCTGGCTGTGGAGCCCCGCGACGGCGTGCTCTGCGTGTTCATGCCGCCGCTGGAGCGGGCAGACGAGTATCTCGACCTCGTCGGGCATCTGGAGCGCGCGGCGGAGGCGATCGGCCAGCCGATCCACATCGAGGGCTACGAGCCGCCCTACGATCCGCGCCTCTCGGTGATCAAGGTCACCCCCGATCCCGGCGTGATCGAGGTCAACGTCCACCCCGCCGCCTCCTGGCGCGAGGCGGTGGACATCACCGCCGGCCTCTACGAGGAGGCCCGCCAGACGCGGCTCGGCGCCGAAAAGTTCATGATCGACGGGCGCCACACCGGCACCGGCGGCGGCAACCACGTCGTGCTCGGCGGCGCGACCCCTGCCGACTCGCCGTTCCTGCGCCGGCCCGACCTGTTGAAGAGCCTCGTGCTGTTCTGGCAGCGGCATCCCTGCCTGTCCTACCTGTTCGCCGGCCTCTATGTCGGCCCGACGAGCCAGGCCCCGCGCATGGACGAGGCGCGCCATGACGGGCTCTACGAGTTGGAGATCGCACTGGCCCAGGTGCCGGGACCGGGGGAGGCCAACATCCCGCACTGGCTCGTCGACCGTCTGTTCCGCAACATCCTCGCCGACGTCACCGGCAACACCCACCGGGCCGAGATCTGCATCGACAAGCTGTTCTCGCCCGACGGGCCGACGGGGCGCCTGGGCCTCCTCGAATTCCGCTCCTTCGAGATGCCGCCGGACGCGCGCATGAGTCTCGCGCAACAAGTCCTGCTGCGCGCCATCGTCGCCTGGCTCTGGCGCGAGCCGCAGACCGGCGGCTGTGTCCGCTGGGGCACGGCCCTGCACGATCGCTTCATGCTGCCGCATTTCCTCTGGGCCGACTTCCTCTCGGTGCTGGAAGACCTGCGCGCCGGCGGCTACGACTTCGACCCTCAGGCCTTCGCGGCACAGGCCGCGTTCCGCTTCCCCGTCTTCGGCCGGGTGGAGCAGGGCGGCGTGAGCCTGGAACTGCGCCAGGCGCTGGAGCCCTGGCACGTGCTGGGCGAAGAGGGGACCGCCGGGGGAACCGTGCGCTTCGTGGACGCATCCGTCGAACGGCTTCAGGTGAAGGTCGAGGGCTATGTCCCCGGCCGGCACGTGATCGCCTGCAACGGCCGGCGCCTGCCGATGACGCCGACCGGCGCCAGCGGCGAGGCGGTCGCGGGCCTGCGCTTCAAGGCGTGGCAGCCCGCCTCCTCGCTGCACCCGACGATCCCGCCGCACGGGCCGTTGACCTTCGACATCCTGGACGCCTGGAGCGGCCGATCGCTTGGCGGCTGCCGCTACCATGTCAGCCATCCGGGCGGGCGCAACTACGACAGCTTCCCGGTCAACGCCTACGAGGCCGAGGGGCGCCGCCTCGCCCGCTTCGAGGCCATGGGGCACACCCCCGGCCGCGTCGCCATGCCGGCCGAGGAGCGCACGGGCGACTTCCCCCTGACCCTCGACCTGCGCATGCCCGCACCCCGATGACATCTTTGGCCGCCCTCGCGGACGGGCCACCGCCCGACGCCTCCGCCTGGGCGGCCGACGACCCGGCGACACGCATGCGCCGCTGGACGGAGGGCTACGCCCCCCGCCCCGGCCTCGCCGACGAATTGATCGATGCGGGGGGCAACCTGCGCGGCGGCTGGCCGCGCTTTCTCGAGCGCCTCGCCCGGCTCGACGACCGCGAGGTCGCCGCCCGCTTCCTCTCCGCCGAGCGGCATATCCGCGACGCGGGCATCTCCTACCGGGTCTACGGCGACGGGCGCGAGCATCCCTGGCCGCTGGGCTCGCTGCCGCTCGTCATCGACGCCGCCGACTGGGCGGAGCTGTCCGCCGGCATCGTCCAGCGCGCCGGTCTGATGGAGCGCATCGTCGGCGACATCTACGGCGCCGGCCGGCTCGTGGCGGAGGGCTTTCTGCCCGCGGGCGTGGTGGCGGGGCATCCCGAGTTCCTGCGGCCGGTGCACGGCATCGACCCTCCCGGCGGGCGCTGGCTGCCGATCTATGCGGCCGATGTCGGCCGCGGACCGGACGGCCGCTGGCAGGTTCTCGCCGACCGCACCCAGGCGCCCTCCGGCCTCGGCTACGCCCTGGAGAACCGGATGGTGCTCGCCCGCGCCTTCCCGGACCTGTTCGCCGACCTCCATGTCGAGCGC
>JAESFL010000728.1_pt1 | contig 18476 bp, 14 predicted proteins | sample 9269401 | NCBI WGS metagenome assembly JAESFL01 (sample SAMN14506025, study PRJNA617098) | algae metagenome | isolation source: Gloeocapsa sp. UFS-A4-WI-NPMV-4B04 and co-occurring heterotrophs from desert... | place: USA: Utah | collected 2006-10-01 | reverse complement strand
ACAGGCCGCACCACACGATGGTGACGAGCATGGTCTGGCCGAAATCCGGCTGGAGGATAAGCGGGATGATGGTGGCGGGCAGGAGCAGGAACGCCATCAGCGTGCCCGGCACGTCCTTGCGCCGCGCTCCCTCCGAGAAGGCCCAGGCCGAGAGCACCACGAAGGCGGGCTTCACGAACTCGGAGGGCTGGAGGCCGAGCGGTCCGATCATGATCCAGCGATGGGCGCCCTTGATCTCAGGCCCGTACTGGAACGCCAGCAGGATCAGCACCATTCCCGCTGCATAGACAATCAGGGCCAGCCGCCGCAGGTGGCGGAGCGACAGGAACGACACGGTCACGATGATGCACAGGGCCGGGACGAGGAACATCACCTGCCGGTTCACGAAGTGAAAGGTGGAGAGCCCGAGCCTTTCTGCGACCGGCGGGCCGCCCGCCATGAGGAAGACCAAGCCAGCCAGCATGAGGATGGCGAGGCCTGCGAGCAGAGAACGGTCGACCGTCCACCACCAATCGCCGAAAGCCGAGCGTTCCGCGCGTGACACCATCTTCAAGCCCCCTTGGCTTCGATGCCGGGTATTGCCCGGACCAGATCGCGGAAATGGTTTCCGCGTATTTCGTAATTGGGAAATTGGTCGTAGGATGCGCAGGCCGGCGACAGCAGCACGACGGCGGGGCTCCCCAGCGCCCGTGCGTCGGATGCCGCCTGCGCCACGGCCTTGTCGAGAGTGCCGCAATGGACATGCGGAACCTGCGCACCCAGCGTCCTGGCAAATTCATCCGCAGCAGCGCCGATGAGATAGGCCTTGCGGATTTTCGGGAAGTATTCCTTCAGCGGCTCGATGCCGCCTTCCTTCGCCTTGCCGCCGAGGATCCAAAAAATGTCATCGAAGGACTTGAGCGCCTTCTCGGTGGAATCCGCGTTGGTGGCCTTGGAATCGTTGATGAAGAGCGCTTCGCCGATACGGCCGACCTCCTCCATGCGATGCGGCAGGCCGGGGAAGGTGTGAAGACCGGAGCGGATCTCGTCCGGTGAGACATTCAAAGCCAGGGCGATGGCAACAGCGGCAGCGGCATTCTGTGCATTATGGGCGCCGCGCAACGAACCGATGCCTGACAGATTGGCCACGGGAGCGGCGTCAGTTCCGGTCACGCCGACCAGGGTTTCGCCGTCCGCGAAGACGCCCTTCACGCCGAGAGGCTCGACTGAAACGCGGGCGACGTTCACACCCTTGAATTCACAGCGCTCGGCAATCGCGCGGCTCATCGGATCATCGACGCCGATGACCGCGAGGCCCGCCTTCGCCACCAGCCGCTCCTTGATCGCCGCGTAGAGCTCCATCGTCCCGTGCCGGTCGATGTGATCGGGCGAGAGGTTGAGATGGACGCCGATGGTGGGGCTAAGCGAGGGCGCGAGGTCGATCTGGAACGACGAGCACTCGACCACATGGATGCGGCTGTCCGAGGGCGGGGCCAGCGACAGGATCGCGGTGCCAATATTGCCGCCCATCTGCACGTCGCGGCCCGCCTCGCGCAGGATATGGGCGATGAGGGCCGTGGTGGTGGACTTGCCGTTGGTGCCGGTGATCGCCACGAAGGGCGCATTCGGGGCGATCTTGGCGCGTTCGCGGCAGAACAGCTCGATGTCGCCGATGATCTCGACGCCTGCTTCACGCGCCAGCTTTGCCGACCAGTGCGGCTCGGGATGGGTGAGTGGCACGCCGGGCGAGAGGATGAAGGACGTGACCTTTGACCAGTCAATCTGGCGCAGGTCGGCGGTTTCGATGGCTTTCGCTCCTGCTTCCGCCATCTTCGCCGGATTGTCGTCGCAGGCGATGACCCGCGCTCCGCCTTCCTTCAAGGCAAGCGCCGTCGCCAGTCCCGAGCCGCCGAGACCGAAGAGAGCAACCGTTTTGCCTGCGAAGGAGGTGACGGGTGTCATGCGCCTTACCGGAGTTTCAGGGTGGCGAGGCCGGTGAGCGCGAGCACCACGGCGATGATCCAGAAGCGGATCACCACCTGCGGCTCGGTCCAGCCCAGCTGCTCGAAATGGTGGTGGATCGGCGCCATCTTGAAGACGCGCTTGCCGGTGAGCTTGAACGACGTCACCTGGATGATGACGGACAGGATCTCCAGCACGAACAGGCCGCCCACGATGGCGAGAACGATCTCGTGCTTGGCCGCGACCGCGATGGCGCCGAGCATGCCGCCGAGGGCGAGCGAACCCGTGTCGCCCATGAAGATCTGCGCCGGCGGCGCATTGAACCAGAGGAAGCCGAGGCCTGCGCCGATGAGCGCGCCGCAGAGCACCGCGAGTTCGCCGGTGCCGGGCACGAAATGGATCTGCAGGTAGTTGGAAAACACCGCGTTGCCGGAGAGGTATGCGATGAAGCCGAAGGTGCCGGCAGCGATCATCACCGGCACGATGGCGAGCCCGTCGAGACCGTCGGTGATGTTCACCGCGTTGCCGGCGCCGACGATGACGAACCCGGCGAAGATCACGTAGAACCAGCCGAGATTGACGATGAGGTCCTTCGAGAACGGCAGCGCCAGCTTGTTCGCCAGCCCCGGCGTGGCCATGTAGGAGATCGCCAGGCAGGCCATGACGGCGATGATCGCCTCGATGGTGAGGCGCGAGCGGCCCGAGAAGCCCTTGTGCGACTGTTTCGTGACCTTCAGGTAATCGTCATAAAAGCCGATGGCCCCGAAGCCCACTGTGACGAACAGCACGATCCAGACATAATGGTTCTCGAGGTTCGCCCAGAGCAGGGTCGAGACCAGCACGCCGGCGAGGATCATCAGGCCGCCCATGGTGGGCGTGCCGCGCTTCGTCAGCAGGTGCGATTGCGGCCCGTCCTCACGGATCGGCTGCCCCTTGCCCTGGCGCACGCGCAGCAGCGAGATGATCGCCGGTCCGAACAGGAAAACGAACAGCATGCCGGTCGCCGTCGCGCCCCCGGTCCGAAACGTGATGTAGCGGAAGATGTTGAGGGGGCTGAAATAGGGGCTGAGCTCAGCCAACCAGGTTAACATCGATCATCCTTTCAGCGCGTGGGCCGTGGGGCTCGCGCCGTAACGTTCTTTCAAGGCTTTGACAACCAGGGCCATCTTCATGCTGAGCGAGCCCTTGACGGTCACCGCATCGCCGGAGCGAACCGCCGCACAGACCGCATCGACGAGATCCGCGGAGGTTTGCGCATGAGTGGCCACCATGGCCTTCGGCAGCGCGTCCACGAGGTTCTGCATCAAGGCACCGGCAGTGAAGACCATGTCGATCCCGTTGGCCCGGATCGCCTCCGCCAGTTCCGCGTGAAGTTTCGGTCCCGTCTCGCCCAGTTCCTTCATGTCGCCCAGCACGGCAATCCGTCGCGCCCCGCGCCCGAGTTCCACCGCGCCGAGATTAGCGAGCGCCGCGCGCATCGAAGCCGGGTTGGCGTTGTAGCTCTCGTCGATCAGCAGGGCCTCGCCCTCCCCGACCGCGAGCATGGTGCGCTCGCCGCGCCCGACCGGAGGCTTGAGTTCGGCGAAGGAGAGCGCCACCAGGGCGATATCCGCGCCGAGTGCGTGGGAGGCTGCGAGCACGCTCAGGGAATTGAGCGCGTGGTGCCGGCCGGCCGTGCCGATCCTGTAGGTCAGGGGCTGGCCGAAGATCGTGGCGTCGACCACCGAGTGATCGGGCTTCACGATAATGCGGTTTGCGCGGATATCCGCCGCCTCGTGCTCGCCGAAGCTGATGACGCGGCCTGCCGCGGAGGCATGGGCATGGGCGCGCATGCGCTCGAAATAGGCGTTGTCGCGGTTGATGACCGCCGTGCCGCCGGGCTCCAGGCCTGAAAAGATCTCGCCCTTGGCGTCCGCAATGCCCCAGAGCGAGGGAAAGAACTCGATATGAACGGGCTCGACCGTGGTGATCACCGCCACATGCGGGCGCACCATGCCGGTGAGCGGCAGGATCTCATGGGCATGGTTCATGCCGATCTCGAACACGCCGAAGGTGCTCTCGCGCGGCATGCGGGCGAGCGTCAGCGGCACGCCCCAATGGTTGTTGTAGGAGGCAACGGATGCGTGGGTCGCGCCCTGGCGGGAGAGCGCGGCGCGCATGGCCTCCTTCGTGCCGGTCTTGCCGACGGACCCGGTGACCGCGACGATCTTCGCGCTCGTGCGTGCACGGGCCGCGCGGCCCATCTGGCGCATGGCCTCGAGCACGTCCGGCACGACGATCAGCCTGTGGGAGCCTGCGAAGCCAGGAGCCTTGTCCTCGGACACGACGGCAGCGGACGCGCCCTTCTCCAGGGCCGCTGGGACAAAATCGTGGCCGTCATGCACGTCGCCCTTGATGGCGAAGTAGAGATCGCCGGCCTCGAGGGTGCGCGTGTCGATGGACGCGCCCGTGCCTTTCGCAAAGCCGGCCCCGATGCGGGCGCCGGTGGCGGCTGCGATCTCGTCTCGTGTCCAAAGGGGCGAATTCATCCCTGCCTCGCTGCAATGGCCGCCCGGACCTCGTCGTGGTCCGAGAACGGCAGGGTCCGGTCGCCGATGATTTGGCCCGTTTCATGGCCTTTCCCGGCCACGACAAGAATATCGCCCCTTTGAAGCTCGCTCACGGCGGTGCGGATGGCCTCGGCGCGGTCGCCGATCTCACGGGCGCCGCGCGCGCCTTTGAGTACCTCGGCCCGGATCGCCGCCGGATCCTCGGAGCGAGGATTATCGTCCGTGACGATGACCACGTCGGCCTTGTCGGCGGCGATGCGGCCCATGAGCGGGCGCTTGCCCTGGTCCCGGTCGCCGCCGCAGCCGACGATGCAGACAAGCTTTCCCGTCACGAAGGGACGCAGGGCATCGAGCACATGGGCGAGCGCATCGGGCTTGTGGGCATAATCGACGATGCAGATGGCGCCATCCGCTTCGCCCACCTGCTCCAGGCGGCCGCGCACGCCTTTCAGGCCCTTGAAGCCTTCGAACACCTCGGCCGCCCTGCCCTCGCCTTCCACCGCCAGCACGAGACCGGCCGCGACGAGCGCGTTCTCAACCTGGAAGGCGCCGAGAAGCGGCAGGGTTGTGTGGAACGTGTTCCCAAAGGCCTCGATGGTCAGCGCCTGGGTGAAGCCTTCCGCGCGCGCCTCGACGAGACGGATGGTCTCGCCGATGCTGCCGGTGGTGACGATTTTCAGGCCACGGTTGCGCACGCCGTGCAGGAACACATCCGCATAGGGACCGTCCGCATTGATGATCGCCGGTGCATCCTGCGGCAGAAGCGTATCGAAGAGGCGCAGCTTCGCGGCCGCATAGGCTTCCGTCGTGGCATGGTAATCGAGATGGTCGCGCCCAAGATTGGTGAAGCCTGCAGCACTCAGGCGCACGCCGTCGAGGCGGCGCTGGTCGATGCCATGCGAGGATGCCTCCATGGCAAGCCGCGTGACGCCGTCACCGGCCAGGCGGTCGAAGCTCTCGTGCAGGGAAATCGGATCGGGCGTCGTGAGAGAACCGTAGGCCGCGCCGTCCGACGTGATGATGCCGAGCGTGCCGACGCTCGCGGACTTGTAGCCCAGATGCGCGAAGAGCTGGCGGATGAAATCGGCCACCGAGCTCTTGCCGCTCGTGCCCGTGACGGCGACGACCCTCTCGGGCTGCCTCGGATAGAACCGCGCGGCCGCAAGAGCGAGCGTGCGGCGCACGTCATTCACCTGCACATAGGCGACAGAATTCGGCAGATCGGCCGGGCGCTCGGCCTCGCCCACGATGGCGACAGCCCCTGCGGCGGCTGCCTGCGGCACGAAGCTCATGCCGTCGACCTTGGTGCCGGGCACGGCGAAGAACAGGGTACCGGGCTCGGCCTTGCGGCTGTCGGAAGCAATCTTCGATACGGAAAGGGACGCCTGAGCGTCGCCTGCCGAGAGATCGAGGAGAGCGCCGAGATTCAGGGATCGTGCGGTCATCGGTTGCTGCCCCAGGCGCCGAGACGCGACATGAGCGGGAAGGCCTGAGCCGGCGGCTCGAAGCGCGGCGGCACGCCGAGCAGCGGCGCGATGCGCTCGATGATGTTGCCCGTCACGGGGGCTGCGTTCCAGCCGGCCGTCGAGAAGCCATGGGTGCCTTCCACCGCCTGCGGCTCGTCCATGATCGTCAGGAACACATACTTCGGCTTGTCGGACGGAACAACTGCCGTGAAGGTGGTGAAGTTCTTGTTCTTGGCGTAGCGGCCGTTGATCACCTTCTCGGCGGTGCCGGTCTTGCCGCCGACGAAGAAGCCGGCAATCGAGGCGTTTCCGGCGGAGCCTTCAGGCGTCGAGGCATTGAGGCGCATCACGTAGCGCATCGCCTCGCTGGTTTCGGGCTTGAGCACCTGCAGGGCGTTCTGGCGCGCCTCGGCCTCGGTGCGCTTGAGGAAGGTCGGCTTGATCATGACGCCGCCGTTCACCAGGGCGCCCACGGCCGAGAGCGCCTGGAGCGGCGCGACCGCAAGGCCGTGGCCGAACGCGATGGTCATGGTGTTGAGCTCGCCCCAGCGCGGCGGGACGATCGGCAACGCGCTCTCCGGCAGCTCTGTCTCGAGCCGGGTCAGCTGGCCCATCTTGCGCAGGAAGGCCTTGTGGCCCTCGACGCCGATGCCGAGCGCCATGCGGGCGGTGCCGATGTTGGACGAGTGAACGAACACCTCCGGCGTGGAGAGAACGCGCCGGGTCGGGTGGTAGTCGCCGATGGTGAAGCGGCCGTAGCGCAGGCCTGAGCGCGCATCGAAGGTCGAGTTGATGTTGTACTTGCCGGAATCGAGCGCCATCGCGACGGTGAGCGCCTTGAAGGTCGAGCCCATCTCGAACACGCCGACATTGATGCGGTTGATCCGGTCCTTGTCGAGCGCATCGACCGGATTGTTCGGATCGTAATCGGGCAGCGACACGAGGGCGATGATCTCGCCCGTGTTCACGTCCAGGATCGCCCCGGCCGTGGCCTTGGCCTTGAACTTCGCCATGCCTTTGGCAAGCTCGTCGCGCAGCGCATGCTGCACGCGCAGATCGAGGGAGAGCTGGATCGGCTTCAGGTCTGCGGCCGAGATGTTGAAGCCTGCGCCGTTGAGGTCCTGCAGGCCCATGCTGTCGATGTATTTCTCGATGCCGGCGATGCCTACGTTGTCAACGTTGGCAAAGCCGAGCACGTGAGCGGCGGCCTCGGCGTTGGGATAGACGCGCTTGTTCTCCGGCAGGAAGCCGATGCCGGGAATGCCCAGGCGATGCACCTCCGCCTGCTGGCGCGGCGTGATCTCGCGCTTGACCCAGACGAAGCCCTTCTTCGTGCCGAGCTTGTTGCGCAGGTCCGTGGCGTCGAGATCGGGCAGAACGGCGGTCAGGAGCTCGACCGCCTCGTCCTTGTCGACGATGTTGCGCGGCTCGGCAAAGACCGACACCATCTTGACGTCCGTGGCGAGGATCTCGCCGTTGCGGTCGACGATGTCCGGGCGCGCGGCGGAGATCTCGGACGACGCCGCACGGCGCACTTCGCTCGTGTTCTCACTGGTGAGCGCGAGATGCACGAGACGTCCGCCGATCAGGCCGAACAGGGCGACGAAGCAAACGGCCGCGAGACCGACACGCGACGTGCTCTTGTCATGGCGCAGGCGAAACAGCTCGCGGGCGTGCCCGAGCACGCCGCGCTTTTGATGAGGGCTCTGACCCTGCCATTCTGTTTGGGACTCTTGCGACACGAGGCTCACCGTTTCGGAGTTTGAGTCGTCGGGGTGCGGGCGTCCGAATTCCTGTCCTTAGGCGTCGAAGTCGGCTCGAGCAATCCGAGCGCTTCGAGCTTGCGGCCGATCTCGTCCTCGCGGGACGGACGGTTCGGCAGGTCGGACAGCCGCGCGAGCTGCTGGATCTTCAGGGCCTGCAGATCGAGGTGCTTGTCGGCGGCCTCCTGGAGACGGTCCGGACGGTCGAGATACTGCCACTCGGCCTGCAGCACGGCGATGGCCTCGCGCTCACGGCTGACCTGCGACTTCAGCTTCGCCACCTGCTCCACATAGTAGAGGGTCTCGTACTTGACCGAATAGGCGTAGCCCGCCGATGCGATGAGGGCGGAGATCGCGATGATATGGAGCAGTCGGATCACCGGCGCCCTCCCTTTTTCTCGGCTGTTTGCGGCAGTTCGGCCAGCATGGTGATGGCGCTCAAGGGTTCCTGCGGCGGCGTATTGGTGCGAGCGCCCGCGCGCAGCTTCGCCGACCGCGCCCGCGGATTGCGCGCCATCTCCTGCTCGCTCGGAGCGACAGGGCCGCGGGTGATCGCATCGAAGGTGGGCTCAGGGGCCGCTGCCGTCGGCAGATGGCGCGAGCCGGTGGGCGCACGGCCGGTGCGGGACGCGAAGAACTGCTTCACGATGCGGTCTTCCAGCGAGTGGAACGTGACCACCACCAGACGTCCGCCGGGCTTGAGTATGCGCTCGGCCGCGTGCAGCGCGCGCGCCAGTTCCCCGAGTTCGTCGTTGACGGCGATGCGCAGTCCCTGGAACACGCGCGTGGCAGGATGTATGCCGCTCGGCTCCTGCCTGATCAGGGACGCTACGAGTTCGGCCAACTGCCGCGTGGTTTCGAAGGGCTGGCGGCGGCGTGCTTCGATGACCGCGCGGGCTACCGCGCGGGCGCGCCGCTCCTCGCCGTAATGATAGAAGATGTCGGCGAGCTCGGCCTCGGAGGACTCGTTGATGAGATCCGCCGCGCTCGGGCCCGACTGCTCCATGCGCATGTCGAGCGGGCCTTCGTTGCGGAACGAGAATCCGCGCTCGGCCTGATCGAGCTGCATGGACGACACGCCGATGTCGAGCACCACGCCGTCGACGCTGTCGAACCCTTGCGCGTGCGCGATCTCGTCGAGGTCGCCGAAGCGGCCCGGCACGAGCATCAGGCGTTTCTTGAATTTGGCGCTAAGCGCTTCACCACCTGCGATCGCATCGGGATCGCGGTCGATGGCGATCACCCTGTTCTGCGGATGGGCATCGAGAATGGCGCGCGTGTAGCCGCCTGCGCCGAACGTGCCATCGATGAAAACGCCGCCGCTTTTTGCATCGAGCGTTGTGCCAACCTCCGCCAGGAGAACAGGAACGTGACGGGACGGTCCGCCAGCGGCTCCGGCTCCTGGGCCGTCGCCGCGTCCCATCATCGTTCCCGTACTCCTGGTGAGGTGTTCTGCATCGGCTCCAGACCTCGGCGCCCCAACGACTTCTTCAGGTCTCTGACCTTCGTGCGCGCCTCCTCCAAGTGCGCACGGAAGCGCTCGGGCTCCCAAATCTGGAACTTGTGACCAAGTCCGACGAACGTCACCGTATCGCCGATCCTGGCATGCATTTTTACTGTGTCCGTCAGGATGACACGCCCCTCCGGATCGACTTTCAGAATCTCGCTGGTCCCGAACAATGCGGTCGACAGCTGATCCCGTTCGTCCGAATAGGGCGACAGCGTCGACAAGAACGCATCGATCTCGTTCAGAAGCACGTTGCCGCCTGCGTCCAGCGCCGGCGCATCGAGCGCCGGATGCACGTAGAGCCCCTCGAATCCATCCCGGGCCAGCACGGCCCTGAAGGATGCGGGGATCGAGACGCGACCCTTCGAATCCAACTTGTTGGTGAAATTGGACACGAAGCGGTTCATTGGCCGCAGCTCGCACGCTCCTGATTGTCAGCCCCCCGGCGGATCTTGTGGATCCGCCACCCGTTGGCGATGGAGACGCTACTTCCCGAAGCAGACCGCCAGCACTTCTCGGGTGCTTGACGCCCTCTTCGGAAGACACCGTCGACGGGATGGTTTGGGATAACATGGGATAATATGGTCGTCAACGGAACGGAGAGGGAGCGCAGGCCTTTTGGCATGCGTTCCCCATGAGACGCATTTACGGTTAATGAATCGTAAGCGGAGCAAAGGTTTGCTCCGCTTTTTGCAATTTTCGAGCCTGTGGAAAGATGGGGTCAGCCGGCCTGTAAGCCGGGTTCTGTAGGGCCCAAAGTCTAAGACCTTGGACGTGGCGACCATTCCTCTGGGACGATCATTGCTGACCGCCTCTAGCAACCAACCCGGACGACCAGCCTGGAAGCAGGCCTGGCGCAAGCGCCTGTCGTCCCTATTCGGTTTTGCTCCTGGTGGGGTTTACCATGCCGTCCGCATCGCTGCGTCCGCGGTGCGCTCTTACCGCACCCTTTCACCCTGACCCCGGGGTCCGAAGACCTTGCGGGGCGGTCTGCTTTCTGTGGCACTTTCCCTAGGGTTGCCCCCGCCGGACGTTATCCGGCACCTTGCTTCCATGGAGCCCGGACTTTCCTCCCCGAGCTGAACTCGAAGCGGCCGCCCGGCCGGCTGACGGTGGGATGTGGTGCCAAAAGGGTCCTGCCGTCAAGGGCGAAGACATTGAGCATCAGATTGATTCCAAAAGTGCAGATCCACTTTTGGGTCCGATGCTCTAATCAGCCGCGGCCGTGATCACCTTCACCTTGGCGCAATAGGCCCGGGAGGCTGTCGTCATGGTCTGCGTGCGGTGGCCGAACTGGTAGCGCAGGATCGTGCCGCAGGTATCCCCGCCCGCAAGCTTATAGGCGGTGGCCAGATACTTGAGGCCATAGCGGAGATTCGTCTCCGCATCGAGAAGGCCGGCCGCATCGCCCTTGAAGCCGAGCGACTGGGCGGTGCGAACGTTGATTTGCGTCAGTCCCATGTTCGGGCCGTTGCGGGCGCCGGCATTGTAGCGGCTCTCGATCCTGATCACGGCATCCGCCAACTCGTAAGGCAGCCCGTTCTCGGAGGCGTAGCGGGCAATGAGAGGCTTCAGCGCAACGGCCCGAACGGCGTCGGACATACGGCCCTTTGACCCGGCGCCGATCAGCCCCGCAGGGAGCGACGCGGTCTGCTGATCCGCCATCTCCGGCACCGCCGCCGCGTTGGCGACCTTCTCGGGTTGCATCGCTTCCAGCTTGCCCACCTGAGGCTTGGCGGACTTGGAGGCAACGGCCTCTTTCAGCTTCTTCTTGCCCACTCCCTTAGCATCAGGTTCCGGTGCTTCGACGGCAGAAGCTGCGGCAGCCTCCTCTTCGGCGAAGGCGGCCGCTTCAGCCTTCGCAGCGCCAAGGAACTGCTCGGCCTGGTCTGGAGAGATAGGGGCGCTTTCGCCTCCGTCTGCCCGAGCCTGCGATGCCACCACGAGGGCCGCGGCACCAAGGCCCGCAACTGCCAGCGTTCTGAGGAAGTGTTGCCAAGTCAAACCGAAACTCCAGCTGGCCATAACCATGAGGGGGCGCTGGGTGACGGCGAAATGAGGCTAAGATGTGGCGTGCTCGGCCACATTTTTGTTCAGAATAGGTTCAAGCTTGACCGTATTGTCTTCATGGTGCTCGGGCCCTACAACACAATTCTGGCCTTCGAACGGCTCGGAATCTCGCCCTCTCCCGGGTGTTGGAGGAACTCTTTCTCCGCACAGGAGTTGGCGACAGCGTAAGGTCAAGCTAACTACCGCCGGGCCAACGGCCCGCTCAACAACAGGGAAGCCTCCATGAAGAAGATCATGACAGCCATTGCCGCCGGTGCCCTCACCCTCTCGATGGCAGCCTGCAATACTCCTGGTGAGCGTGCAGTCGGCGGCGCCGCAATCGGCGGTCTCGCTGGTGCGGCGATCGGCGGCGCAGCGACCGGATCGGCAAGCGGTGCCCTGGCCGGTGCGGCCATCGGTGGCGCCGGTGGCGCGATCGTGGGTGCCTCGACGACTCCGCGCGGCCCGGCCTGCCCCTACGGCACCTACCAGGACGTCTACGGCAACGTGTACTGCCGCTAATCGCGCCTGACGGCGAATTTCAGGGGCCGGGACATTCCCGGCCCCTTTTCTTTTGCCCGCACTTGAGCGTACGACTGATCTCAAGATGATTCAGTCGATTTGGGGTAAGCTCGGCGGTGCCGGCATAGGCCTCGCGTTTGGCGGGCCGATCGGTGCTCTCCTGGGCGGTGTGGCCGGCCATGTTCTCGTTGATCGCGAAGGCGCTTTGTTCGGAAAGCCGCCGCGCGACGTCATGTTCACCATGGGGCTCGTGGCGCTCGCCGCCAAGATGGCGAAGGCCGACGGCGTGGTGGTCGACGTGGAGGTCAGGGCCTTCGAGCAGATCGTCGAGGTGCCGGACAGCGAGCACGAGCGCATCGAGCGCCTGTTCAACCTCGCCATGCAGACATCGGACGGGTTCGAGGCTTACGCGCGTCAGATCCATGACGAGTTCAAGGAGGAGCCTGCGCTTCTCGAAGACGTGCTCGACGGCCTGTTCCATATCGCCAAGGCGGACGAGGCCGTGCACGAGGCCGAATACGCCTACCTCAAGGACGTGGCGACGATCTTCGCCTTCTCGGACGTGGATTTCGAGCGCATCGCCGCCCGCCACGTGAAGCGCAAGGACGACCCCTACCTCATCCTCAAGGCCGACAGGAGCATGAGCGAAGACGAGCTGAAGCGGCACTACCGCAGGCTCGTGGCCGACAACCACCCGGACCGGGAGATCGCCCGCGGCCTGCCGCCTGAGGCCGTGAAGATCGCCACCGAGCGCCTCGCCACCATCAACGAGGCCTGGGAGCGCATCGCCGCCGAGCGGAACATCAGGTGACCGCATGAGCGTGCTGACACCGGAAAGCCCCGTCGCCGCCAAGGTGTTTCCATCCCCCAATCACGGGGAGCGCAAGGACGGCCGGCGTCCCAGCATGCTCATCCTTCACTACACCGGCATGCCCGACGAAGGCGAAGCGCTGCAGTGTCTGTGCAATCCGGTCTCGCAGGTCTCGGCCCATTACTTCGTGTTCGGCAACGGCCACGTGCTGCAGCTGGTGCCGGAAGCGCGCCGGGCTTGGCATGCGGGCCTCTCCACCTGGGACGGGGAGACCGACATCAACTCGTGCTCCATCGGGATCGAGATCGCCAATCCCGGCCATCCAGGCGGCCTGCCGCCCTTCCCTTCGGCGCAGATCGACAGTGTGGCGGCGCTGACCAAGGACATCGTCACCCGCTGGCGCATTCCGGCCACCCGCGTGCTCGCCCATTCGGACGTCGCGCCCGGCCGCAAGGTCGATCCCGGCGAGCTCTTTCCCTGGAAAACCCTGCACGAGGCGGGCGTCGGCCACTGGGTGGCGCCGGCCGCCATGAGCGACGGCCGCTTCTTCTCCCGCGGCGATCAGGGCATGCCCATCGAGGCGCTGCAGGCCATGCTCGTGATGTACGGCTACGGTCTGAAGATCAACGGCGTCTTCGACGAGGACACGGAGAAGGTGGTGTCCGCCTTCCAGCGCCATTTCCGGCCCGAGCGCGTGGACGGCGTGGCGGATGCCTCCACGATCACGACCCTGCGCAACCTGATCGCAGCACGGCCGCAGCAGGCCGCCACATGACAAAGAGTTAACTCGCAACACTATAGGAAATCGGCCACAATCGCCCCGCATGAATGATCATGTCTTGCTGAGGGTTGTCGGGTGCGTCGCGTCTGGTTGTGGCTGATCGTCGTTCTTCTGGTGGCAGGAGGCGCCGGCTTCGTGCTGTGGAAGCCCACAGGCGGCAATGCCTCGGCACAGGCCTATCGTCTCGGCACGGTCGACCGCGGGCCGATCATCGCCAGCGTGCGCGCCACCGGAACGCTCAACCCCGTCACCACGGTGCTCGTGGGCTCGCAACTGTCCGGCCAAGTTGTCGAGATTCTGGCCGACTACAACACGCCCGTGAAGGAAGGCCAGGTCGTGGCCCGCCTCTATGCGGAGCAGATCAAGTCGCGCCGGGATGCGGCGCTGGCGGATCTCGCCCAGGCGAAGGCCGATCTCGACACCAGGCGCGCCCAGATCGACAAGGCCCGCTCCGCGCTGGCGCGCGCCGAGGCGCAGGCTGCCGACCTTCGGGCGCAGCGCGATCGCACGCAGGCCCAACTGGAGGAGGCCCGGCGCGGTCTTGAGCGGCAGACGGAACTCAACGCCCGCGCGGTCGGAACGCAGACAGCCCTCGAGCAGGCCCGCACGCAGGTGGACATCCAGACGGCGAACCTCGCCTCGGCCGAGGCGCAGATCGTCTCCAACCAGGCAGAGACGCTTGGGCTGAAAGCCGATCTCGCGCTGGCGGAAGCGAACGTGAAATCCTCCGAGGCAATCATCCTGCAACGCCAGGCGAAGTTGCGGGACATTGAGATCGATCTTGGCCGCACGGAGATCAAGTCGCCGGTCGACGGCGTGGTGGTGAAGCGCGAAGTGGAGCTCGGCCAGACGGTCGCGGCCTCGCTCTCCTCGCCGACCCTGTTCACCGTCGCGCAGGACCTGAGCGAGATCGACATCTACGCCAATATCGACGAGGCAGATGTGGGCCGCCTCAAGGAAGGCCAAAGGGTCTCCTTCACGGTCAACGCCTATCCGAGCCGCACCTTCGACGGCCGGGTGCGCATGGTGCGTCTTGCCGCCCAGACGGTGCAGAACGTGGTCACCTACACGGCGGTCATCAGCGTGCGCAACCAGGACCAGGCGCTGCTGCCCGGCATGACGGCGAATCTCCAGATCATCACCGACGAGCGCGAGGACGTGCTGCGGATTCCCAACGCGGCTCTGCGGTTCCGGCCCGCCATCACGACGGCCGGGGCTGAGACAGGAGCCGGCGTGCAGGATGGCCAGGCGCCAAGACGCCGGCCGCGCATGCCTGATGAGCAGGCCGGGAACGGTGAAGGAAGAAGCGGTACGCCGAATGGCCAAGGGCCGCGGCGGCGCCCACGCGGCGACCAGGCTCAAGCCGCCCAGGACGAAGGAACGCGCGGGCGGATCTACCGCCCGGGCCAGGATGGCAGCCCGCAGGCCGTGCCGGTGCGCCTGGGCGTCACCGACGGAGCCTATACGGAGATCATGCGCAGCGATCTGCAGGAGGGTGCCGCCATCATCATCGGCGCACCGCGCGCCGACGGTGCGGACGAGGCGAACGGGGCTGGCGCCAATCGCCGTCCGCGCCCGCCGCGCATGTTCTAGGGACACGCGCCGTGGCCCTCATCGAAACGCGCGAGTTGAGACGGGTCTACGACCTTGATGCCGGGCGCGTCGTGGCGCTCGACAGCGTCTCGCTCGATATCGACCAGGGTGACTTCGTCGCCGTCATGGGGCCTTCGGGTTCGGGCAAGTCCACCTTCATGAATCTCATCGGCTGCCTCGACCGTCCGACGGGCGGCCAGTATCGGCTCGCCGGAACAGCCGTCGAAAGTCTCGACGCCGCCGGATTGGCTCGCCTGCGCAACCGCGAGATCGGCTTCGTGTTCCAGCAGTTCAACCTGCTGCCGCGCGTCGACGCGCTGGGCAATGTGGAACTGCCGATGATCTATGCGGGCTTCGAGCGCAGGAAGCGCCGCGAGCGGGCTCTTGAAGCCCTGGGCCGCGTCGGTCTCGCAGACCGGGCGCATCACCGACCCATGCAGCTGTCCGGCGGACAGCAGCAGCGCGTGGCCATCGCCCGCGCGCTCGTGAACAGCCCGAGCCTCCTGCTCGCCGACGAGCCGACCGGCGCCCTCGACAGCCGCACCGCGAATGAGATTTTGGGCCTGTTTCAGGAACTCAACCGCGAGGGAATGACCGTCGTGCTCGTCACCCACGACGCCGAGGTGGGACGCCATGCGCACCGCCTCGTCCGCTTCCGCGACGGCCGCGTGATCGAGGATCATCGCCAGACGCCGGTGGATGCGCGCGATCTCGCACCGGAGGCCGCCGAATGAGATGGATGGAGGCCATTCGATCCGCATTGTCGGCCATCACGGCCAATGCCCTGCGCAGCCTGCTCACCATGCTGGGCATCGTGATCGGAGTGGCGGCCGTCATCGCCATGGTGGCGATCGGCTCCGGCGCGCGCAATCTGGTCGACCAGCAGATCCGCTCGCTCGGCGCCAACCTCGCCATCGTCACACCCGGCAACGTGACGCAGGGCGGGGCACGACTCGGCGCGGGCGCGGCCTCCTCGCTCACGAACGAGGATGCCGAGGCTGTCAGACGGGAGATCGACGGCGTGGTGGCGGCAGCACCCTTCGTACAGGGCGGCGCGCAGGTGGTGGCCGGCGGCAGCAATTGGGGCACACGGATCTACGGCATCGATCTCGACTGGTTCTCCGCCCGAGAATGGGATGTCGCCACCGGGCGCACCTTCGATCCGGAGGAGGTCCGCCGCGGCGACATCGTCATCCTTCTCGGGCAGACGGTGGCGCGCAACCTGTTCGGCGAGGACGACCCCATCGATCAGATCGTGCGGGTGCGCAACGTGCCGTTCCGCGTCATCGGGGTGATGGCGTCAAAAGGCCAATCGGCTTTCGGGCAGGACCAGGACGACGTGGTCTTCGTGCCGCTCGATACGGGCCGCCGCCGTGTGATTGGTCGCAACTATGCCAAGGACGGCTCTGTCGGGTCGATCTTCGTGAAGTTTGCCAACGAGAGCGACATCGAGCCCGGCATCGAGAGCATGTCGGAGCTGCTGCGGCAGCGTCATCGGATCACGGGAGAGCAGGAGGACGATTTCTCCATCCGCAACCTGACCGAGATCGCCAACACCGCGTCGGCTTCCGCCAACACGCTGTCGATGCTGCTCGCGGCGGTCGCGGCCGTCTCGCTGCTCGTCGGCGGCATCGGCATCATGAACATCATGCTGGTCTCCGTCACCGAGCGCACCCGTGAGATCGGCCTGCGTCTGGCCGTCGGTGCCCGCCCGCGCGACATCCTGAGCCAGTTCCTCATCGAGGCGACGACGCTCTCCACCATCGGCGGCGCTCTCGGCATCGGCCTCGGCGTCGGTGCCGCATATGTCGTGGCGCAACTCGCGGGCTGGCCGTCGCTCGTGTCGACGAACGCCATTCTCATGGCCGTGGGCTTCTCGGCACTGGTCGGCATCTTCTTCGGGTTCTACCCGGCGCAGCGCGCAGCGAAGCTCGACCCGATCGAGGCGTTGAGAAGAGAGTGACTGCGCATCAGCGTCATCCCGGACGCCACAAGCGATCCGGGATCGCGAGACAAGTAGAGCGCTGTCATTCCGGGGCCGCGCAGCGGAGCCCGGAATCCATAAACACGAGGCCCCAAGGAAGAGCGAGCAGCGTTGCACCATCTCCTGCACCGCTAGCGGTTATAGATTCCCGCCTTCGCGGGAATGACAGTGTCGCTGGTCCAGCGTGTACTCGTCACGCGATCCCGGGTTCTGCTCCGCAGCCCCGGGATGACGCTCAGGAATTACTCTGCAGCCATGACCCGGTAGCTCGCCGGATCGTAGTTGAGGATGGGGCTCAGCCAGCGCTCGACTTCCGCGACGCTCATGCCCTTTCGCTCGGCGTAATCCTCCACCTGATCGCGCTCGACCTTGGCGACGCCGAAGTAATAGGACTGCGGATGCGACAGGTAGAGGCCTGACACCGAGGAGCCCGGCCACATGGCGTAGGATTCCGTGAGGCTGACGCCGATGCGGCGTTCGGCTTCGAGCAGGCTGAACAGCGTCGCCTTCTCGGTATGATCGGGCTGCGCAGGATAGCCGGGCGCCGGGCGGATGCCCTGGTACTCTTCGTTGATCAGACCATCGCCCGTGAGGTTCTCGCCCGACGCGTAGCCCCAGAACTCCTTGCGCACGCGTTCGTGCATGCGCTCGGCGAAAGCTTCCGCGATGCGGTCGGCCAGCGCTTTGACCATGATCGAGCGATAATCGTCGTTGGCGCGCTCGAACCTCTCGGCGATGCGTACCTCCTCGATGCCGGAGGTAACGACGAAAGCCCCGATCCAATCGGGCTTGCCGCTCTCGGCGGGAGCGACGAAATCGGACAAACAAATATTCGGCTTGCCGTCGCGCTTTGAGAGCTGCTGGCGCAGACCGTGGAAGGTGGCAAGGTCGTCCTTGCGGCTCTCGCCGGTGAAGAGGCGGATGTCGTCGCCCACCGCGTTGGCGGGCCAGAAGCCGATCACCGCTTTCGGGTTGAACCAGCGCTCGTCAACGAGCTGCTTGAGCATGGCCTGCGCGTCGTCCCAGAGCTGGCGCGCGGCCTCGCCCTGCTTCTCGTCCTCGAGGATGGCCGGGAAGCGCCCCTTGAGCTCCCAGGTCTGGAAGAACGGCGTCCAGTCGATATAGGGCACAAGCTCGCCCACATCGTAGCTGCGGAACACGCGCGCACCGGTGAAGGTGGGCTTCGGCGGCTGATAGGATGCCCAATCGATCTTCAGGCTGTTGGTGCGGGCCTTCTCGATGGGAAGCCGCTGCTTGTCGGCCTCGGAGCGCGCATGCGCATCCGCCACCTTCCGGTACTCGGCCCGGAGCGTCTCCACATAACCGTCCTTCATCTCGGGCGAGAGCAGAGAGGACACGACGCCGACGGCGCGGCTCGCATCAGTCACATAGACGGCTTGGCCCTTGTTGTAGTTCGGGTGGATCTTCACCGCCGTGTGCACCCGGCTCGTGGTGGCGCCGCCGATGAGGAGCGGAATCTCGAAACCTTCGCGCTCCATCTCGCTCGCCA
>JAESFL010000727.1_pt1 | contig 18493 bp, 17 predicted proteins | sample 9269401 | NCBI WGS metagenome assembly JAESFL01 (sample SAMN14506025, study PRJNA617098) | algae metagenome | isolation source: Gloeocapsa sp. UFS-A4-WI-NPMV-4B04 and co-occurring heterotrophs from desert... | place: USA: Utah | collected 2006-10-01 | reverse complement strand
CACGCTGTAATAATCCGAGTGCGTAAATCAGGGGAGTATGCGACAGGCATGGAAGTAGATTGCTATATCTAGACAGAACAGGGCTCCTCCTCTTATTGTAGTCCAATCACCTAAAAATTGCTGTAATCAGGAGCGAAGTGGTTCAGGAAGTTTATGGCTGGCTTCTTGGGCATTGGTCTGTACGCTCACTTATGTTCCAGGTTGCCGAACACGCTCAAATCTCCCCTTTACGATTGAGCAATACTTAGACACTTAATATTGTCCGGAGAGCTGTTCCTAAATTTCAACGTCTCGAACCAGAAGAATTACCTTTTTTTTACCTGGCTGGTGAAGGAAATATTGGATGAGCAGATACCGGAACGTGAAGGAAGAAGTAATCCCCGTGTAGTAAAAAAAACCAGAGCCAAGTTTCCGTCTAAGAAGCCCATACATAAGGGAGCAGGAGTAAAACTTCAAACACTTATTTTTTCTGTACTCAATACTGCTTAAACCTTAACCGAACCGTCTTGTTATAGCAGCTTGAAGAGTTGGTAAATTAGTTAATAAAAACCAACCTTCATCTGGTTGATGATTGCGGTATTTTCGTTTCCATTTACACGCCACATTAAACTGACTGAATCCAAGTTGTTTAGTTACATTGACTCCGGCAAAGAACATGGACATACCTGGTTTCAATCCTAGTTGCTTCAATTGTTGAGTGAACTCGGTTTGGCGGCGAATATACTGATTACGCTTTAAGCGCAGACATATTGCTAGTCCTTGGTTTTCTAGCCATTGTCCTAGTTCAACCGAACAAAACTCTCTATCTCCTAGCACCGTAACTTGGTAGTGCAAAAGTAGTGGTAATACACTGGTAAATAGAGCTTGTTGCTGGGCGAAATTGCTATTCCCTTTATGAGGAAGAAAATCCCAGTGTAGTGGGATAGCTCGTTGCTGCCAAACGATGCTCACCATTAACAAATTTACTGACCGCCACTGTGTTCTGTCAATTACAATACTTAACTCTTTACTAGCTGGAAAATAACTCATTAGTAAGTAGTTAATGAGTGCAAACCAAACTGATGAAATTGCTAACTTTGGAGAGATTAAAAACCTTTGCAGTTGGCGACGACGGCTCTCGAATAAAACTGGTAGCGGTAGATTGGCAGCAAGCCTTTCCAGCCGTACTTGTTTTTGCCCTTGCAGTAGTTCAACTAGAACATTTAATAGTATGTATTGATTTGCATTTAGTACGGAGCGTAGATGAGTTTGATAGAATTTAGGCAGCATTTTTAACGATAGGCGGGTATTGTCAATAGCTAGCCTATCTTTTTTTCTGCAATGCTTGAAACCATTATCCAGCTTTTCTTTTAGCCCTCTTGTCACCCCATCAGGGCTTATTCAAAAACTCATCTTATCCTTCTACTTATTGTGCTGCCGCTAACTTTGCTAAAGACTCAGCCACTGCCACAGATAATTCTGAAGTCTGACTAGCAATACTAGCAACTTCTAAAACAGATTGAATTCCAGAATTTGAAATTTCTGCTTGACCATTAGCAGTTTGGTTAAGCTCTTCCACCAGTGTATTCATTTGAGCAACTACAGTAGTCATCTGATTAAGTTTTTCCTGTGTTAGCTTGATCAATTGCGTTCCGCTCAGTACCTGCTCTGTCCCAGTCTGCATTGCAGCACCCACTTCAGTTGTTGCTGTCTGAAATTCCGCAGCAAGTAATTTAATTTTTGCCATATCGGTGTCTAACTGCCGCGCCAAGAAAAGAACTTTCTCAGCTATCGGAGCAAATTTTTCACCTGCTTCTCCAGTACGAGCTACTTCAAGAGTCGCATTCATAGCTTGAAGTTTCAGTTGAGATACTACTTTACTAACGATGCTGACTAGCTGCAAGAGCTTTTGGGAAGGCTGGTCTAGGTGTTTAATCTTATCCGTAGCTTCTACAACTGTTTCTTGAACAGTATAAATACAGTCTAAACTCTTGCTGATAGACTCGTGACCATCCTGTAACGTCCGACTGAGTTGCTGCTCTTGAATCTCCACTTGTTGACCAGAAACGAGCATTTCCTGAGCCGAATCAGCTACCTTTTGAATTTGATCATAAGCAGCTTTAACAGACTCCATTTGTCTGAGAGCCTCATTTGAAAGGGTATCAATAGTTGCTTTACTATCTCTCAGCATTTCTGACACCTGACGCTGAAGTGCTTCTTTTTGCCTATTCTGCTCATAAGAGGCAGCTTCAGCAGTTTGATACGCCTGATCTACTTGATTCAGCAGCCGAGCGTGGTCAAGGGCAAATCCGACTTGAGTCGCTAACTGAGCAAATAAATCAATTTCAAACTGCTGCCAATCACGGGGAGCGGAACACTGATGGGCAATTAATAAACCGAATAAATGACCGTCTTTGAGAATTGGTGCAACCAAATTTGCCTTGACAGCAAAAGGTTCAAGTTGACCAAGATAACAATCAGTAAGACCTGCTTGATAAATATTGTTCGTCGCTTGAACTCGACCCGCTTGGTATTGTTCTACATAACCTTCGGCAAAGCAAGGGTCTTTAATGTTGGCTTGCAATGCTTTGGGAAAACCAGGCAACACTGATTCCGCAATTACGGTTCCATACCAGTTGTTGTCAAAGCCAAACACAATTACGCGGTCAGCAGCAATTGTTTTGCGGATTTCTTCAACAGTGGTTCTTAAAACATCTTCTTCGTTGAGCGATTCGCGAATCCGACGGGTGATGTTGAGGAATCTTTGGGTTTGTACACCTTCAGCATCAATTCGCTTCAGTAGCCGAGCGTGGTCAAGGGCAAATCCGACTTGAGTCGCTAACTGAGTAAATAAATCAATTTCAAACTGCTGCCAATCACGTGGAGCGGAACACTGATGGGCAATTAATAAACCGAATAAATGACCGTCTTTGAGAATTGGTGCAACCAAATTTGCTTTGACAGCAAAAGGTTCAAGTTGACCAAGGTAACAATCAGTGAGACCTGCTTGATAAATATTGTTCGTCGCTTGAACTCGACCCGCTTGGTATTGTTCTACATAACCTTCGGCAAAGCAAGGGTCTTTAATGTTGGCTTGCAATGCTTTGGGAAAACCAGGCAACACTGATTCCGCAATTACGGTTCCATACCAGTTGTTGTCAAAGCCAAACACAATTACGCGGTCAGCAGCAATTGTTTTGCGGATTTCTTCAACAGTAGTTCTCAAGACATCTTCTTCGTTGAGCGATTCGCGAATCCGACGGGTGATGTTAATAAATGTTTGGGCTTGATCGACTCTCGCGTCTACTCTTTCGAGAAGCTTGGCATATTCAAGCGCGAATCCGGCTTGAGTAGCTACCTGGGCAAATAAAGCAATCTCAGCCTGCTCCCAAACACGGGGACTGGAACACTGATGGGCAATCAGTAAACCAAATAGCTGCTCGTCTTTAATTAGAGGCGCGACCAGACTTGCTTTGATAGCAAATCGTTCTAATAATCCAATTTGATAATCAGTTAGACCAGCTTGATAAATATTATCGATCGCACGGACGCGCCTATTGTGGTACTGCTCTAGATTCCCTTCCTCAATATAGGGATCTTGAATTGTCGCCCACAGAGTTTTTGGTAAACCTGGTGACACTGATTCTTCTACAAATGTGCCATTACCGTTGGAGTCGAAGCGAAAGATAACTACGCGGTCTGTTCTGAAGGCATTACGAACTTCTGCAACAGTAGTTCTCAAGACATCTTCTTCAGAAAGCGATTTGTAAATTTTACGGGTAAGGTTCATTAATACCTGAAATCGCTCGGCTGTGGCTTCTTGTTTCCATAGCAAAGTCGGCAGCTGTTCTTCTATCAAGCCGATATTTGTATTTAAGGTAATTAATTCATCTTGCCCAGTAGAGCGATCGCTGTTGCTAACTTCTTCTCGACGTAGCTTATTTACTATCGTGTTAGAAGCCTTTGTCGCTGCCAAAATTGGACGAATGGCGCGATTAGCCAAAAAAGCAGCTAAAGCACCTGTTAATATTGCCGTCGCCCCAGTTTTAAACAACAAAGTTGATAATTGTTTTTGGAGTGTAACTTCAGCTTGTTCTAAACTTGTAGCACCTGTTTTAACTTGAGTAATCTGACTGCTAATCGACCGATTTTCAAGGTAGTAGCTAGTTCCAACTGCTAGAACGGGGAGCATACTAAGAGCGATCGCCCAAACCGTTGCCTTGGTTTTCAAGCTCCATTTTTCATGCCTCTGATGCCAAGGACGAGGAGATTCCTGAAGGCTTGCCGTTTGTGAGCTATCTGCTGTCAATGCGGCATCTTGCTTTTGAGTGGACAAGTTTACAGATGTAGAACTGCTACTGATTTTTGTCGGCTTCTTGATATTAACTAAAGGAGTATTATTAGTAGCTTGATTTGTGTCAGGTTCGGAACTAGGGGAGGCTTTGCCGTTGTGTGGCTCGTCAAAGGCAGGCGGAGTCATAAAAACGTCACTTCAGATGGGATAGTCGCAGCTAATTGATTACAAGTTTCAAAGGCAAAATTATTTAGTCCAAGTAGCCTTCACAATCAGGACAAATTTTATCCAAATGTCTCCCTCTACACTAAGCGGTTAAGATGAGTAGCTAGACATAATAATACTTAATATTTTGGCACTTAATTTGCTTCAGTGCCTTCAGTTAACGCTGTACTTTTGCTTGAGCAAAATTTTAAGTAAGAGCTGCGCTAGCTGTATCAAGCTCTACTAAACGCTCGTGGCAAATGAGTTAATGTGATGCAAGCCATAAATGTTATTCAGGCTACAACACATCATGCGGCTAGAACAGTTGCAGGCATTTCTAGCGATCGCGGAAACGGGCAGTTTTCAACAAGCTGCGCGAAAATGTGGTTTCACCCAATCCACAATTAGTCGCCAAATCCAAGCACTAGAAACTGATTTAGGTTTAGCTTTATTTCACAGAACCGCTCATGCCAAGCTAACACTAGGGGGTGAACGCTTGTTACCCCGTGTCCGCAAAATTTGCCAAGAGTGGCACAATGCTACAGAAGAATTAACTGATTTATTATCTGGAAAGCAGCCAGAGCTTTGCGTTGCTGCAATTCACTCACTCTGCTCCTATTACCTACCGCCGATTTTGCAACAATTTTGTCGTGACTACCCAGATGTGCAGCTAAGGGTAACTTCGTTGGGAAGCGATCGCGCTTTAAAAGTCCTGAAAGATGGGCTAGTGGATCTGGCGATTGTGATGAATAACCGCTTTTTAACCACTAATCCAGAAATGGTAGTGCAAGTGCTATACGATGAACCAATCGAAGTTTTGACAGCAGCAAATCATCCGTTAGCTAAGTATGATCGAGTACCCTGGACCGAGCTAATTCGTTACCCACAAGTCGTATTTAAAGATGGCTACGGTATGCAGCGTCTGGTACAAGATCGCTTTGAGCGGCTGGGAGCTACACTTCAGGCAGTTTTAGAAGTAAATACACTTGATGCTTTCCGGGGAGTAGTGCGCCAAGGAGAACTGATAGCTTTGTTACCCCAGTCGGCATTGGTAGAAGCACGTTTAGATCCAACTCTTGCTGTGCTTTCCCTAGCAGCTAATGACGCTAGCTCTGTAATTGAAACTCTTGGTTTGAGTCGTCGGGTTGTAATGGTGACAACTGGCGATCGCCTAAATATTCCCCCCATTAAGCATTTTTGGCAACTGGTACAGAAATCTATGCCATCACAATTAAAGCAGCAGGTGTCAGCATAAAAAGGTGAGTAGTGAAGCGTGAGTAGAAATTGGATGAAAACCTTTATTTTTTAAAAGTTTTTAGATTGGTTTATGAAGTGACAATTATGAGTAATGCTTTTAGAGATTTGCTGCGGAAGGTGGGTAGTGGTGTCCATACTGGTGAGGATTTAAATCGGGCTGAAGCAGCAGCAGCAACTGAGATGATGCTGCTAGAAGTTGCGACACCTGCACAAATTGGAGCTTTTCTAATTGCCCACCGGATTAAGCGCCCAACGGGGGAAGAGTTAGCAGGGATGCTGGATGCCTACGAGCAACTAGGACCAAAACTGCAATCTATTGATTCTTCTCCTGTGATATTGGGTGTGCCTTATGACGGACGGAGTCGCACTGCTCCTGTAAATGTGCTAACAGCTTTACTCCTAATCACATCTGGGCAACCCGTAGTAATGCACGGCAGCGATTGTATGCCGACTAAGTATGGTGTACCACTAATTGATATTTGGCAAGGATTAGGAGTTGATTGGACTGGTTTATCTCTAGCACAAACTCAGCAAGTATTTGAAACAACCAAGCTAGGCTTTATTTATCTACCTCAACATTTTCCCCAAGCTCAGAAACTATTTGAATACCGCGATCAAATTGGCAAGCGTCCTCCCTTTGCAACGATGGAATTAATCTGGTGTCCTTATGCGGGGGATGCTCATATTATTTCTGGGTTTGTCCATCCTCCGACTGAAATCATGTTTCAAGTAGCTTTTGCTATACGCGGGAACAAGAATTTTACAACGGTGAAGGGATTAGAGGGTAGTTGTGACTTACCACGCGATCGCACTGCAATTATTGGGATGTCGTCTCCCAACACTCCGCACGAAACCCAAATTGCTCCCCTAGAGCGCTTGCAGTTAGTACCGCGTGACTACGGCTTTACTAGCAAAAATGTACCTTTTAATTCAACCGAGCAGTTAATTGCAGATATGCAGTCAGTCTTACAAGGACTCCCATCAGAACTAATGCAAACTGCCCTCTGGAATGGCGGATTTTACCTGTGGCGGAGTGGTATTTGTGCTGATATGCGATCGGGTATAGCCAAGGCGGAAGAATTATTTAGTAGTGGTGAAGTTGCCCAAAAACTTCAAGAAATTGCTCAGGTAGTATCCTCAGTATCACCCCAGAAAACGATGCTACCAGTTTAGTTACTTTTATAACTAAGTAGATGGTTATGAGTTATTGTTAAACAGTTAATTTGCTAGTTTTTACCTAATGAAAAGCCTTCAGAAGCTTGCTATTTTATGTGTAGGTGTAGCATTAGCTACAATTTTTCAATCGTATACAGCTACTGGGTCAACTAAATACATCAGAGAAATTTTCAAACCCTACAATTCTACTGATGGCTCTCAGTGGGTGCATCAAGATAGCCCGAACAACAAGACGCACACGCCTCTTGACATCACGCCTAACTTCCGCGATCGCAACTGTGCAGGAATTGAATCGTCACAGAATACCCCACTACCTGTAACTTACCCAACTTGCATCTCTCAAATATTGTCGCCTTGGAGCACTGCCGCACCATCGCCGATTGCACGTTCTGAAGCTAACAACGCCGTAGTAAACAACAAGCTGTATGTTTTTGGTGGATACATCAACTCCTCGTTTCAAGCAACAACAAGGTCAGATGTTTACGATCCGGCAACAAATACGTGGATGCAATTGGCAAACTTGCCACAGCCGATTACTCATGCTGGCGTAGCTGTAGACGGAGACACAATTTACTTCGCTGGCGGCTATATCGGTGCTCCGTCAAACCCAAGCACAGCAAAAGTTTTTAAGTATAACGTCACAACGAACACATGGAGCCAATTCCGAGCGCTACCAGCGCCGCGTGGAGCAGGAGGGCTAGTGCTTCTTGGTCGGGAACTACACTTCATCAGTGGGATTAATTATAACAAGAACGCAGATAAAGGCGATCATTGGGTGTTCAACCTTGATGGTGGTACGAGTTGGATCAGCAAAGCACCGTTGCCCAATCCTCGTAATCACTTCGGTTACACGGTTAACGACGGTAAAATTTACGTAATTGGCGGACAGCACGTATTGGATGAATGGCGCAAAAACCAAAGCGACGTACATATCTACGAACCTTCAAGCAACACTTGGACGAAAATAGCCAGCCTACCGATGGGGCGATCGCATACTCATACCTCTACATTTGTCAAAGACGGTCGGATTGTCATCGTTGGTGGTAGAGCCAATGGCTTGCCTACTCCGAAAACGCTTACAGATGTAACTCAGTACGATCCACTGTTGAACACATGGCTTGAGCTTTCTCCTTTACCAGAACCGCGACAAGCGATCGCTGCCCAATTGATTAATGATCAATTTGTGGCAACAACAGGCTCTGCTAGTGGCCCTAATCCCCAAACAACGACTTGGATTAGTAGTCAGTAGTCACAAAAGAGATGCCGAATCATCTTTATCGTGATTTTCTTTTGCAAGTGTAGTTGAGTCATTTTCAACCAAGGTTGAGAAGTTCATCATAATGACGCACTTCTAATAATTGATTTTGCTGATCTACCAAAACAACTGTAGGACAGTGGGTTTTGACTTCTTCTAGGCTGAACTGGGCATAAGTCATAATGATTAAGCGATCGCCTGGCATTCCTAGCCGCGCCGCCGCGCCATTTAATTCAATTGCTCTAGAGTTTGCGGGAGCGGCGATCGCATACGTGATCAACCGCTCCCCATTAGCAACGTTGACTACTTGCACCTGCTCATAGGGTAAAATTCCGGCGGCATCTAATAGGCTTTGATCAATACTGATACTACCCACGTAGTTAAGATTAGCCGCCGTGAGAGTACAACTGTGAATTTTTGCTGAAAGAAGCGTACGCTGCATTGTGCTTTAGGCAACAATTTAAATAGGGAAAGTGGAACAATAAGTTAAACCTTCCCTTTCTATTTTGCCTCTCCCTATGTGTTGTATATACCAGCACAATTAATCTCAGGGGAAATTGTCTGATTTTGGGATATCGAATTACTGCTTACCCAAAAACTGCAAATGTCCACCCTGTTTGATAGCATCAGAACCTCAACTTTCTCTACCAGATCTAATGCACTGCTCAACTAAGGGCATTACTTGATCGACATCTTGCCAACCGCGAATTTCTGTTACTTTCTTTTCCAAATTTTTATAAGAACGGAAAAATTCGGCGATTTCGTCTAATCGGTGCGGTGCAATGTCTTGCAGGGATCTTACTTTAGAGTAGCGCGGGTCTTTGTCGGGGACACAAAGAATTTTCTCATCGCGATCACCCCCGTCAATCATTTCCAACATTCCAATTGGTCGTGCTGCAATAATACATCCTGGAAAAGTTGGTTCGTCAATTAACACCATCCCATCAAGTGGGTCGCCATCATCAGCTAAGGTATTAGGTACAAAACCATAATCGTAAGGATATTGCACCGACGAATAAAGCACTCGGTCTAAAGCAAAGGCTTGGAGATCCTTATCGTATTCGTACTTATTTTTACTACCACCGACAATTTCAATCAAAACGTTGATTATACCCGGTTTAGGCTGGGCTGGAATACGGGATAAGTCCACAACAATTTTCTCCAAGGTTAACAATTATTGACGGGGTGCTATTGTTGCTCCCCGTGTAGCATTTTAGGCTAATACGGACAAATACGAACCAAAGCTTACTGCTGTATGGATTGACCAGGCTTAGTGTTCTCAAACTATCACTGCGGAACTACGGATCTAGGAAACACCCCTACTCCCCTGCTCCTCTGCGCCCCTGCTCCTCTGCGCCCCTGCCTCTTCGGTACGCATTCACAAACTTCAGTGATTCCATTTTAGCTAGCATCTGCAAGCTGCTCTACATCTCTTTGTCGCGGATTAATCGGTTGTACGAGCGTAGGTGTGCTTGAGGAGTAGTGACCGATTACCCATATCGGTAATGTCAAAGTTAACAAAGCGATCGCAGTTCCCACAATGTCTGCCAACCGATGAGAATATTTGTCCGAAGGGTTGGCAGACTGGCTACTACTTGAGTCCATAAAATTTGTTGCGAATCTATTTTTAAATCAATCAAGTCAAGTTAATTCAATCAACAAGGGCATCCATGTAGCCCTATTATTTATTATTTTAACAAGTTCTCCTGATGTGACTGTTTGTTAGCAAACAATCTCAACGTAATTTTTAGCAAATCAGTAATGAGTAGTGGATCAAGAGCCAAGTTTTATGCCTTGTGGATGATGACAATCAAAAATTGAAAAGTAATTGGTTTTACTTAAAAACCCGCCGTTAGTAGTAGGGCGGTTGCTGAAACATCGGAGGTTTTAAAAAGTTTATCCAGGGCTTGGTTAACAAGTCTGTAGCAGATATCACACTTAATTTTGTCAGATATATGCTCAATTACCGTGCTGCATATGCACGTAATGGTTCCTTAATTAACCGAATATAAAGATGCTTAAATGTAGACTTAATTACGCGGGGCATTCCAAAATCGAGCGGCATGAGTGTGTCTGGTAACTTCCAATCTTGAATTTGAAGTTGATTCGGTTGTAAGTGTGGAAAGTGCATTGCCGCAAGTTCTGGATATCCCAACCGCATTTGAGCGGCGATTGTGGGTACTAGCTCAGGTGCAACATTAAGAATTTCTACCATAGCTAGATCTAAGGCAAATACATTTGATGACGCTCCTAAAATGCCTAAATAGCGAGGCTCTCCACCACTAGGGCCATTACCTTCGTGACCAATAATGCCGTCAAGAATCGTCATGGTGGGGTTAATTGTCTGAGCAGTTTCAACCAACATTTGACCAAAGCGATCGCTATCCTTTCCCGCTTCCATGTGCCACCAAGCTTTCATTTTGCCAGGAACGCAGCCAAACAAATTTTTTACGCCCAATGTTAATGTCAGTTGCACATGAGATTTCACTTTCGGTAAATTAATTACGACATCTGCCTCCATCGCCTCTTTACTCAATAGCAGATGGTTAAACGTATCGCCAGCAGTTTCGTAACGCAGCCCGTGAAAATCTATAATCGGCAAATTAAGTTCTGTAATTATAGGTTGATATCCATTTGCTATTGCAACTCCCTTGGCACTACCAAAAGCAGGACTATCTCCTAGAAATGGCTTACCACCTACTTCTTGTACCATTTGAGCGACACAGTAGACTAATTCTGGTCTAGTGGTACACTCTTTACCAGGACGCGCCCCTGTCAGCAGATTTGGTTTGAGCAAGACGCGATCGCCTGGTTTTACAATAGCCGCCATTCCCCCCAAAGGTTCTAACAGCGTTTCTAATGCAGCCCGTAACAAGGGTAGTTCGTAAGATTGGGCGCGAATTAAAGAAACAGAGGGTGTCTGATGCATTAAGTTAGCCTCGCTGATTAGTGTGACATTCTCCCTGCGCTAAACGCGAACCGCGTTATAGCGAGGGCTTCCCAATATCGCTATTGGACATTACTCCCCTGCGCCACTTATCTAGGCTCATCACCCCCGACAGTACGACAATTTGAGAGTCAATTTCTTGCTTTTCGGGAGTCCCCCGATACGTTTCTTCACCGCGATTACACAATTCTTGAGCAGAAGCAATGTCTCTATCGCATTGATAATGACATTCTGGGCATGAGTGCCATCTGTCTCCTAACTCTTTTCGTACTTCTATACGACAGTTTGGGCAAGTCTGTGATGACCCTCTGTGATCAACTTCAGCTACAAATTTACCTCGCATCCAACCAACATATTTAAGTATGCTTCTGAACTATCCAAATGCTGCATCAATCGTATGTTTACCCAAAAATCCTTTAGCCATAATTCTGAAGTCTATATCTTCAACAAATATAGAATCAGCCATGTCACAAAGCTTATGGGCAAGTTTAAATTGATAATCTTTGCGCTTAAACGCAGTATGATTGTGTTGCTTTTCTAGTTTAATTCTTGCTTTTTCATAGTTAGCAGAACGTTTTGTTTTCTTAGACAAACGCTTTTGTAGCACTTTTAGCCGACTGTGCGCTGTCTTTAAAAACTTACGTCCAGGCTCAATGAAAATATCGCTTGTTGCTAAGTAATTGAGTAAACCTAGATCAACACCGATGCAATGACCATGTGGAATCGGTTGCGGTATTTCTATATCTGACGAAATAGAAATAACTGCAAACCAACCTACGGCTTTCTTGACTATCCTGACTTGTTTGACAATAAAGGTATCAGGTATTGGTCTATGTAAGTTAATTTGTACATTTCCTAGTTTTGGTAGTTTTAGTTGCCATCCTAAGAGAGTTGCGGGTGGAATAATTCCTCCCGCAATCTCTCGTGTTATTGGGTTAGTTCTGAACTGTGGAAAAAGTATTGACTTCATCTGTCCATACTTTTTAAATCTAGGAAAACCAAATCCTCTTTTTTTGAAGAAATCCCAAGCATCATGCAATCTTCTAATATTAGTCTGCAATATCTGAGAAGGTAGAGCAGCTAGTCTTGAGAATACTTTTTTAGCTGAGGGTAAGTTATTTTGTTGCTGATGATAACCAGGAAAAGGACAATCAGCACTCATGATGTACTCTGACTGCAAACTACACCTATCTATTGCACACTTTCTAGAGGCGATCCAGTCTTTCAACTCGCGTAATGCGTAGTTATAGGAAAGCCGACAAGTTTCAAGCCACTCGTTAAGTAGCTCGACTTGAGAAATGTCTGGATATAGACGATAAGTGTAGTTAAGAGTTGTCATTCATCTATGTTACCACAGCCAACGTCAACGGTAAAATCCTTTGTGACAAAGATCCGGTTCGCAATTCATCACTTCGGCAAGCTCACTGACCACCCAGCGCCAAGCTTCGCTATGGCGTGGGACTTTTTGCGATTGAAATTAAACTGTGGGGTTCTACCAATAAGAAAGAATCCCAAACTACTAAACTTGGTCAGAAAATTAAAGAAACTATCTAAAACTTAAGTGGATGTCGCCCAATTAGTTACCGTTTTAATTATTCTTTTGCTAGTTGCCACTGGCGTAGCTTTGGTATCTCGCAAGCTGCGATTTCCTTACGTCACTGGCTTAGTGTTAGCTGGTTTAGCCATTACTGAATTTTTGCCACAACGCATTGGCTTGGATTCTTCCCTAGTTTTAAATCTTTTCTTGCCAATTCTAATCTTTGAAGCTGGCATCAATACAGATATCAGTCGTCTGAGGAGCGCATTTAAACCAATTGCCCTCTTGGCTGGTCCCGGATCTGTATTGTCGTCTGCTATTATTGCCATTCTGGTGAAACTTGGGCTGGGATTGACTTGGATACCTGCCCTACTTGTAGGAGTAATTCTGGCAAACACTGATACAGTTTCAATGATTGCCGTCTTTAAGGAAATACCTGTGCCTTCGCGGCTTTCTACCATTGTTGAAGGAGAAACTTTGTTCAACGATGCCGCAGCTCTTGTTTCGTTCAACCTAATTTTGAAAGTATATTCAACAGGTTCGCTCACATTGCTAGAGGGAATCCAAGATTTGCTATTTATTGCTCTAGGAGGCAGTCTCGTGGGGTTAGTCTTGGGCTACTTGAGTGTACCTGTATTTGCCCGTTTAGATGATCCCCTTAGCAGTCTTTTACTTACTGTCGCAGTTGCATTAGGAACTTTTCAGGTTGGGCAATTTCTAGGTGTATCAGGTGCTGTAGCTGTAGTTGTGGCTGGATTAATTTTCGGGAATCTTGGGCTTTCTCGGAGTAATTCCGCTTCTAGTCGGATCACCTTATTAAGTTTCTGGGAATATGCGGGTTTCAGTGTTAATACCTTTATTTTTCTACTGATTGGTTTAGAAATAGACCCCGTAGAACTCTGGAGGGCTTTACCAGCAGTTCTAGTTGCAGTTTTGGCTTATCAAGTCGGGCGCATTCTTTCGGTCTATCCACTGCTTGCAGGGGTGCGTTGGATTGACCGAGCAATTCCGCTACGCTGGCAACATTTACTCTTTTTAGGCAACATCAAAGGTTCACTTTCAATGGCTCTAGCGTTGAGCTTACCCACGACACTGCCAGGGCGAGAAAATCTGATCGCTTTAGTCTACGGCTGTGTGCTAGTGTCATTAGTGGGTCAGGGATTAAGCTTGCCTTCGCTAGTAAAACGCTTAAAATTATCTAAATTCTCAGAAGTTCAGCAGCAAATAGAAGACTTGCAAGCCCAGCTAATGACTGGTAAGGCAGCGCAGGATGAATTAGAAAGTCTGTTGAAATCTGGAGTATTGCCAAAAGCTGTCTATGAAGAGATGCGCTCAACTTATCAAGTACGAGTAGCAGGAGCAGAGAAATCCTTACGGGAAATCTATAACCGCCGTCCAGATGACTTGGATGCCACTAGGGGCGATCGCCCTAAACTCGATGCCATCCGCCGCCGCTTACTACTAGTAGAAAAAGGAGCGCTCAACGAGGCGATACGTAAGCAAATTCTCTCTGAAGAAATTGTGCGATCGCGGTTACAAAAGTATTGATCAGCAACTACTAAAACTAGACGATGATTAATAGCTTTCCAGCCTGGAGGATAAGCGATTTTTAGAATTTTGACGAAGTTAACGTAGATCCTGAATGTCTCCTCCAGAAGAAGGTTGAGTTTTAATAACCTTGCCAGCACTGACGAAAGAAATTCCTCGGTTTGATTCAGTACCAATCATTACTACCTCAACTATGGGTTCAGAAATTTGTGTTTGAGCTATCCACTCTACAATAAAGTTTGCTCCACTCCCACCACTGGTATCAGTGCTATCTACAACAAAATCTGTAGAAGCCATAGCACCAAGTTGAACAGGACGCGCTAAAAACTGTCTAACTACCTTACCGTTTGAGTCATAGTAGCGGACAGAAGTAATGATCATCGGCTGATTGAAATCTGTATTACGAATACTGAGAGTTGCCGCTAAATTAAGAACTTTCTCCTGGTTCTGATAATAAATATGGGAATATACAGGGACATAGATCGTTTGACCCATGGCTATGTTTGTCTTTTGATCCACGCTCACCACCTGAAGCCGAGATGGATCAGATTGTGACTTCGGTGGTATCTCGGATTCAGTGCAAGACACAAGAAAAATAAAAGCAATTACTAAAAAATATCGGTACAGCTTCATTAAAATTATCTACAACCCTCGATAAAATCAATTACTTGATGTAATGACCCTGGTTTTGTCACTACCAGCACAGTCGAACCAGGTTCCAGTACCGTACTGCCGTTAGGAATCATCAAATCTTCATGCGGATGAGGTTGATAACCAATAATTAGAGAGCCACTAGGAAAACGCGAATCCTGAGCAATTTCGGCAACGCTGCGACCAACAACGTAGCAATTGTTTGGGATAGCAAGTTTCAGTACCTCAATCTGCCCCTGCTCAAAATGCATCATTGATTCTACTTGCGGATATTCAATGGCATTCACCATTGTTGAAACCGCTAGATCAACGGTACTGATGATATGGTTGGCTCCAGCAATGCGTAGTGGTTCGGTAAAATCTCGGTGGCGCATCCGCGACAGAATGTGGGAAACACCGTAATGTTTGGCGAGAGTCACCATTGCCAGATTCAAGGCATCACTTCGGAGTACAGCCGCTAGGGAATCAGCCTTACGAATCCCGGCTTCTAACAACACTTCTGTACTTACAGCACTTCCTTCAAAAGCCATCACTCCTACTTGTTCACGGGCATAACGGCAAGCATTAGGATCAATGTCAATAATGGCGACAGTATGTCCCAGTTCTACGAGTCTCTGCGCTAAAGAAAGCCCAACTAAGCCTGCTCCACCAATTAGCACGTACATGGCTGCCCTCTATTACTCTTGACTCCATGCTTTACTTTACAAGCTAGCAAAGGATTTCAAGTGCAGTTGACTAGCTTATTTAACAGGTTTCGAGAAATATACCAGCACTTAGGTACTCAATACTCAAGTTCTACTATTAATAGCTGTGGAGAATATACACAGCAAGAGACGTAACACGGTAGCTAGTTCATCAGCCTTTTCAACAAGATAACTGAGTTCCCATCAATTGTTTTTGACCACAGCCTCTAAAACCTAGAGCCGCAAATTGACTGTATGACAGCTTCAGGCTGATCTCTATTCTTTTCTCGACAAATCAAATTTTCAGCCAAGCGTCTCTCAACAAAATACTGATTCGCCACCCATCCTAAAGGAAGACCAGCGACCAAACCTATGATTAGACCAGTAATTAGACTATTGACAAGGTTCTTTCTAGTAATAGTAGTGTGTGACATATCGTGTGAATAGTACTATTGCACAAAAGGGGTATTGCCTAAAAGTTGCTTGAAAAAAGTATTGTGAAATACTTTCTCCTGCTCTCAGGTCTTTATATCTATGCTAGTGTTGCCAACAACCAATTATCTACTTCTGAAAGAAGACAAGGAGAAAAAAACTAGCCTTTAGCTTAAGCGTTTCTCGATTGATGGGCGCATTGTACTCATTTGCTCCAGAGCCAGCACTTTGGCTAATTGTTCAGCACCCATCAGCTTTTTAGCAATTACAATCTGCGGTAAAGACTTGCCAGTTTTTAAAGATTCTTTTACCACAGTAGCTGCATTAAGATAACCGATATGGGGATTTAGGGCTGTGACTAGAGCGATCGCTACCTTCTGCATATTTAGGACAGCGATCGCTCATCAATAATCAGCGCCAACATAATCGGGTTGAGCGAATGCTAACTATAGGCACATCTCGGAGCAACTGTCCACTTTACTTCTACCGTAGTAACAAAAGAGCGATGAAGCCGAATTCTAACTAAATACTACTCTGGAACAGCAAAGTCCTCATCTCTAAGGGAGATAGCATAATCTTTAGCGTGTTTAGCATAGGGGAAAGGAAAAGGCAATGAAGTCGTGCCAGAAAAATATGCCCAGCGGCTTCTAAGATTTTCCAAGAATCTAATCAGTGTCACTGTGTCCAAACTGGAATGAATCACATCATATTCCAGCAGTGGCGGATTACCAGCAGGGCGTTTACCGCTATCGAGTCGAGATTGGTTGACCTTTAATACTCCCTGTTCACTGTTTAGAAGTTCTCTTAACCCCAGATAAATCAGTCGATTGGGATTGTCGCAAACATTACTCCAAGCATATAAACCATAATGACGACTGCCAGCGTTGCTTCCTACAGGGTTCCAAGGAGGCGTTTCTAAAGTACCCCCTTTTGTTAAACAACGAACAATATGTAAGCGCTTTTGATAGTTTTGTCGCTGGATGTTTCTACTGAGTACGTTAGGAAACTCCCCACATCTTAGATTAGGGTTTTGTAGCCACTTAAAAGTGCCACGTGCATTTTGCCCATCCATCATCAGGAGGATATGAGGCTTAGTTTCATTGTCTATAGGAGTGGTTAAACAATCTTTTAGACAGTCAGCCAAAAATATATTTAATAAGCGTTGGTCACTTTCCTCTACTTGCGTTTCTTCTACACTTAAGTCTTCCTCACCAAATTCATAAAGCTGAGAATCCCAATTCTCAGTTAAAAGATGATTGTAGATTTCCCACGATGGAACCCACCCTCTATTACCTCGGTCTTGCTGTTTCAAAGAAGGTGTTGTGAATTCTACTTCTGCCAAAAATGGGTTGACTCTGACCATTACTACAACTAAAGATGGTAATCCTGACCAAGTTGTTGTTGAAGTGCGACGTATAACCAAGCAACAGGTTAACCACATTCGCTCAGGCATAAAATCATCTGCTTTAATAAAATGCTGCTCAGGTAAAACTCCAGCTTGTGATAACAAGTCTGCAACAGCATTTCTAACACGAGCTGCATCTGCTTCTTGTGCTTCAGTTTCCTCTACTAAAGGATGAATTCGTTGATTAACATACCCTATCTGCATTAAAGCAATTTTAGATGCTTTGTAGGGATCGGCATTTTCTGAATAATAATCTGGCTCAAAAATTTCTAGGATGGCTCCACTTCGTCCAACAGGCTTTGGTACAACTTGCTTGAAGAATTCAATTCTTGCTTTCGCTGCTTCTATTGCTCTTTCGCCTGGGATTTTATCTGTATCTTCTAAACTCAAGGCGCTTATTAATTGCTCTCCACCTAGAGTCTGAATTTGTATCCGAAACAAATCTCCTAATTCACTAGCGTATTCAACTGTCCTCATAATTCCTAAAGGAGTCTCAGTTACAGACACTTCTAACTCTCGGTTTAATCTTAGAACAGTGCGTATTTCTTTAATTAACTCGTCTTTTGTCTTTGGATTTAAGTAGAGAATCAGAATTGTCTCTAGGGGGAAGCGAGACATAAATAGACTGCTAGTTGCTACCGATGGACGGTGCATGACAATATTTAATTCTTCTCTATTTTGTGGAGAGGTGCGTTGAGTTTTGTTAATAGGGATAGGGACGATTTCGCCAGCACGTCTCAAACGTAAATGAGCTGCAATGTGAGCATTTAATATTCCTATATCTTTGATGCTTACTCCAGGTTTACAGGGATGTTTGCCTAATCGAGAATGGTAGGCGATCGCTGTTAGCATACTTTCAGGATTACCTTCCCAAATTCCAGGTAAAGAATTGGATGCAATTTCTACAGCACTAGGTAAATAGTTTGTGTCTCGAATTAATTGTGATAATGCTCTATGAAGATGAGGAGTTTCTCCGCCTCGATACAGCTTAATTGGAATAATAAGTGGTTAATCAAATTTAATTACACAGAGTAAGAGAAACAACTATGCTAGCCTGAGTTGTCGATTGGAGAGAGTGATGCAATTGACGCGAGAAGTGTTTCCTGAAAATCAACGCTTGTTGCA
>JAESFL010000726.1_pt1 | contig 18638 bp, 14 predicted proteins | sample 9269401 | NCBI WGS metagenome assembly JAESFL01 (sample SAMN14506025, study PRJNA617098) | algae metagenome | isolation source: Gloeocapsa sp. UFS-A4-WI-NPMV-4B04 and co-occurring heterotrophs from desert... | place: USA: Utah | collected 2006-10-01 | reverse complement strand
CGTCCGTCCGCGATCCTGTCGGGATCGGCCAGCGCGTGCAGCAGGGATGCGGCCGCATGCGCGAAGCGCAGGGTCACGGCCTTGCGGCGCGCCCCTGCCAGCGGGTGATGCGACGCCTCGCGCAGGATCGCCGCGCCGAAGCTGTCGGCGATGATCAGGCCGCGATCCTCCGGCAGGATGTCGAACGGCACGGTCTCCGGCACCGCGAAGTAGAACCGGTCGCAGAAATCCTCGTAATCGGGCCATTTCCGGTCGGCCCGGAAATCCGCCACGCTCGACTTGATCTCGATGATGGTGAGCGACCCGTCGGGCGCGAGCGCGATGAGATCGGCGCGGCGTCCGTTGGCGAGGGTGAACTCCGGCAGGGTTACGTGGCCGAGCTGCGAGAACAGGCGGCGTACGCCGCGCTGAACGCCGGCCGCCACCGGCGACTGGCGCCCGTCGACGGGCAGGATGATGGGACGGGAGAGGGCTGCGGACGAATCGGACATGGGGCCTAAGGTATCATCCCCTCGCAGCCGTCCGGCAACGGCTCCGTTGTCGCGCTTGTTCCGGAGAGATTCGCCCGCCAAAGCATCGGACCCAAAAGTGGACTTGCATTTTTGGGATCAATCCGATGCTTTCTTCTTGAGTGAGAGCATCGTTGAGCGCGGAAAACTGGGTCCACTTTCCCGCACGATGCTTTAACGAAACCGCTTCCATCGCGCCCAGGACATCCGCATGACGGCGTTGCGTCTGAGCGCGATGATCAGGACGCCGCACAGGGCAAACCCGGTCCCGACGGCCATCCGTGCGTCGAACCGGTCGCCCGTCACGAGAATGCCCAGAGCCACCGTCAGCAGGGGGTTCATGATCAGCAGAGGAGCGATCATGTTGGCGGGATATTTTCTGATCAGGCCATAGTAGATCGTGTGAGCGATCAGCGACACGATAAGGGCGGAAAACAGCAGGGCCGCCACGAAGCCCCAGCCGGCCTCTATCGCCTTGTCCACCTGACCGGTTTCGAGTGCAGTCGTCAGGAGGATCATGGGCGCCACCGAGGACAGCCCGATCCAAGCCTGGAACTGCAGCGGCTTCACGCCCTCGACCTGCTTCATCATCACGGCGGCCAGCGACCCGACGGCCGTGGAGGCCAGAATCAGGAGCAGGCCCGCTGAGAGCGGAAAGCCGCCGTTCGGGTCCCACATCACGAGCACGCCGCCGGCGAAGGTCAGCACGATGCCGAGCGCACGCCTGCCATCGATCCGCTCGCCCAGCATCAGGAGGGAGAGAAGCGCCGTGATCGGAATTCCGAGCTGGCTCACCACTGCGGCACTCGATGGACTCGCGCTCTTGATGCCGAGGAAAAACAGGGCGAATCCCCCGCCACCCATCAGGAATCCGACCAGAAGGATGCGCCATCGCGGGTGGGGCGCCGGCAGCAGCCACGGAAGGGCGAGCACCGCCACGATGCCGAAGCGGACGGCCGCATAGAACAGGGGCGGGATTTCCATGCCCGACACGACGATCTTGCTGACGATGGTATGGGCCGCCCACAGGAAGCAGACGAGAAACATCAGAAAGAGATCGCGTAAGGCCATGATGTTGCATAGCTCGGCCTTATTGCCGGTTGCAAATGTTGAGAGCGGGGGGCTGGCATGATCGTGGGGAGGGTTCTAATCGAGCCAACGGCCCGTCAGCATGAGCGCAAAGCCGGGTGACAAACTTTTAATGCAGCATCAGGTGATGCGGCGACAGGTTCTCCAGCATGTCGCGCAGGTCCTCCATATGCGGGTTGATGCCGAGGGCAATCTGGAAGGCGGCGCGCGCCTCGTTGAGATGGCCGTGGCGCAGGCAGATATTGCCGAAGCCGGCCACCGCACCGAAATGGCGCGGCTCCAAGCGCAGGGTCTGGGCGATGTCGAGCAGGCTGTCCGCGTCGCGCTTCTCGATGGAGGCCAGCGTCGCGCGCTTGTTCCAGGCCTCCGGCCAGTCCGGATACATGGCCACCAGATGGTCGAGCAGCGGGCGAGCCTTTTTGAGCGATCCCGAACTGAGGGCCTCGACCGCCGCCGCCATGGTCTCCTCGGCGATGCGGTCCTCGTGCGAGCTCCACAGGGCCCAGATCTGGTCCTCGATCTCCTCCACCGGCCGGGGCGGCTCCTCCATGGCCAGGTCCTGGAAGAGAGCGGTCAGGCGGCGCGGCAGGTCCGGGCGTGGCGTGTGGGCCGGAACCTCGAGAACGAGCTGGAACACCGGATCGATCGGCAGGGGGGACGTCATGGGCGGGCTCACCGATCCTCCATGGCAGCAACCAAGGCAGGGGACATAGAGTCGAAGCGCCGCGCGGCGAGAGGGCAAATGGGCGCCGATGCCGAAACCAGGGCACGACCCCGCGGGCCCGCGCACGGTTTTGACCGCGATCTCCGCCTATCGCGCCGAAAAACGCGGTCGCGCACCGTGCGGAACCGGGGGCTCGCACCAGAGAAAAGCGGATCCGGTTTTCCGCTCAACACGATGTGCTATTTAGACAATCGGCCATCGGGCGAACTCCAAAAGTGGTTTCCACTTTCGGGGTCGATGCTCTAGGCTCCGCTAACGTCACCGAACCCGAACGATCATTGGAGTTGTCCTTGGGAGCCGTCATCGAGCGCGACCCGCTGCGCCTGGCCTGGAAAACATCGCCCGTCCGCCATCTTGTCGGCTTCGGCCTCCTGATGCTGGCCGGCATTCTGATCCTGATCGGCTTCGACCTGGTCCGGCAGATCGTCGACCGGGCGACCGGCGGCCCTGCTGCCTGGACTGCGCCGGCCGCTTTCCTGCGGATCGCCCTGACTCCGCCGGCCGACTTGTGGCCGGGATCCCTGGTTCTGTTTCCCGGCTTTGCCCTCGATCCCGAGACCTTTGCGCTTGCGGCCGTCGCCGGCGTGCTGCTCATTCCTCTGGCCCTCGGCCTGATCCTGGTGGCGCTCGAATGGGTGGCGATCGGCATCGGCCTGCGCATGCTGACGCGAGCCCAGTCCGCCGCCCTCGACATCATCCTGAAGGTTCCTTCCGCCTCGCACGACGAGATCGCCATGATCTCGACGCTCGCCTCACGGGGGCTGGCCCGCGAAAACGGCGTTCTGGGATCGAGCCTCCTGATCCCGGTGAAGCTCGGCGGCATGATCGGGCTCGCCTGCGCCTATGTGTTCGTCATGGACTGGTACCTGGGCGCCGTTCTGGCGGTCGTTCTTGCCCTTGCCATGGTGGTGAGCGCGCGCCGGGCGCTCCTGCGCTTCGACGCCGCTGCGGCCCGCCACCGGGAAGGCGAGGAGGCCCAAAGCGTGTTCACGGACCTTGAGCACCGCCTGCCGGCTCTGCGCGCCCACGGCACCGGCCCTTTTGAGCGCGACCGGGTGCGCCTGGCTCTCATGAGCGGCCATCGCCCGGTGATGCGGGAGGAATACCGCCTCGCCATCATGGAGGCCGCCTCCGCGGCCGTGGTGCTGATCGCCCCCCTGGCGGTTCTGGCCCTCGGAGCCTGGTTCTCGCAGTCGCGCCCGCTCACGGCTGGAACGGTTGCGGCCAGCGTGCTCGCGGCGGCGCTCGCCGCCTACGGCACCCGCGAGGTGGTGCAGTGGCACCGCCTGATCATGCGGGCCAGGGCACTGCTCATCGACCTCGGCAAGGGCCTGGCGCCGCTGAAGCTGCGCGCGGCTCTCAAAGGCAAGGCCAGCCTGCCGGAGAACGGCGCGCTGGTGGCTCAAGGCGTGTCCGCCTACGACCCGGCGAGCGGCGCCCGCGTGGCATCGGTCAACCTCACCCTCGCCTTCCCGTCCCACGTGGCCCTGGTGGGCGACGGCGATGCGGGCCCGCGACTCCTTGCAGCGCTCATGAGCGGCCAGCTGCCACCCTCCATGGGCCGCTTGACTTATGGCGGGGTGGATCTCGCCGCCGCCAGCCCCGTGGAGCGCAGCCAGCGCATCGCTTTCACGGGATCGACGGTGCTGATCGAAGGCAGCCTGAAGGACAACCTGCTCTATGGCTGCTCCGCGCCGGCAGGCGAACTCGGCCACCGCCTGTCCGAGGCCATCGCCATCGTCGGGCTCGACCGCCTGACCCATGCCCGCGGCCTGTCCGGGACCATTGACCCCAAACAGGAACCGAGGTTCGCCGCCGCCATTGTGGAAGCGCGCCGCTTCGTCGAGGCGGCGCTCGCCGGCGAGAACCTCGACCGCTTCGTCGATCCGTTCAGCGCCACGCGCTACAACCGCTACGCCACGATCGGCGAGAACCTGCTGTTCGGAAAGCCGATCGGCGATTCCTTCCACGAGGACCGCCTGTCCGGCCATCCCTTCGTGCGCGCGATCCTGGAGGCCAACGAGCTCACCAAGCCGCTCGCCCGCATGGGGCTGTCCATCGCCACCAGCATGATCGAGATCTTCTCGGAGATCCCGGACGGGTCACCGCTATTCGACCGCTTCTCCTTCTTCGCGGCGGCCGACCGGCCCTACTTCCAGGACCTCGTCGACCGGAAGAACGAGCAGCGGCGCAGCGATAAGACCTCGCGGGATCAGGAGCGCCTCATCGGCCTGGCGCTGCGCTACAACGAGAGCCGGCACCGCCTGGGCCTGCTGGAGCCGGGCCTGGAGGAGCGCATCCTCGTGGCCCGGGCCGACTTCGCCCGCATGCTGCCGGTGAGCCTGAAATCGGCCATCGAGTTCTACGACGAGGCGCGCTTCTGCGCGGCGGCGAGCATCCAGGACAACCTGCTCTTCGGCCGCATCGCCGCCGACCAGGCCGGCGCCCTCGAGGCGGTGCAGGAGGTGACCCGCCGGGTGCTGACCCAGCGCGGCCTCGACGGCGAGGTCTCGCGCATCGGGCTCGACACCCCGATCGATCCGCAAGGCGACGACCTGACCCTCACCGAGCTTGCAGCGGTCGATCTCGTGCGCGGCCTCGTGCGCCGGCCGAGCATCCTGGTGGTTCAGCGGGCCCTCGACGGCCTGCCCGGACCGGCTGCCGACAAGCTGGTGATGAACCTGCGCCGGGCGCTTGTCGGCCGCGGCCTGATCCTCGTGACGCCCGAGATCTCGCCCGCCATGGATCAACCGCCCTTCGATGCTGTTATCCATTTCGAGCGGGGCGAGCCCGTGATGGAGCGCCGCACCCGGCGTCTGGAGGCCTTGAGTGCGTGACACATTCTGCCCTGCGCATCCCGCGCGCAAGCCATCCGCTTGTCCGCAGGAAGCGCCAGCCAAGATCAGGTGCATCGAATGGATCCCAATAGTGGCGTCCACTTTTGGGTCCGATGCTCTTGACCAGCCATCCTTCTCGTGGGCAGCTTACCGCGGTCCATGTGCGCTAGCGCACATAAGTGGGGTTTTCGATAAATCATGATCCTGCCATGGTAAGGCGTGTTGCATCCTCTGGGGCGTTGCAGGTCCGATTTTGGGGCACACGTGGCTCCACCTGCGCATCTGGCCCTCAGTTCGTCGAATTCGGATCGCACACGCCCTGCGTCGAGGTCCGATGCGGCGATCGTCTCTTCATCCTCGATGCGGGCACCGGCCTCTCGGCGCTGGGCATGGAGCTCGGCCCGAACGCTCCCGACAAGATCGACATCCTTCTCAGCCATCTCCACCTCGACCACATCAGCGGCCTGCCCTTTTTCAAGCCGGCGCTGCTCGCCAAGGAACGCGTGATCCGCACCTATTGCGGGCATCTGGAGGGCGAGAGCGCCATGGAGCCTTTGGGGAGGCTCTTCGCCCCGCCCCTGTTTCCGGTGCGTCTCGGCCAACTCCCGGCCCGGTTCGAGTATCACGGCTTCAGGGCCGGGGAGCCGATCACCTTCGACGACGGAACCCGGATCGAAACCCATCTTCTCAACCATCCCGGCGGCGCCACCGGCTACCGCCTCAGCCACGGCGGCCGCAGCGTCTGCTACATCAGCGACGTGGAGCACAGCGACCCCTGGCCCGATCCGGATCTCGCCGCCTTCGTCCGTGACACCGACCTGATGATCTTCGACGGCATGTTCTCGGATGCCGAATATTCCTATTGCCGCGGCTGGGGTCATTCCACATGGCAGAAGGGCGTGGAGCTCTCGAAGGCCGCCGGCGTGAAAGCCCTGGCGGTCTTCCACCTCTATCCCGGCCATGACGATGCCTTCCTGAAAGCCGCAGAGGCCGAGATGCAGGCCGTGATGCCCACCGCCTTCATGGCCCGCGAGCGTCAATGGCTTGCGTTCGAGCCCGCCGACGAGATGGTTGCGGATCGGATCCAGACCGCTAAGGTGCCCGCCATCTAATCGCGGGCCCATTGATGTCCTCTCCCATTCTTGTCACCGGTGCGGCCGGGTTCATCGGCTTTCATGTGGTGCAGAGACTCCTGGCCGACGGCTATCAGGTGGTCGGCGTCGACAGCTTCACGCCCTACTACGACATGGCCCTGAAAGAAGCCCGCTTCGCCAGGCTCAGTCCCCACAACACCTTTCTCGGCGAGCGCCTGGACCTCGCCGACGCACAGGCCACCCGCGACCTGTTCCGGCACCATCGTTTCGAGCGGGTCATCCACCTGGCCGCCCAGCCGGGCGTACGCTTCGTGGATCCGCAGCCTTATGCGGCCTCGAACCTCATGGGCTTCATGAACATGCTGGAGGCCTGCCGGCATGGCGCGGTGCAGCACCTCGTCTATGCCTCGTCGAGCTCGGTCTACGGCGCCAACCGCAAGCTGCCCTTCTCCGAGCACGACACCACGGACCATCCCATCAGCCTCTATGCCGCCACCAAGAAGGCCAACGAGATGATGGCGCATTCCTACGCGTCGCTCTTCGGACTGCCCGCCACGGGCCTGCGCTTCTTCACAGTCTACGGGCCCTGGGGCCGACCCGACATGGCGGTGTACAAGTTCACCCACGCCATCGCGCAAGGGCGCGAGATCCAGGTGGCCAATGCCGGACAGGTCTGGCGCGACTTTACTTACGTGGACGACATCGTGGAAGGCATCGTGCGGCTGGTCGACCGCGCGCCCTTAAGTAATCCGGCCTGGAATGCGGAGGATCCCGATCCGGCTACCAGCGCGGCGCCGCACCGGGTCTACAACATCGGCAACGACAGCCCTGAAGAGGTGAACCGGCTCATTGCGCTCATCGAGGAAGCCCTGGGCAAGAAGGCGAACCGGGTCGACGTGCCCCTACCAGCGGGCGACGTGCTGGAGACCCGCGCGGACGTCACGGATCTTCGCCGCGACGTGGGCTTTGCGCCCGCGACCTCGCTGGAAGAAGGCATCCGGCGCTTCGTTAAGTGGTATCGCGAGTATCATAAGGCCTGACATGATTGGTCCTGCCTGGGTGATTATATCCATCGCTTTTCTTGGCGTCCTGATCGGGACCGCTCTCGTTTCCTCCTTTTTGATCCTTGGCCTGAAGCCCTTGCTCATCCGCTATGCATTGGCGCGTCCCAATGCCCGGTCGAGTCACAAGGTGCCGACACCGCAAGGCGGCGGCATTGCCATCGTTGGTGCGAGTCTCATCACAGCGGGCGCAGTTCTTCTAAATATGGATGTGCCTGCCGGGACATTTCTCGGTGTTGCTGCTGCCGCCGTGATGCTTGCGATCGTCGGAGCCGTGGACGACATCAGGCCGCTGCACCCTGCGCCTCGTCTGCTGTTGCAGGTTATGGCCGTGATGGCGGTGGTGTTGATCAGCGATGTGCGAGTATTTCCGGAGACAGTTCCACTGATCGTCGAGCAGATTGTTCTGGTGATCGGCGGCGTCTGGTTCGTAAACCTCGTCAACTTCATGGATGGCATCGACTGGATCACTGTGGCGGAGATGATCCCTATTACCGCGTTCTTCCCGGTGGCCGCTGTTGTGGCAAGCGCTTTGGCGCCGCTGGAAAACTGGTTCTACCAGAGCTTGAATCCGCTTGTCGTTTGGACGTCTCTTGCCCTCTGCGGCGCCCTCCTCGGCTTCGCTCCCTTCAACAAGCCTGTGGCCCGCCTCTTTCTCGGCGATGTAGGCTCCCTTCCCATCGGCCTTCTCGTCGGCTGGATGCTGCTGCACCTTGCCGGGACCGGAGCGCTGGCCGCGGCGATCCTGCTGCCGCTCTACTACCTGATGGATGCCACCATCACGCTGCTGCGCCGCCTCGCGCGGCGTGAAAAAGTGTGGGAGGCGCATCGCAGCCATTTCTATCAGAAGGCCACCGACAACGGCTTCTCGGCGCTATCCGTCAGCGCCCATGTGTTCGGGCTCAACCTTGTCCTCGCGGCCCTCGCCGCTATGACATTGACCTGGTCCTCGGGCGCCGTGCAGGTTGCGGCGCTCGTCTCAGGGATCGTTCTCGTCGGCCTGGTCCTCAGGCGCTTTTCCATACCCCGCCAGAAAATTCCCTTGGAGGTCTCCCGATGAACGCACCCCTGATTGCCCTGACCGGCGCAACGGGTTTCATCGGACGACACCTCCTCACGGAATTGCCCAAACGCGGCTACCGGGTCCGGGTGCTGCTGCGCCGCCCCTCCGAGGTGCCGGCGGGCGCCGCGAGCGCCGTGATCGGCGACATCGCCTCGCCGCACAACATGGCGGCGGCTTTGCGCGACGTGGACATGGTGATCCACTCGGCGGGGTTGGCCCACGCCATGTCGGGGCGCCCGGAGGACGATTACCGCAGCATCAACACGGACGCGACGGTGAAGCTCGCCCAGGCGGCCGAGCGGGCCGGCGTGAAGCGCTTCGTCTTTCTCTCCTCGATCCGCGCCCAGAGCGGCCCCTCCGCTGAGGGCGTGCTGACGGAGGAAATGGAGCCTCACCCCACCGACGCCTATGGTCGCTCCAAGCTCGAAGCCGAGCGGGGCTTGGCCGAATTGAAGCTGGACTGGGCGGCCCTTCGCCCGGTTCTCGTCTACGGCCCTGGCGTGAAGGGCAACATGGCCGCCCTGCTTGGTCTCGCGCAGTCGCCTTGGCCTCTGCCGCTCGGCGGCCTGCGAGCCAAGCGCTCGCTCCTCTCCCTCGACAATCTGGCGGCGGCGGTGGACACGGTGCTGAGGGCGGATGGACCCTTGAGGCGCCCCTTCATCGTGGCCGATCCCGAACCGGTGACGATCCCCGAAATGGTGGCCGCCTTGCGCGAAGGTTTTGGACGCGGGCCGGGGCTGATCCCGGTTCCGTCCTTCGTTCTCAAGGGTGCAGCGGCTCTGGCGGGAAAAGGCGAGGCCTATCAGCGGCTGGCGGGCTCGCTGGTGGCGAGCCCGGAGGCCTTGAGGCGCCTCGGCTGGCAGCCGGTCAGTTCGACGCGAGACGCGCTTGCGGCACTGGCGCGACAAGCTGGGGGGCAGGCGTCCGGCGCTTGAATTCCGGGATCGCTTCCTCAAACACCCGCTCGGCGAGGGCTCGGTCGCCCTCCGCGATGGCGCGACCCAGGATCTTGAGCCACGTCTCGACCCGCTCGCGGTCGGCGAAGATGGGCTTGGCCGCCATGACGCCGTCGATGCCGATTTCCGTGCGCGGCTCCTCGCGGGCGAAGAGGATCTCGTGCAGGCGCTCGCCGGCGCGCGCCCCGGTGACGGCGATCTCGATGTCTTCGCCGGGCTCGTAGCCGGCCAGCCGGATCATGCGCTCAGCCAGCTCGTAGATGCGCACGGGCTGGCCCATCTTCAGCACATAGACCGAGGCGCGCTCGTCCCCGTTGGAGCGTTCCGTCAGCGACCGGCTCTCCTCCGCATGGGACGCGGAAGTGAGCACCAGGTCGGCCGCCTCGCGGGTGGTCATGAAGTAGCGCACCATGTCCGGGTGGGTGACGGTGACGGGTCCGCCGCGGGCGATCTGCGCCTTGAATTTCGGCACCACGGAGCCGACGGATCCCAGCACGTTGCCGAAGCGCACCGCGATGGTGCGGGTGGCGCCGTTGCGGCCCATGAACTCGGCATCCAGCGCCTGCCCGTACATCTCGGCGAAGCGCTTGGTGGCGCCCAGCATGGAGACCGGATCGATGGCCTTGTCGGTGGAGATCATCACGATGGTGTCGGCGCCGGCCTCCACCGCAGCATCGGCCACGTTCACCGAGCCGAAGACGTTGGTCTTGATGCCTTCGGTCCAGTTCTTCTCGAGATAGGGCACGTGCTTGAGGGCCGCCGCGTGGAAGACCACCTCCGGCCTGAACTCGCCCATGACTTCGCGCACCCGCTCCCGGTCGCGCACGTCGGCGATGACGCCGTCCACATTGGTGTCGCTGGACAGGAGCGTCGGGTTCTCAAGGATGTGGTGCAGGGACGGCTCGGAGCTTTCGAGGATCAGCAGATCGCTCGCGCCGAAAGCCACCACGCGGGTGCAGATCTCGGACCCGATGGAGCCGCCACCGCCCGTGACGAGCACGCGCTTGCCGCGGATGAAGGTCTCGAGCCGCTGCCGGTCGATCTGCACCGTGGGGCGCAGAAGCAGGTCCTCGATCTCGAGCGGCGCGAGCTCGGCGTTGCGCATGCCTTCGCCCAGGCTCGTCACCCGCACCAGCGGCAGGCCGAGACGGCGGGCGCGGGCGAGCAGCATGTCCGGATTGGCTTCCGGCGTCAGTGCGCTCGGGGTCGCCACCAGCCGGCGGATGGGCACGCCCCGCTCGTGGAAGTCCTGCACCACCTGATCGAGGTCGGCGAACGTACCCAGCACCGGGACGCCGCGCATGGACTGGCCGAGATCGTCGCTGCGGTAGGAGAGAATGCCCCTGGGCTGGATCTTCTTGACGGTGCCCCCCTCGATGGCCCGCAGGATCACCTCCACGTCGGCGACGCGCCCAAGCAGCAGGGTCGGCGTGCTGGAATCGCGCTGCAGGCTGTTTCGGGACCGGGCGTATTTCAGGTAGCGGAAGGCAAGCCGCGGGCCGCCCAGCAGGAACATCTGGATCAGCCAATAGAGGGCAATCGTGATCTTGCCGAAGAAGAACGTTCCCAGGAATTGCGGCGAGACGAGGATGTAGTCGACCACCAGCAGGGTCAGGGCCAGGATGCTGGAGGCCCGGAAGATGTTGAACAGGTCCGGCAGGGAGGCGAAGCGCCACTTGGAGCGGTAGAGCTGGGAGAACCAGTAGACCACGCCTGCAAAGGCGATGAAGGGCGGCAGGAACAGCGGCAGATGGACGAGCCTCTCGTCTAGGAGCCTTCCCTCGAAGCGCACGAAGAACGTCGCGACCACGGCCACGCCGGTCACAACGAGATCATGCACAACGATGAGAGTTTTCTTGAAGTCCTGCCGATTCATGGCCCTGCCGTCTGCTGCCTCGCGGTATCGGATGGGCTCACCTCTTTGTCAATGTAACACTATGGCTTTATGGATGCCTCCGACGCAACTCCCTCACGCGCCGGACAAAGGGCTCTGCGCCACCGCAGGGAGGCCGCCCTCCGCAAGGTCGACCTTCGCCCGAGGCCAGACGCACAGGCGCCTGCGTCGCGAGAGCGCGGGCCGGAAGAGGCGAACCGGCGCCCTATATGGACAGGCACTCGCTCAACCCCCGCCCTGCCGCGGCCACCCCTCCTCACAAAGGGAGGGAAGCCCGTGCTCCGTCCTGCACCCGATCCCGGATCTGCGCTGCCTTGCGTCCGGGATGACACCCTCAAAGTCCTGCAGAAAGCCGGTTCGATCTCCCGCCGCTCCATGATACGAAGCTGATCAGCACCATGAAAACCCTGCATGAGAGAGCGGCATGAATCGTCTGTTCGCCAACCTGCCCACCACAATCTTCGAAGTGATGTCGAGCCTGGCCCGGGAGACCGGCGCCATCAATCTCGGCCAAGGCTTTCCGGACGATCCGGGACCGGAGGACGTGCGGCGGGCGGCGGCGGACGCGGTGCTCAACGGCTACAACCAGTATCCTTCGATGATGGGGATCCCGGAGCTGCGCTCGGCCATCGCGGCCCATTACCGGCACTGGCAGGGCGTCGATCTCGATGCGACCACCGAGGTGATGGTGACCTCGGGCGCCACGGAGGCGCTCGCGGGCGCGATCCTCGGCATCGTGGAGCCCGGCGACGAGGTGGTGCTGTTCGAGCCTATGTACGACGCGTATCTCCCCCTCGTGCGCCTTGCCGGCGGCGTGCCGAAATTCGTCACCCTGCAGCCGCCGCATTTCCGCCTGACCGAGGAGGCGCTGGCGCAGGCCTTCTCGCCGAAGACCAAGGCGGTTGTGTTCAACAATCCGCTCAATCCGACCGCCACGACATTCTCGGACGAGGATCTGAACCTGCTGGCCGATTTCTGCCGAAGGTATGACGCCATCGCGATCTCCGACGAGGTCTGGGAGCACGTGGTGTTCGACGGCCGGCAGCACCGGCCGATCCTGGCGCTCGACGGATTGCGCGATCGCTCGGTGAAGATCGGTTCGGCGGGCAAGATCTTCAGCCTCACGGGCTGGAAGGTCGGCTTCGTCTGTGCCGCCCCGCCCATCATGAAGGTGCTGGCGAAATCCCACCAGTTCCTCGCCTTCACCACGGCGCCGAACCTGCAGCACGCGGTGGCCTACGGACTTGCCAAGGACGATGCCTATTTCGAGGACATGCGCAAAACCTTCGCCCGCAGCCGCGACCGCTTCACGGACGGCCTGAGGACGCTTGGCTTCGACGTGATCCCGAGCCAGGGCACGTACTTCGTCAACATCGACATCGCGCCTCTCGGCGAGACCGACGACGTCGCCTTCTGCCGCCGCCTCGTGATGGAGCATGGGGTCGCGGCGATCCCGGTCTCCGCCTTCTATGCCGAGGGCGCCGTGAAGAACGTGGTGCGCTTCTGCTTCGCCAAGAAGGACACGACCCTCGACGCCGGCCTGGAGCGGCTGGCGAAGGCCGTCAGGCGAGCCGCTTGAAAAGCGGCTGCCTGGGCAGCAACTTGGACATTGTTTCTTCGCTCGGAATTTCCTAGCCTGCCCCCGTCGTCACACTTAACTGCGGAGTGCCGCCCCAAAATGTTCCGTCTTCTCGCTTCGGTCGCTCTGACCATAAGCCTTGTCACCGCCGCCACCGCTCAGGAGCGTATGGTCAATGTCTATAACTGGTCCGACTACGTGGACCCGAAGGCGCTGGACGAGTTCACGAAGCAGACCGGCATCAAGGTGGTCTACGACACCTACGACAACAACGAGATCGTCGAGACCAAGCTTCTGGCCGGCAAGTCGGGCTACGACATCGTCGTGCCGTCGGGCCCCTTCGTGCAGCGCCTGATCGGCGCCAAGGTGTTCCAGAAGCTCGACAAGGCGAAGCTGCCGAACCTTGCCAATCAATGGCCGGAGGTGACGCAGCGCCTCGCCGTGTTCGATCCCGGCAACCAGTTTGCCGTCAACTACATGTGGGGCACCACCGGCATCGGCGTGAATGTCAAGAAGGTGAAGGAGATCCTCGGCGACGTGCCGCTCAACACCTGGGACCTGGTGCTCAAGCCCGAGATCTCCTCCAAGCTGAAGGCCTGCGGCATCTACATGCTGGACAGTCCTGAAGACCTCTTCCCCGGCGTTCTGGCCTATCTCGGCCTCAACCCGGATTCCAAGCGCGTCGAGGACCTGAACAAGGCGGGCGATGCCCTGTTCCGCGTGCGCGGCAACATCCAGAAGTTCCACTCCTCCGAGTACATCAACGCGCTCGCCAACGGCGACATCTGCGTGGCGGTGGGCTATTCGGGCGACATGATCCAGGCCAAGAGCCGCGCCGAAGAGGCCAAGAACAACGTCGAGGTCGGCTATGTCATCCCCCGCGAGGGCGCGCTGATGTGGTTCGACAGCTTCGTGATCCCGGCGGACGCCAAGAACGTCACGGAAGCGCATGAGTTCATCAACTTCATGCTCCGCCCCGAGATCGCCGCCATGAACACGAACTTCGTGTCCTATGCCTCCGGCAATCTTGCGGCCAAGCAGCACATCGACAAGGCGATTCTCGACAATCCGGGCATCTATCCGGACGAGGCCACCATGAAGCGGCTCTTCACCAACACGGCCTATGACGAGCGCTCCCAGCGCACCGTCACCCGGCTCTGGACCCGCGTGAAGACCGGCCGTTAATCCGGCGCTCAGATTCGTTTGTGCATCGTCCCGGTGCCCGCCAAGCTCCGCCCCAGCGCATCGTGCGGAAAAGTGGACCCGGTTTTCCGCTCCAAACGATGCGCCCTTTAAGAGTGAAGCATCGGACCCAAAAGTGGAAGCCACTTTTGGGTCCGATGCTTTAGGCGGAGCTTTTGTTTTCAAGAAGGACGTTACGTTATGCGCCTCGCCGCCGTTGCCGCTCTTGTTGCCCTGAGCCTCGCCTTCCCGGCCCTGGCTCAAGTTCCCGCGCCGCGCCATCCCTCGATCAGCGTGATGGGCACCGGTGAGGCGGAACTCAAGCCGGACTTCGCGCGCATTCATGTGACGGTCGCAACTCAGGCCGACACGATCGCCCAGGCCACCACCGCCAACCGGACTGCCACCGAGCGGGTGCTCGCCCGCATCCAGGGCCTCGGCATCAAGCGCGAGGATATCCGCACCGCCAACTTCCAGGTCTTCCAGACGCCGCAGCAGATCGGTCCCGACGGCAAGGAGATCAAGACCCCGAAGTTCTCCGCCAACCATCAGCTCCAAGTCACCACGCGCGACCTGGACGGCGTCGGACGCCTTGCCGGTGAGATCCTGGCGAGCGGCGACATGACCTTCCAGTCGGTCACCTTCGGCCTCGACCGGCAGGAAGAGGGCGGCGACCGCGCCCGAGAAGCCGCAGTGCGCGACGCCAGGCGGCAGGCCGAGATCTATGCCGCGGCCGCAGGCGTCTCTCTCGGCCGCCTGCTGGAGATCCGCGACGGCTCGGCCCAGCCGTTCGAGCCGCAGCCCGACATGCGCATGTCGATGGCAACGGCTAAGGGAGCCGAATCGGTGCCGATCGTGCCGCCGGCCACGATCCGCTACACGGCCAATGTCCAGCTCGTCTGGGAAATGGCCCCGAAGCCCTGATTGGCGCGGGAGCCCTCGTCCCCTCTTTGTAGGGAGGAGTTGGAGGCGGGCGTGTGAGCGAGAACCTATGAGGCTCTGGCGCCGGCACCCCCACCCGGCCGCTAAGCGGACCCCCTCCCCACATGGAGGAGGGAAGAATGCTGATATCGATCTTCTAAGCCGCCCTGACGCTGTTCAGGAACTGGCCGATCTCCGCCCCTAGGCGCTGAGCCTGCTGCTCCAGAGCCACCGAGAGATCCGCCACATTCCGGGCCGCATCGAGAGACTGCAGGGCCACGCCCTGCGTGGTCTCGATGGCGGAGGTGCCGGCCTGCGCCTCCGTGGAGACCTGAGCCACCGACTGGGCGATCTCCGACACGGCCGCCGTCTGCTGGCTGACGGTTCCGGCCACGGCCGACACGACCCCCGCCAGATCCTCGACGGAGGCCTGCACGGTGCCGAGGGCCACCAGGGTTTCGCGCGAGGCGGCCTGCACCGCCTCGATCTGCCGGGCGATCTCCTCGGTGGCCTTGGCGGTCTGGCCCGCCAGGTCCTTGACCTCGTTCGCCACGACGGCAAAGCCCTTGCCGGCCTCGCCGGCCCGCGCCGCTTCGATGGTGGCATTCAGCGCCAGCAGGTTGGTCTGCGCCGCGATGGTGCGGATGAGGCCAGCCACTTCGCCGATCTGGGACGTCGCGGCAGACAATGTCGTCATGCTGCTCGACGCGCCGCGAGCCTCGATGACGGCGCGCTCGGAGGCTTTCGCCGAGGCGTTCGTCTGGGCGGCGACCTCGGACAGGGAGGCGTCGAGCTCTTCGGCGGCGCTCGCCACCGCCGACATGTTGTGCGCCGTCCGCAGGGAGGCGCTGCCTGCGATCTGCGCCTGCTGGGTCACGTGGTTCGCCGATCCCTCCAGCTGGCCGGAAGCCTTGGCGAGATCGCCCGTCACCTCGCGGACCTCCGCCAGGATCTGCTCGACCGTGGCGTCGAACGCCATGATTGCATGGGAGATGGCGTGGGCGCGCTCGGCATCGAGAGCCGCCATGCCCTCGCGCTCCTGAGTGAGCCGCTCGCGCTCGCGGGCATTGTCGCGGAAGACCAGCACGGTGCGGGCCATGGCGCCGATCTCGTCAGTCCCCTTAGTGGAGGGTATCTCGACGGAGGCGTCCCCGTCGGCGAGCCGGCGCATGGCCTGCTGCAGGCGGGTGAGCGGCAGGGAGATCGAGCGCCCAACGAAGACGTTCAGGACGAGACCGAACAGGAGCGTCGCGCCCATGGCCCAGAGAATCAGGGTGAAGGTGCGCTGCTGCGAGGCGGTGAGCTGAGCCTCGGTCTTGTGCGCCTCGGCGCGAACCTTGGCGAGCAATTGATCGAGCACCGGCACGAGCAGGTCGAACTGCCCCATCAGTTTCTCGCTCTGGCCGGCCACCTCCCGTTCCAGCTCGCCCCAGGCATGGAAAGCCTCCTGGAACGACACGCTGGCGCTTTCGACGGTAGCCTTCTCCTTGGCAAGATCACCGGAGAGCTGAGCCAGGGCACGGGTGAAGCGGCCCTGCTCGACCTCGAAAGCGCCCAGGATGCTCTCCTCGAGCAGGATCCTGGCGCGGGCCTCCTGGTTGAACATGCCGAGCATGGCGGCCCACAGGCGCCAAGCGATGGTCTCGCCGCTGCCGGTCAGGGGCCGCACCAGCTTCTCGAGATTGGCCTCAGCCTTGAGAAGGCGTCCCTGCGCTCCCTCGTCCGGCTTGGTGCCGATGCCGGTGTAGAGCTTGTCGAGAGACCTGCCCTGGCCCAGCAACGCGGAAGCGTGCTGCTTCAAGGCGGCGATCTCGGGCTCGATCAGGGCGGCGCCCGGTGCCGCGCTCATCACGTCGAGCTGCGCGGCCAGGGCCTTGTGCTGCTCGATGAAGGCTTGGCCATGATGGCTGAGGCGGCTCGTGGTCCATTCGCCGGCCACGACCTTCAGGCCGTCGGCCCGGCCACGGAACCCGTTGGCCTTCTCGGCGAGCGCCGAATAGGTCTGCTGCGCCAGCAGGGCCTGCTCCACCTCGGAGCGGCCCGTCTGGAACACCGCGCCGATGACCGCAAAGCCAAGCACCATCACGCCGCTCAATGTCGCGACGCGCATCCGCACCGACGGCTGCTTCAACCGAGCCAGAAACGCCATTGCCCCCGAATCCCTGTTATTGACGTTGCGGCAAGATTGCAGGGGACGTGTTAAAGAGATGTTTACGTTAGGTCAGAAGCCGGATGCTGCCGGTTTCAGGCGGCCTTCGGCATCTCGGTCATGATGGCGTAGAGGGCCTCACGATCCCGCGTGGCGCGCACCCGCTCGATGAGGCCGGGCTCGCGCAGCACACGGGCGACTCGCGCCAGAGCCTTGAGGTGATCCGCGCCGGCGCCTTCAGGGGCCAGGAGCAGGAAGAGAACGTCCACCGGCTGGCTGTCGAGAGCCTCGAAGTTCACCGGCTTGTCGAGACGGGCCACGAGACCGAAGATCCGGGTCAGGCCCGCGAGCTTGCCATGGGGGATGGCAATGCCCTCGCCGATGCCGGTCGAGCCGAGGCGCTCGCGCTGCAGGAGCGCCTCGTAGATGGCGCCGTCGGGGAGGCCCGTGAGCCGGGCCGCCTGGGAAGCCAGTTCCTGAAGAGCCTGCTTCTTGCCGTTGACGCGCAAGGCGGGCAGGACGGCCTGAGGGTCTAGAAAGTCCAGCAAGGGCATCGATCACGCTGCATTCTTGATGTGAAGCCTGAAAGGCCTCTCACCGTTCCACGCAAGAACTGGGCCAAAAGAGGTAGTTCTCCTCAAGCCTGTGCAAGCGGCGGGTCGACCCAACCGATCGCTCCGTCACCGCGGCGATATACGACGTTCACGCGTCCGGTGCTAGCGTGGATGAACACGAGAGCGGCCGCTCCCGTAAGGTCGAGCTGCATCACGGCGTCGCTGACGGAGAGCGTGTGAAGCGGCTTCGTGGTCTCGGCTACGACGATGGGATGATAGCCCTCGTCCTCCACGGTTTCATCGCTCGGCGCCTCGAAGACCGCATAGGGCATCTCGATGCTCTCAGAGCGCGCGCCTGCGCCGGACTTCCCTTTGAGACGCTGCTTGTAACGGCGCAGGCGATTCTCGATCCGGCCCGCGGTCTGGTCGAAGCTGGCATAGGCGTCGCCGGCGGAGCCGGAGGCCTCCAACGTCATGCCCGAGGTGAGGTGCAGAACGCAATCGGTGCGAAAGCCGCCCCCGTCGCGGGTGACGGTCACATGGCCCGAATAGCCGCCGTCGAAGTATTTCGCCAGCGCGCCGGCCATCCGGGCTTGGACCTGGGACCTGAGAGCTTCGCCGATATCGAGATTCTTCCCCGACACTCTCAATGTCATCGCTCTCTCCTCACCTGACACCTTCACCTTGGCGCCGTCGCTTTGCCGCGATCCTTCAGGGGTGACGCTTGGAGATGATGATCCGAATGGGGCCTAATGCAAGACTTGAAATTGCAGGCCTGACCGGTCAAGCTTTGTGACTGTGCCGGCGGCGACGATCTCCCGAGGACGGGATGCGCAAGGCCTCCCGGTACTTCGCCACCGTGCGGCGGGCGACCTGAATACCTTCCCCTTTCAATTTCTGGGCAATTGCCTCATCCGAGAGCACATCCTCCGGCTTTTCCGCACCGATCAGCTGACCGATGCGGTGACGGACGGCCTTGGCGGCATGCTCGCCCTCGCCCGTGGCGGCGCCGAAGAAGAACTTCAT
>JAESFL010000725.1_pt1 | contig 18698 bp, 15 predicted proteins | sample 9269401 | NCBI WGS metagenome assembly JAESFL01 (sample SAMN14506025, study PRJNA617098) | algae metagenome | isolation source: Gloeocapsa sp. UFS-A4-WI-NPMV-4B04 and co-occurring heterotrophs from desert... | place: USA: Utah | collected 2006-10-01 | reverse complement strand
CTCGGGCACATTTATCGAAGTGCCGGGTGCGGATCATGACATGGAACTCTACCCCTCGGCAGAGGACGCATACGGCTACCGTAATCCGACTGTTCGCCGAGAACTGCTGGTTACGCCACTTCTGGAATGGGCGCGAAAGATAACCACGGAGACCGAAACGGGTCGGCGTGAGGAAGGAGCACACTGATACAAGCGTCCGCTTTGCGTAACTTGTACGTGCGCGGGGAGTTGACCGCACTCGGCCAGAACCGGCCATCCCTGCTCGTGCTGCGACCGGCGGTGATGGGCGCGCGTCGGCCAGTCGCGTGTGTCCACCAGACGGCCGCTCTTGGATTTTGCAGATCGGCCGCTGAGCGGCCGCATCTGGCGCTTAGCTGCCGCCCTTTGATGTCTACAACGGGGATCGTGTTGAACAACTCGGCGTTCAGAGGTTCCAGCGCTGCAACTTCATCGCTGAAGAAAATTCTCCTCCCGAATACGAGCCGGCACCGCACAAAACCCCGCTGAAGTCTCGGTGCCTCGGAAGCGGCGCTGCGACAGGCTGCGGTCGGTGAGGCCGGGCGGCGGCTGGATGAGAGGGCGCTCGGCTCCCGCACTCGGTGGAGCGCGCATGCTCAACTGAACACGGTGAACGGCGAGCGGCTAAAAGCTGACGGTCTGCTCTTCGGGGCTAAGCGGCAGAGCACACGCCGCCTGGGGCGACTTCAACCGATGAAGACCGCTCTCGCGCGATCGCTAAAGGCCAGCGCGCGGTCGTCGACCCGCGCTGGCCGATGGTCCGATACCTGCGGACAAAGCGATCTGGAGCAACTCCGTCAGGCTGCTCGCATTGAGACGGTTCATCACCTGCGCGCGATGCAGCTCCACGGTGCGCGGACTGATGCCGAGCTTCTGTCCGATCGACTTGTTGGTTCCGCCTTCGAGCAGGCCGACGAGCACCTCGCGCTCCCGGGGCGTCAGCCGCGCGAGGCGGGCGCTGGCATTCTCGTCGTGTGTCATGGGTCGCACGGCGCCGAGACATTCCGCCATCGTGTCCGCGAGCGTAGCGCGGAGGGATACCTCGTCCGTCAGGATCAAATAGTCGACAGCGCCGGCCTTCATCGCGGCGACGCCTGCTTTGACATCCGCGCCCGGTGCGTCGAGCGCGATCGTCGGCAGCGCGATCGAACGCGCCTTGAGCTCGCGGGGGATGGAGAGTCCCTCGTCCCTCGCCTTGCGGAGGTCGACCAGCACGCAGCCCGGCGCGAGCACCGGGGCTACGTCGAGAAAGGCGGATCCGCCGGCAAAGGTTCGGGCACGATAACCCTCGGCCCTGACGATGGCAGCCAGCCGCCGCGCCTCGGCGGCCCGGCCGCACACCACATAGGCCTGGCGAACATCGTCCTGCGTCATATCCTCGGTGATCCCGCCGATCCGGGCCATCGCGCCATGCTCGTCGAGGATCGGAAAGCTCGTGTCGCGGAGCGAGCGGATGTCGCCATCGGAGGGCCGGACGATCCGATATTCGACTTGCGTGACCTCCCCGGCCTTGAGCGCGGCCAGCGCATGTTCGACCTGCTGCCGGTCGTCGGGATGAACCACCTCCATCCACTCGGCGAAGGCGGTGGGCGCTTCGGAAGGCGGGACGCCAAAGATCCTTTCATAGGCGGCGCTGCGATAGAGGATCTTGCCTTCCGCAGGATCGCCGATCCAGAGCAAATTGCGGCTATGGTCCGCGAAGCTGCGGAACTGCGCTTCGCTCGCCCTGATCGCCGCCTCGTTGCGACGCTGCGCGGTAACGTCGAGGGCGGCACCAATGAAATCGACGGCACGCCCTTCTTCGAAGATCGTTTGACCCGAGGTAGCGATGTGGCGGGTGACGCCGTCGCGCCCGAGCACGCGATATTCGATATTGTAGCGCCCGTCGCCGGCCGGATCGACGCATTGATCGATTGCACGCTGCACGCCCGGCAGATCATCGGGATGAATGGCAGCCTCGAAGACCTTCATAGTCACCTCGGCACCGGGCCGGAGGCCCCACATCGCGCGCATGCGCTCGTCCCATTCCAGTGCGCCGGTGACCGGGTCCCACGAATAGGTTCCGAGCCCAGCCAAATCTGTCGCGGCGCGGAGGCGAGCCCCGCCTTTCCTCAACTCCTCCTCGTACGAACGGCGCTCACTGCTATCCCGCGACACGCCGACCACCAACTCCACCGAGCCGTCCTTCGCCCGGACGGGCCCCCACAGGAAGTCGAAATAGGCTTCGTACCCTGTCGGGCTGCGGTAGAAGACCTCATCCTCGATGGTGACTCCATCCCTCAGGACTCGGTCGATATGGCCATCGAGCCGATCCGAAAGGTCAGGAGGGTAGCCAAGATCGGCAAAGTTCTTGCCGAGCATCTCATCTGCCGAAAGCCCGAACAGCGCCAGCATCGCGCGGTTGGCATAAGCAAAGCGGCGCTCGCGATCGAAGGCGTATACGAAGTCGGGGATCGACGTCAGCGTCGCCTCGAGAAAGCGGGACTGGCGGGCGAGCACAGCGCTTGCGGCATCGGCTCGGCCGACCCCAGGTTGAGGGCTGTCAACATCCTCGACGATGCGGTCCGGCCCAGTGCTGGCGATGCCCGACATCCTGCCGGACCTCCTCACGCACGTTGCCGACGAAGCGGCAATGCCCTGCACCCTCGGAAGGTTCCCTAGGTATCGTCCGAATGCTCATCGCCGTCGGTATGTGGATAGCCCGGTGCCGCACACCCGAAGGAGATTCGCATGAAAGCGCTAGTCTGGCACGGAAAAGAGGACGTCCGATACGACACGGTGTCCGACCCCGAGATCGATCATCCCCGCGATGCCATCATAAAGGTGACGAGCTGCGCGATCTGCGGCTCGGATCTCCACCTCTTCCACAACCTCATCCCCGCCATGCTGCCTGGCGACATCCTCGGCCACGAGACGATGGGCGAGGTCGTCGAAGTCGGCAACGCGGCCAGGGACTCGCTCAAGGTCGGCGACCGGGTGGTCATCCCCTTCACCATCCAGTGCGGCGAGTGCGATCAGTGCCGCCGCGGCAACTTCTCGGTCTGCCAGCGCTCGAACCGCAAGGGTGAGCTCGGCGACAAGGCGTTCGGTCACAGGACGGCGGGCCTGTTCGGCTACACCCACCTGACCGGCGGCTATCCCGGCGGTCAGGCAGAATATCTGCGGGTGCCTTTCGCCGACACGACCCACATCAAGGTTCCGGACGGAATCGAGGACGAGAAGCTCCTGTTCCTGTCGGACATCCTGCCGACCGGCTGGCACGCGGCGGTGCAGGCCGACATTGAGCCCGGCGACACGGTCGCGGTCTGGGGCTGCGGGCCGGTGGGGCAGATGACGATCCGATCGGCGATCCTGCTCGGCGCGGAACAGGTGATCGCGATCGACTATTTGCCGGAGCGGCTGTCGATGGCGGCGGCGGCCGGCGCGATCACCATCAATTTCGAGCAGGAAAGCGTCATCGACCGCTTGAACGAGCTGACCGGCGGCGAGGGGCCGCACAAATGCGTCGACGCGGTCGGCTCCGAGAATCACGTCAATTGGGGCCAGCCGGACACGATCCTCGACCGCGCCAAGCAGATGCTGATGGCCGAGAACGACCGGCCTCACGTGCTTCGCGAGATGATCTACGCCTGCCGGCCGGCCGGCGTCATCTCGATCATCGGCGTCTGGACCGGCCTCGTCGACAAGATCCCGCTCGGTCAGGCGATGAACAAGGGCCTGACTTTCCGGATGGCGCAGGCGCACGTGCCCCGCTGGACCGACGAACTGCTCCGCATGATCGAAGACGACCGGATCGATCCATCCTTCGTGGTCACGCACAAGGTCGATCTGTCCAAGGGACCCGAAATGTACCGCACGTTCCGCGACAAAGCGGACAGCTGCATCAAGGTCATGCTCCAGCCTGCCTGAACCATCCAGCTCAAAAGGTATCAAAATGTCACTCACCAAACCCTCGAATATCGCCCGTTCGGAGGGCGATCCCAAGGTCCAGCGCAAGGGGCCAAGCTCGCTCACCGGCGCAGACCGGCTCGCCCGCGCGCTCGGCTGGTTCTCGATCGGCCTCGGCATCACCGAGCTGGTCGCGCCCGGCCGGATCGCCCGCACGCTCGGGCTCGAAGGCAAGGAAGGCCTGATCCGGGCCTTCGGCGCGCGCGAGCTCGGGCACGCGGTGCCGACATTGTCGGTGGACAAGCAGGTCGGCCTCGCCTCCCGCATCGCCGGCGATGCGCTCGATCTCGGAACGCTCGCTTTGGCGCTCCGCCCCGATAACCCGAAGCGCGACAATGCGGCGATCGCGACCGCCATGGTGATCGGGGTCACCTTGCTCGACATCTTCGCCTACACCGGGGTCAAGGCTGTGCACAGCCGCGAGCCGGGAAGCGGGCGCGACTATTCGGACCGCAGCGGCCTGCCGCGCGGGCCGCAGGCGTCACGGGGTGCCGCCCGCCGCGACTTCGAGATTCCGCCAGATTATCGGGCGGAGGGCCGGGTCGCGGACGCGGTTCCCAAGGCGGTCCCCGAGCTGGTCGCGTAGCGTCGCGCGCTCGCATCGAGGCGTCGCACCATGACACTCGAACAGATCGGCGGGGCGGGGCTGATGTTGCTCTTCCTCGCCGACATCTTCCTTACCGTGCTCTACGCACGGGCCGGAACCGGGCTGCTCGCGCCGCGCTGGAACCGGCTCGTCTGGTCGCTGATCAGAGGCGTGGGCGGGCTGCTCGGAAGACGCCGCGACATCGTCCTGTCGTTCGGCGGCCCGCTGATCGTCATCTCATTAATCGCCTTCTGGGCACTCGGGTTGACGGTCGGCGCGGCGCTCCTCATCCGGCCTGAGCTCGGAACCTCGATCCGGCCCAGCAGCGGCGAAACGCCGACGGACTTCGTGACCGCTTTGCTGGTCGCCGGCAACAGCCTCTCGATCGTCGGCGGCGGCGACTATTCGCCGCACACGACCGGCACGCGCCTACTATACCTGCTTAACTCCCTGGTCGGCGCCTCGGTGCTGTCGCTGGTGCTGAGCTATCTCGTCCAGGTCTATTCCGCGCTGCGTGAGCGCAATGCTCTGGCACTCACCGTCGATCTGATGACCGGCGGCACCGGCGACGCGGCCGAAATGCTGGCCCGGCTCGGCCCGGACGACGATTTCAGCGACGCCACCAGCGAACTCGGCAATCTCGCTCGGCCGCTCGCCCAGACGAAGGAGGCGCATCATTTCTATCCGCTGCTCTACTATTTCCGTTTCAGGGAGCCGCTCTACTCCGTGTCGCGGTTCGGCTTCATATTGCTCGACCTCACGACGCTGATCGACACCACGCTCGATCGGCAGAAGCACAGCGCGTTGGTGCGCTCGGCACCCGTCGAGGCTCTGCGGCGAGGTTCCCTGCTGCTGCTCGAAACGCTGGACCGGAACTTCCCCACGGCGGACGAGAGGCAGGCCGGCAAGGCAGGGGCTCCGCATTACGAGCAGAGCTACGCGGCCGCGGTAGCGACGTTGCGGCGCGCCGGGGTCGACGTGCGGCCGAATGGTGGAAGCTATGCCGATCAACGCGGCCGATGGGAGCCGCTCGTCCGGCGCGTCGCGCCGAAGTTCGGCTTTGCGATGAACGACATCGAACGTCGCGGGCCACAGACAAAACCGGATCATGCCCCGAGCGAGGCCGGATTTGTGGCGTGAACCCGCAAAATTGGGAGCAGCTGGCCCGCATCGGTGAGTTCCGAGCGACCCTCGCCGCTTGACGCTCGCGCGAACGCCTCTCCAACTCCGCCTGGACACGCCACCGACACGGCATATGATCCATGCTCGGAATGAGGATTTGCCGATCGTTGGGAGGGCTCGCTTCATGCGCAGGAACCACTGGCTCGCCGGCACAGGCCATCGCATGCCAAAGGAAGCGCGGCAGGTATTGAAGCGGGCGGAGCCGGACGCCGGCTGAAGCCTCAGCGCCGCGGATCGCGGCGCGGCGACATGCTGCGGTCGGTGAGGCCAAGCGGCGGCTGGATCAGATGCCGCTCCGCTTCCGTGGATTGCCGGTTCATCATGCCGAGAACCGAGCGGACAGGCGGAGAGGATTCCATGGAGGGTGCAACGATCATGCGGAGCGCTCGTTCCGCCGCGGTGCGGGAATGTCGAAGCCCCGCCATGGATTTCGCGACAGGGCCAAAAAAAGGACGGTCTCCGCCGCGCCAGTCAGCCGCGCTGCTGCCGAAGCGCGCTCGCCTTGTGACGGCGCCGCCATGCGGCGGGGCTCGAGCCGACGATCTCGTGGAACATGCGCGTCAGGTGGCTTTGATCCGAAAATCCGCATCTCAACGAAATGGCGGCGATGTCTCCGTCCGAATGTTCGAGCAGGTCCTGCGCGCATTCGATCCGGTAATGGAGGAGCCATCGGTGCGGCGGCAGGCCCGTGCTCAATTTGAAGGCGCGGCCGAAATAGCTCCGCGACAGGCCGCAAAGGCTGGCGAGCCGAGCGACCGGAAAGTTGCGCGACAGATCGCGAAGCAGAAGTTCCAGCGCCAGCTCGAGCTGCCACGCTGCAAGGCCTCTCCCGACAGCTCCTGTCGACGTTCGGCTGTCGGGTGACGGCGCCCTCTGACGATCCCCGCTCCCCATCGGAGGCGGATAACACAGATCGAGGCGCAAACGTACCAAAAGCGCCCTTTGGTTCAATCAGTCTGCACGGTCTTGAGCCATAGGAGGGCCGGGGTCGGCGTTCATCTCGCATCCGCTTTTCGCCACGGCCGATACCGCGTGCAGCCATAGTGCCCATTGCCGCTCAGCGTCGGAGAAGGGTCATGCCAGGACTGCGTCCATCGCTCGGGTTTCCGTTAAAAGCCACCTCCGCCTTGTTTGGAGCGTTGGGCCTTTTTCTTCCGTCAGCCGCTGCGCAGGCGGGCACGATCGCGCCTGGGGCCGCGGACGCTCCTGCGGCGCCGAGCGTGGCAGCGAGGCAAGGCACGGCCAGCGGCGAAAGGTCGATCGTCGAGCCGGCCGGCGTCGCCGCGCAACCGGAAGGGGACAGGGCAATCCGGCCCTTCCGATTCCGCGCGTCCGACGAGGCGCTCGCGGAAATGCGACGCAGGATCGCCGCCACGATCTGGCCCGAAAAGGAAACGGTCAGTGATACATCGCAGGGAGTTCCGCTCGCCACGATGCGCTCGCTTGCTCGCTATTGGGCGGCCGATCACGACTGGCGCCAAGCCGAGGCGAAGCTCAATGCATTTCCCCAGTTCATCACGCCGATCGACGGGCTCGACATTCATTTCATCCATGTCCGCTCCAAGCATCCGAATGCGCTTCCCCTGATCATCAATCACGGCTGGCCCGGATCCGTGCTCGAGCAGATCAAGCTGATCGCGCCCCTGACGGATCCGACCTCTCATGGTGGCCGGGCGGAGGATGCGTTCCACGTCGTCATTCCCTCCATGCCGGGCTACGGCTTTTCCGCGAAGCCGACCGGGACCGGCTGGGGACCCGAGCGCATGGGGCGGGCCTGGGCGGAGCTGATGACGAGGCTCGGCTACGTCCGTTACGTTGCGCAAGGAGGCGACTGGGGCGCCTTCGTCGTCGACCAGATGGCGCTGCAGGCACCTGCGGGTCTGCTCGCCATTCACACCAACATGCCCGCTACCGTTCCGGCGGATGTCGACAAGGCGCTGCTTGCCGGCGCTCCCCCTCCCGCAGGCCTCTCCCCGGAAGAAAGGCGCGCCTACGAGCAGCTGGTCAGGACCTTCAAGCAGGTCGATTATGCGAGGCTGATGGCATCTCGTCCCCAGACTTTGTATGGGATTGCGGATTCGCCGGTCGGCCTTGCCGCCTGGCTTCTCGACCATAACGACGCGCACGACCAGCCTGCTGCGGCCGTGTTGTCCGCGCTCGGCCGGACGAGCAGCGCGACCGGCGAACTCACCCGCGACGAGATCCTGGACAACATCACGCTCTACTGGCTGACCAACACGGGGGTGTCGGCTTCGCGGCTTTATTGGGAGTATAAGGGCGGCTTTTTCAACGCCAAAGGCGTCAAAACGCCGGTCGCCGTTACCGTCTTCCCCGGCGAGCAATATGAGGCGCCCCGAAGCTGGACCGAGCGAGCCTATCCCAAGCTCATCTACTATAATCGGGCGGAGAAGGGCGGCCATTTCGCAGCCTGGGAGCAGCCGATGCTGTTCGCCCAGGAACTCAGGGCGGCGTTCAAATCGCTGCGCTGAACCAAAGGGGGATGCCGGACGGCGGCGACAGGCTGTCCTCCAGCACCAGCCGCACACGTGCATCGTCAGCGTTCCACCCATTGTCGATCAAGGAAAATCAACATGGCAGATGATACCGCGACTCTCGCCCGCCCGCCCGCCGAACCGTCGTCGGCCGGTACGGCCCCCGACGGTTCCGTCGAGGCGGCGGGGAGGGTGGAGTTCGCCGACGACCCGTCGATCCGCCCCTTCCAGTTCCATGCCTCCGACGAGGCGCTGGCGGACCTCAGACGGCGGATCGCCGCGACGATCTTCCCCGAACGGGAGACCGTCCGCGACGGCACGCAAGGCGTGCAGCTCGCGACGATGGAGAAGCTCGCACGCTATTGGGCAGACGAATATGACTGGCGCAGATGCGAGGCGCGGCTGAACGCCTTGCCCAACTTCATCACGCCCATCGACGGGCTCGACATTCATTTCATCCACGTCCGGTCGCGCTACGAGAAGGCGCTGCCGATCATCGTCACGCACGGCTGGCCGGGCTCAATCGTCGAGCAGCTCAAGATCATCGATCCGCTGACCAATCCCACGGCGCATGGCGGCACCGAGTCGGACGCCTTCGACGTCGTCATTCCCTCGCTCCCGGGCTACGGCTTTTCCGGCAAGCCGACCGCGGCCGGCTGGAACCCGCCACGGATCGCGCAGGCCTGGACCGCGCTGATGAGGCGGCTCGGCTACGAACGATTCCTGGCGCAAGGCGGCGACTGGGGGGCGGCGGTGACCGAACTGATGGGCGTGCAGGCGCCTGACGGGCTGATGGCGATCCACACCAACATGCCGTCCACCGTGCCGCCGGAAATTTACGAGGCGCTGCGTTCCGGGAAGGGCCCACCGCCCGATCTCGAGCCCGACGAACGTCGCGCGTTCGAGCGGCTCGATCTCTTCTTCACCCACGGGCTGGCTTATGCACAGGAGATGGGGAAGCGGCCGCAGACGCTGTACGGGATCGCGGACTCGCCGATCGGCCTTGCCGCATGGTTCCTCGATCACGACAAGCTGAGCTACGAACTCATCGCGCGGGTATTCGACGGGCAGCGGGAGGGGCTGACGCGCGACGACGTGCTCGACAACATCACCATCACCTGGCTGACCAACACGGCCATTTCCGGGGCACGGCTTTACTGGGAAACGCTGCCGCCCTCGACGCCCGGCTATGGCGTCGGGCACAACAACGTCCGCTTCTTCGAGCCGTTCGGCGTCACAATTCCCATCGCCGTGAGCGCCTTTCCCGACGAGCTCTACCAGGTGCCGCGAAGCTGGGCGGAACGGACTTACCCACGGCTCATCCACTACAACCGGCTTCCCAAAGGCGGCCACTTTGCCGCCTTCGAGCAGCCGGAGCTGTTGGTGAGCGAGCTCAGAGCCGCGTTCAGATCCCTCCGCTGACTGGCAGTGCGGGCGGCGCCCGACGGGGCGCTGCCCGCTTTTTCCTGAGCCATCACAGCCGAGGAGGCTTGCCATGATCATCCGATATGCCGCCGTCCCGTTCGCGCTCTTGGTTCTTGCGGGCGCCGCTCAGGCGCAGACCACGCCGCCCGCCGCCGCGCCGTCCGCCGCCGCGCCATCGCCGAAACTGCCGACCACCCGCATCGATCTGCAAAGGCACGATCTCAGCGCCAGCGGGCGAGAGGTGATACAGGCGCGCATCGACTTCGGTCCCGGCATCTTTGCCCCGATGCACACGCATCCGGGCGAAGAGATCATCTACGTTCTCGAGGGAACGCTCGAATATGAGATCAAGGGCAAGCCGCCCGTCACGCTGAAGCCGGGCGACGTTTTGTTCGTTCCCGCTGGGGCGGCTCATTCGGCGAGGAACCTCGGGAACGGCAAGGCGTCCGAGCTCGCCACCTATATCGTCGAGAAAGGCAAGCCGCTCCTCGCGCTTGCGAAATGATCAGCCGGTTGGCTTGCCGTTCCGCCGCCGCGGCTTCGCCAGCGCCTCGCACAGAGCATCGGTGGCCAGCGCAATCCGCGACTCCGCGGTGGTGCGGTTGGCGGCGCTGTTCTGGACGCCGCGGGTTTCGGTGTTGAAGGCGAGCAGGCTGCCGGCGCGCTGGTCGGGACACAGGCTCAGATAGGCGCGGAAGCCATTCTGATCGCCATTATGGCCGACGAAGCGCATCCTCTCGGTCCCATCGATGAAGAAGGAAAGGCCACTTTGCGTCGTCTCCGCCATCCGGCCCTGGGTGAAGTCGTCGCCGGCCGCGATTTGCGGCCGCCACATCTCCTCGATCGAGGATCGTTTCAGCACGCGGTCATATTCGGCCTGACGCTTGGGATCGCCGAGGAGAAAGGCGACATATTTCGCCATGTCGGGCAGCGGCGCGTTGAGGCCGCCATTCGATACGGTCACGCCGGTATCGACGTCGAACGGGGCGGCGACCCGCTTGCCGTCCCGGATATAGTAACTGTGCGAGCGGTGCCGGAGGAGATGCGGCGGCGTCCGGTCGAAATAGCTGGCGTGCATGGCGAGCGGCTTCAGGATGTTCTTGTCGATATAGACTTCGAAATCCTCGCCGGAGAGCCGCTCGATGACCTGGCCGAGATAGACGATGCCGGGATTGGAATAACTGAAACGCGTGCCGGGCCGGCTCTTGACCTCGGTATAGGGCAGCATCGCCGCCAGCTGCGCCCAGCTTTTGGGCTCGAACGGCTGCCAATCATGGTCGCGCCAAGGCCATGTCGCCCCTCCGAAGCCGGCGCTGTGGCTCATGAGATGCCGCAGCGTGATGGCGCTGGTCTCGCCGGACGGATTACGCACGGCGGCAAGCTCGGGCACGTAGCGGACGATCGGATCATCCAGCCTCAGCAGCCCGCGATCGCGCAGCTGCATGATCGCGATCCCGGTCATCGTCTTGGTGATCGAGGCCCAATGATAGATCGTCCGGGCGTCCACCGGCACGCCTGCCTCGGCATCCTGCTCGCCGAGATGATCGGCGACGACCGTGCTGCCGCCCCGAACCATGTAGAAGCTGCTTCCGGCGATGCCGGCTTGCCTGATTTCAGCCCGGTGCAGTTTCCGGAATTCGCTCAAAGCCGCCTTGAACGATCGCTCGTCGGCCGCGGCCGGGCTGGCGGCCTGCGAAAGGGCGAGCAGGAGCGTGGCGGCAAGCCAGGGGCGCAAGCGATCTTCCTTTCCGTCTAGCGCGATCGACCCGCATCATTGCGGAAGGCCCGTTCGCGAGGCAATCGGAAACCCGCCTGGGCTTGGCCGGACGAACGGACGGGGGCGTGAGCTGTCGCCGCAAAGCGACAGTGCGGCGGCTAATTGGATGCACGCGATGAGCCGCCGTCAATGGTCTGTTAACCCTTTCGGCTGCTCTCTACACGGGAGCGGGCGCCCGATTCCGGGCGGGGTGATTTGAGGGGTGGAACGGTTGCGTAAACTGGGTTTGATCGGCGGGATGAGCTGGGCCTCGACCGCGCTTTATTACGATGCCATCAACAAGGGCGTCGCGCGGCGGCTGGGCGGCCTCAATTCCGCACCGCTGCTGATTGAAAGCCTCAACTTCGCCGGGGTCGCCGAGCGGCAGTCGGAAGGCGATTGGGAGGGACTTGCCGAGCTCCTGACCGATTCCGCCCGGCGCCTGGCCGATGCCGGCGCGAACGGGCTCCTCCTGTGCAGCAACACCGCGCACAAGACGTACGATCGGATCGCCGACCGCGTCGACATCCCGATCCTTCATATCGGCGACATCACGGCTGAAAAGCTCGTCAAGGACGGCGTCAAGCGGACCGGCCTCATCGGTACGCGCTACACCATGACCGAGAGCTTCTACCGCGACCGGATCGAGGCGCACGGTATCATGGTGGCGACGCCCGATCCGGGGATGATGAAGGAGATCGACCGGATCATCTACGAGGAATTGTCGCGCGGCCATGTCTCGCGCGTGTCGCAGCGGACCTTGAAGACCTGCCTCACCATCATGGGCCAGGCGCGCAACCAGGCGGTGATCCTCGGCTGCACCGAACTCGTCCTGCTGGTCGATCCGGTCGCCAATGTGCTTCCCGTCTACGACACCACGGCTTTGCACGCGCAGGCGGCGGTGGAGTGGATCCTCGGGCTCAGGGAAGCGCAGCGAAGCCAAGTGCCGGAAATCGTCGCGGCGGCTTGAACCGTCGCTCCAGCGGGACAGGGCGACGTTTCGATCGGTCGGGCACTCGCGCCGTCGCCGTCGAACCTCTGGCGCTTGCCCTCAAGCCATTGAAGTGGCAGGGGCGCGAGCACCCGGACAAGGGCGCTTAGCTCAGTTGGTAGAGCATCTCGTTTACACCGAGAGGGTCGGCGGTTCGAGCCCGTCAGCGCCCACCAATTTACAAGCATTGGCCCCACGGCCGAGATCCTCACCAGCCTCATGCGGGTGAGGCATCGGCGTCAGCGCCTGCCGGAACTCGCCGGCTCCGCGCCGCTGCCGTCCGGCAAGGTCGTGGCTACGGGCTGGGCGTTGAGCAGCGGGTCGCCGCCGAGCGCTCGGTAGATGTCGACCAGGTTGGTCGCCTGGGTGAGCCGCGTTCCCACCAGGGTTCGCTGCGCGGCGTAGAGCGAGCGCTGGGCGTCGAGGCTCGCCAGGAAGGATTCGATGCCGCCGCGATAGCGGGCTTCGACGAGGCGGAAGGTGTCCGCCGCCGCCTCCGTCTGCGCCCGCGTTGCGCGGAGCTGCTCGGCCATGGTGCCGCGGCGGGCAAGCGCGTCGGCAACCTCGCGGAAACCGACCTGGATCGCGCGCTCGTAAGTAGCCAGGGCGGCGTTTCGCTGCGCCTCGCTCAATTCGACGCCGGCCCGCCCGGCGCCCGCCCGAAAGATCGGATAATCGACGTTCGCGCCCGCCGACCAGCTGAAGGCGCCGCCGCTGAACAGGCCGGTAAGCGCGCTGCTGGCGAGGCCGAGCACGGTGGTGAGCGAGATGGTCGGGAACAGCGCGGCGCGGGCGGCGCCGATCTCGGCATTGGCCGCGCGCAGCTGGAACTCGGCCTCGAGCACATCGGGGCGGCGCAGGAGGATGCGGGAATCAAGGCCGGCCGGAAGCTCGCCGATCTGCGGTGCGGCCTCCTCGATCGAGCGCGGCAGCAGCGCCGGATCGATCGGCGCACCGACCAGCAATTGGAGCAGATTGGCGTCCTGCGCCAAGGCGGTGCGCTGCTCGGCGACGTCCGCGCGCGCCGTTTCCAATATCTGCTCGGCCTGCCTCAGATCCGTCCGCGGCGCGATGCCGCCGCGAAGCCTCGCGCCGGTCAACCGGACGCTTCGCTCGGCGTTCGCCGCGGTTTCCTCGGCGATCCTCAGCAGGCTCGCATCGGCGGCATGGGTGAGCCAGGCATTGGCGATATCGCCGACCAGAGCGAGCCGGGTGGCGCGCGCCGCCGCTTCCGTTGCGAAATAACGGTTCCGCTGGGCGCGCGTCAGCGACGCGACCCGGCCGAACAGGTCGATCTCGAACCCGGTCATGCCGACATTGGCCGAGAAATCCGTGTTGGTGCCGGCCCCGTCGCCGCCATTGTTGCCGACCGAAGCGCCTCCGCCGGCATCGACCCGCGGCAGGCGCTCGGCCCGCTGGATGCGATATTGTGCGCGTGCGGCGGCGATATTGGCGGCCGCGATGCCCAGGTCGCGGTTGTTCGCGAGCGCCTGCTGGACCAGCGCCTGCAGCCGCGCGTCGCGGAAGATGTCGCGGTAGGTGAGGGCGGGCAAAGCTGCCTCGCTCTGGCGAAGATAGGCATCGCCCGTCGGCCAGGAGAGCGGCACCGGCGGTTCCGGCCGAACATAGGCCGGCTCCATCGTCGTGCAGCCGGCAAGCGCGGCGACGAGGCAGATACTCAGCCGCTTCATGCGCCTGCTTCCAGGGCCGGCGTGGCGGGACGGCCGCGGAGCTTCGACAAGGCGTCGCGGGTGGTCCGGCGCACGAGCACGAAGAACAAGGGGATGTAGAAGATGGCGAGGATGGTCGCGGTCAGCATGCCGCCGATCACCGATGTGCCGATGGCGATGCGGGCGTTGGCGCCGGCGCCGGTGGAGATGGCGAGCGGCAGGACGCCGAAGATGAAGGCAAGGCTCGTCATCAGGATCGGACGGATGCGGATCCGCGCCGCTTCGAGGGCGGCATCGATGACGCGCTTGCCCTGTTTTTCGGCCAGTTCGGCAAATTCGATCATCAGGATCGCGTTCTTGGCGGCCAGGCCCATCGTGGTCAGCAGCCCGATCTGGAGATAGACGTCGTTTTCTAGGCCCCGCAACGTCACCGCGAAGACCGCGCCGACCAGGCCGAGCGGAATGATCAGCAGGACGGCGACCGGTATCGTCCAGCTCTCGTAGAGGGCGGCGAGGCAGAGGAAGACGACGAGCAGCGACAGGCCATAAAGGAGCGGCGCCTGGCCCGACGACAGCCGCTCCTGGTAGGACAGGCCCGACCATTCGACGCTGGTGCCGGGGATTTCGGCGGCAAGCGCTTCCATGCGGTTCATGGCATCGCCCGAGCTGGTGCCCGGCGCCGCTTCGCCCTGGATTTGGAAGGTCGGAATGCCCTGGAAGCGCGACAGCGTCGTCGGAGCGGTCGCCCAGCCGGTCCTGGCGAAGGAGGAAAAAGGCGCCATGGCGCCGCTGCTGGTGCGCACGAACCAGTCGTTGATATTCTCCGGCCTCGCCCGGAAGGGAGCGTCGGCTTGGACGTAGACGCGCTTGACGCGGCCGCGGTCGAGAAAGTCGTTCACATAGCGGCCGCCCCACGCCGTGGAGAGCGTCGCGTTGACGTCGCTCTGGTTGAGCCCGAGCGCGGCAAGCCGCTCCTGATCGAAATCGACCCGCAAGGTGGCGATGTCGGGAAGTTCGCTGAGGCGCACGGAGGCGAGCATCGGATCGGCATTGGCGGCGGCAAGCAACTTCTCGCGAGCCGCGGCGAACTGCTCCGCGGACATGCCGCTGGCATTTTGGAGCTGCATGGTGAAGCCCGAGCTTTGCCCAAGCCCGCGAATGGCCGGCGGCACCAATGCGAACACCTGGGCGTCGCGAAGGCCCCGGAACGAACCGGATGCGCGCTGGACGATCTCGTCTGCGCTGTTTTCCGGGTCCTCGCGCTCGGACCAGTCGGAGAGGTTGACGAAGCCCTGGCCGGTATTCTGCCCGCTCGCGCCGCCGCCGCCGCCGCCCGTCACCGTGAACATGGTGGCGATGTTGCCGGCCTCCTGCTCGCGAAAATAGCGTTCGATCGTGCGCTGGACTTCGGTGGTCCGGCTCTGCGTCGCGCCGGCGGGCAGGCGGAATTGGACGGAAACCGTGCCCTGGTCCTCCGTCGGCAGGAAGCTGGTCGGCAGCCGCACGAACATCAGCACGAGCAAGGCGCAGACCGCGGCATAGATGAGGAGGAAGACCCACCTCCGATCGATCACCGACGTGACGGACCGCCCATAAAGATCGACGCCGCGCTCGAAGCCGCGGTTGAAGCGGCCGGCCGCCCCGGCGAAGAAGCGGCGCACGGCAGGGAAGCGCCCTCGCGGCACGCCGGCGTCGCCGGTGCCGTGCGCGTGCCGGCGCTTGAGCAGGGTCGCGGTGAGCGCGGGCGTCAGGATCAGGGCGACAAGCACCGACAGCGCCATGGCGGTGACGATGGTGACGGAAAATTGCCGGTAGATGACCCCGGTCGATCCCCCGAAAAAGGCCATCGGCAGGAACACCGCCGAAAGCACGAGCGCGATCGCCACCAGCGCCACCTGGATCTGGTCCATCGACTGGATCGTCGCCTCACGCGGCGTCATCTCCGGATTTTCGTCGAGCAGGCGCTCGACATTCTCGACGACCACGATGGCGTCGTCGACCAGCAGCCCGATGGCGAGGACGAGGCCGAACAAGGTCAGCGTGTTGATGGTGAAGCCGAGCACGTAGAGAACGGCAAAGGTGCCGAGCAGCACGACCGGGACGGCGATGGTCGGGATCAGGGTCGCGCGCCAGCTTTGCAGGAACACGAACATCACGATGACGACGAGGATGATCGCCTCGATCAGCGTCTTGACGACCTCCTCTACCGAGAGCCGGATAAAGGCGGTGGTGTCGTTCGCATAGGCATGTTTGAAGCCGGTCGGGAAGCTGCGCGAGATCTCGTCCACCCGCGCCTTGACGAGCTCGGCCGTCTCGAGCGCGTCTGCGCCCGGGGCAAGCGAAATGGCGATGCCGGCGCCAGGATGGCCATTGACGCGGCTCACCGCATTGTAGCTTTCGGCGCCAAGCTCCACCCGGGCAACGTCGCCGAGCTTCACCATGGCGCCGGTTCGCTCCGCCTCCAGGACGATGTTGCGGAACTGCTCGGGCGTCTGCAGGCGCGACTGGGCGGTCACCGTCGCGTTCAGCATCTGCTCGCTCGGCTGCGGCTGGCCGCCGACCTCACCGGCCGCAATTTCGGTATTCTGGGCCTGGATCGCGGCAATCACGTCGCTCGGCATCAGGCCGTAGCTCGCAAGGCTGTCCGGGTTGAGCCAGATGCGCATGGCGTAGGGCGCGCCGAACACGTTGGTGTCGCCCACCCCGGGGACGCGGGCGATCTGATCCTGCATGTAGGAGGCCATCCAGTCGGAGACGTCCTGATTGGTGCGCCGGTCGGTCTCGTCATAGATGCCGACGAGCAGCAGCGTATCGGGATTGGACTTGGTGACGCGAAGTCCCTGCTGCTGGACCTGCTGGGGCAGGCGCGAGAGGGCCTGCTGGACCTGGTTCTGCACCTGGACCTGCGCGATGTCGGGGTCCGTGCCTTTTTCGAACGTGGCGGAGATATTCACCTGGCCGCGCGAGGTCGACGACGAGCTGAAGTAGAGGAGGCCGTCAATGCCGGTGAGCTGCTGCTCGATGATCTGAGTGACGCTGTTCTGGACGGTTTCCGCGGAAGCGCCGGGGTAGGAGGCGCGGACGTTCACCTGCGGCGGTGCGACGTCGGGATATTGCTCGATCGGCAAGGCGACCAGGGCGCCGAGCCCCAGCAGCATCACGATGATGGCGATAACCCAGGCGAAAATCGGGCGGTCGATGAAGATGCGGGACATGAGCGGTCAGCCGCCAGCCGCCGCGCCGCCGCTGCCGCGCGCGCCGGCACCTTGCCCGCCGGCCCCCGAGCTGCCCGTACCTGAGCCGCCCGCACCTTGGCCGCCCGGACCCTGGCCGCCGGGAGGCGGCGCGAGCCGCTGCGGCGCGCTTGCCGGCACCGGCCGCACCGGGCTGTCGGGCCGGAGATTGGCGGTGCCCTGGACGATCACGCGCTCGCCGGGGGCAAGCCCTTGCGTCACGACCCAATTGGGCCCCTGCGTGCGCTCGGCCACGACCGTCCGCGCCACGGCGCGGTTGCCGGGGCCGACGATGTAAACGGTCGCATTTCCCCGCGGGTCGCGCGACACGGCGGCCTGAGGCACCAATATCGCCTGCTCGTTGATGGCTTGGGCGAAAACCGCGCGAACGAACATGCCCGGCAGGAGGATGCCTTGCGCATTGGGGAAGCGGGCGCGCAGCGTGACGCTGCCCGTATTCTCGTCCACCGTCATCTCGGAAAATTGAACGCTGCCGGTTTGCCCGTAATCGCTGCCGTCGGGCAGGATCAGGCGGACAATTGCGGTAACCGGAGCGACATCGCCCTGGCTCAGCGCCCGGCGCAGCGCGAGCAGTTGCGCGCTCGACTGCTGGATGTCGACATAAACGGGATCGAGCCGCTGAATAACGGCGAGCGGCTCGGCCTGATTGGTCGTCACCAGCGCGCCTTCGGTGACGAGGGAACGGCCGATCCGGCCGGTGATCGGCGCCGGCACGCGGGTGAAGCCGAGGTTGATCCGCGCCGTTTGAAGCTGGGCGTTATTCTGCGCCACGGCCGCCTCCGCCTGGCGGGCCTGCGCGACCGCGTCCGTATAATCCTGTTCCGAGACGGCTTCCATCTGGGCGAGCGGCCGATAGCGACTGGCGCGAACGCGCGCCGCCTCCGACGTGGCGCGGGCGCTTTGGACGTTTGCCTGCGCCTCGTTGACCTGTGCCTGGTAGAGGCTTGGATCGACCTGGTAGAGCGTCTGCCCCTGGCGCACGATCGATCCTTCGGTGAAGAAGCGGCGGCGGACGAGCCCGGCAATCTGGGGCCGCACTTCGGAAATCTGGAACGGGGTGACCCGCCCCGGAAGTTCGACGACGACCGGAACGCTGGTCGGCTGCACGACGACGAAGCCGACTTGCGGGGTGCCGCCGCGCCCGCGCCCGCCTTGGCCGCCGCCTTCCTTGCTGCTCGCCTCGCCGCCGCTGCACGCCGCCAGCGAGGCGGCGAGGGCCAGCGTCAGGCCGGCCGCGCGGACGCGGCGCGGCCAGGCGCGGGCGGCACTTCCGAACAGGGCGAAACCGGCGGCACGCAACCGGAAGCTCCGGCTGAAGTCCGGCGCGGCCGCCTTTTTCAAGATTTCTCTGATCATTCTGCTCCGGGCGCCGGCTT
>JAESFL010000724.1_pt1 | contig 18769 bp, 18 predicted proteins | sample 9269401 | NCBI WGS metagenome assembly JAESFL01 (sample SAMN14506025, study PRJNA617098) | algae metagenome | isolation source: Gloeocapsa sp. UFS-A4-WI-NPMV-4B04 and co-occurring heterotrophs from desert... | place: USA: Utah | collected 2006-10-01 | reverse complement strand
GCCTTCCGGGCGGGAGGCGCTACATCCAGCGCTCACCGGCGATGGCCATCGGGCTGAGCGACCACGTTTGGTCTTGGACTGAATTCCTCACCCGGCCTGTTCATCACTGAATAACGGGGTGGCTACCGCCCGCCCCGGTGTTTCGCTAAATCCCTCGTCCCATCCCTCCGGAACGGCCTTCCCCACGAGGTGCAGATGAGCAGTCCCGAACAGGCACTCGCCACCCAGCTGCGAAACATCGAAGCCAAGACGGCCCAGGATCTCGCCGCGTTGCGCACCGCGATCTCCGCGTCGGGCAAGACGAAGCACGGCGAGGTGCGCACCTGGCTGATGGAGACGTACGGGCTGGGCTACGGCGACGCCAATACGCTCGCCCACGCCGCCAAGGACGCGCCCCCCGCGTCCGATGCCGCCACCGACCCGCTGGCCGACATCTACACGGGCAAGAAGGCGCACCTGCGTTCCATCCACGACGCCATGATGGCGGCCATCCAGCCGTGGGGCGACTTCGAGGCCATGCCCAAGAAGGCCTACGTTGCCCTGCGCCGCAAAAAGCAGTTCGCCATGCTGGGGCCGAAGACGGTGGATCGCGCCGAGCTGGGCATCAACCTCAAGGACGACGTGGCGAGCGAGCGCATCGTGGCGCAGAAGCCCGGCGGCATGTGCCAGTACGCCGTCGCGCTCTCCTCGCCGGCCGACCTGGACGCCGAGGTCCTCTCCGTGCTGCGCCGCGCCTACGACGCAGCGGGCTGAAATGCAGAGCGCGCTGGCGCGATGGGGCTTGTGGCATCACCCGCTCCGCATTCCGCGGGTGCGCGACACAACGCAGACGGCTCACCACGGGTCCTGGTGAGGCCGAGCATTTCAGGTGGTGCCTGGTGATGCGCGCGCTGCAGCGGTCGCCTTGATGGACGTTCGTCGCGCTCGAGCCGATGACCTGCGGCACCTCGCGGCGATCGAGCGATCCGCCGGCGAACGCTTTCGGGGCACCCACATGGAGTGGGCGGCCGAGTCGCCGACGATTGGCATTGACGAGCTCCAGCCGGCGCTCGCGCGTGGCGAGCTCTGGATCGCCGACGATGCCGGCACCCCCGTCGGCTTTCTGCTCGCCCACTCGCTCGATGATGCCCTTTTCATCCGCGAGATGTCGGTGCGCCGCGACTACCAGGGCCGTGGGCTCGGCCGCCGGCTGATCGAAGCGGCTACCGCGCACGCTCGTGCGGCGGATCTCCGGGCGGTCACGCTGACCACCGACGAGACCATCGAGTGGAACCGGCCGCTCTACGAGCGGCTGGGCTTTCGTGTCCTGGATGAACCCGAGCTGTCACCCGGACTGGCAGCGCGGCTCGCCGGCGAGCGTGCGCACATGCCCGCGAGTGCCCGGCGTTGTGCCATGCGCCTGGACCTCTAACCGCGTGCAGCCGCGTCGCTCCCGTCCGCGGCTACCGTTCTCGCCTCACGCCGCGGCCAAGCTCAGCCGGCGCGCACTCCCCCCTCCTCGAAGGTCAGCGGAGCCCAGGTATGCCGGACGACCTCACCTACCGCCAGGCTACTGTCGCCGATGTCGCATCGATGGGGGACTGCAGGCACTCCGATCCTGCTGCCGGGCCTGCCGACGCACGGATGACCGCCTACTTCGAAGGCACGCACGATCCGCAGCAGGCGCTCCCTCGGCGCGTGGGATTCGTGGCGGAGGAACGAGGCCGCATCGTTGGCTACATCGCGGGCCACCAGACGACGCGGTTCGACTGTGATGGCGAAGTGCAGTACCTGTTCGTGGCACCACACTGTCGGGAGCGGGGAGTCGCAAGCGTGTTGCTACGTGCGCTTGCGGCATGGTTTCAGGACCACGGGGTCATCAAGGTGTGTGTCGACGTGGACCTGAGCAGCCCGGGAGCCACCCCCTTCTACCTTCACCATGGAGCCGTTCCCATAAACCGGTTCTGGTACATGTGGACCGACATAGGCCGCGTACTGGATACCACGTCACGGCGGTAGACGGTGAGGCACACCCGCTCGCACGCGGTGAATCACCTGTTCAGAACGGTGTCCTTGTCGAATGAGGCCACTTCGCCGCAATTTGTTCTCTCTGCGTGGTGCGACTGTGTTTCTGTGTGCCGCTCGTCTCTGTCGGTTTCTTCGTGACGCGATTCTCATGAAAAGACAGCGGATGATCACGCCGATGGCGGTCGGAGCGCTTACCGCCTTGGCCGCGGGGCTCGCGTTCGGCCGCGTCGGCCACACGGATGCGGGGCAGACGTCGCCGCCTGCGAGCGACTACGACGTATACGCAACCGTGCTCCGCGAGCAGTTCATCAGCCCGCCACGGGATGATCACGCGGACGGGCTGATCTCGGAATGCCGGGATGGCCCGCCGGTCGGGTCGATCCAGGTCAACGGCGTGACGCAATTTCGCCGGCGCGGAGAGGTGAGCGCGGACTCCTCACTGGCAGAGGAGCTACCGCCGGAGGCGACACCGCTCGTCGGGAGGCTGCGCGCGATGGACGGGCTGCCGCCCCGCACGCTCGACGCGGACAGCTTCTCCGTGGGGATGCCCGTCCAACTGGTGGCCCCAGCATCCCAATCCCCGGGCACCGCCACTGGACCGTTGCCGATCACGCTCTCGCGGGTGGCATACAGCGCTGACAGCACCTGGGCGCTCGTTCACGCCGTTCAGCCGTGCCGGGATGGATTCGCCGAAGAGGGGGCCGCCCCGCCCGGCACCGCCGTCCTTGCTGCACTCCAGCGGCAAAACGGTGCCTGGGCCGTGTCGCGGTTGGTTTGGGTCTACGTCGAATGACGTGTCACAACAGTGGGCATCGTGGCGGGTGCGGCGGAACAACGGGCATGCGGATGTGAGGTGACAGAGCGCCCTCATCGGGCGTAGACGATGCGGCAGCCGCGGACCCTCTCATCCGCGGCTGCCGTTCTCGTCTCACGCCGTCGCCAAGCTCAGTCGGCGCACCACCTCGCGCGCCGCGGCGGTAGACGGTCAGGCACACCAGCTCGCCCGCGGCGTCGCGCACCTCCCGCCAGCGGCTCTTTGGCTGTCCGCTGGTAGTGCGGCGGGGTGGTGTCGGAGAGGAGCGGCTAGCACTTTACCAGTGCCGGCGGAATCGGCATCCGGAAAATCGCAGTCCTTGAATTTTCTCCCTGGATGTGCTATCGTTCGGCTGTGTCTGGGTGAGACGCTAGCGTCTCGTGCAGGACCTAATGGTCCCGCCCCAGACGCTTTTTTTTGCCCAAAATCTCCCCAGACGCCGATGTACATCTGCTATCTGGACGAATCCGGTGTTCCTCAGAAGAATGCCGGCACTACCGCGTATTTTGTGCTCTTGGGTCTCGCGATCCCGGCGACGACGTGGCGAGACAAGGATGCGGAAATCGCGGAGATCCTGAACGCGCGCAACTTCTACGGCGAGATACATACGGCATGGATGGCACGTATGTATCCGGAGCAGGAGCGCATCCCCGATTTCGCGAGCCTGGATCCAGATGCCCGGAAGCGGGCGGTGCTGCATGAGCGTAAGCAGGACATCGCCAAAGCCGCGATTCGCGGAACCCAGGCGGTCAAGCAACTCGCGAAGAATTATGAGAAGACGCTGGCCTATGTCCATCTCACGCATGACGAGCGCCTGGATATCCTGCGTACGGCGGCGGACAAGATCGGGAGCTGGACAGATACCGCGATCGTCGCGGATGCCCAGCGGAAGGCAGCGAACGCTGGGGATGAGGACCGCATCCTGGAGCATGCGTTCGAACAGGTGGTGACGCGTTTTCACCACTACCTGGAACGGCAGGAGATCGAGGTAGGCCTCATCGTACAGGATCAGAACGAAACCACGGCGAGGCGCCTGACTCAGCTCGCGCGAAAGTACCACACGCGCGGCACGACCTACAGCCGGGTGAGCAGGCTCGTCGAGACGCCGCTGTTCGTGGACAGCCGGCTGACTTCGATGGTCCAGCTGGCTGATCTCTGTGCGTACGCGGTTCGGCGCAACTTCGAGAACGGCGAAACGGATCTGCTCGATCGCTTCTATGACCGCTTCGACCGGGCGGCGGGAAGACTCGTCGGCATCCGCCACTACACGGGAAAGCAGGCCTGTGGCTGTCGCATCTGCGTTGATCATGGGCGTCCGGCTCCTCGCCTGCGCAGATAGGCCTTGCGCACGGATGGAGATGTTGCGGCAGCCACGGATGCTCACGCCCGCGGCTGCCGTTTCTCGCCTCACACCGCCGCCACGCTCAGCCGGCGCACCACCTCGCGCGCGCCGCGACGGCAGACGGTCAGGCACACCAGCTCGCCCGCGGCGTCGCGCACCTCCCACCAGCGGCTCTTGTCCTGCTTGGCGATGGTGTACGGCTGCGGCTCGGCGGCGGGAGCGGCGGAGTTCTTGGCTGCGCGCATGGCGATCTCCAATCCTCTTGACCCTAGCCGCGCAGCAGGGGTAGCTTTGGCGAGCGGGCGGTCTTCGGGTCGTTCCGTGTGTGAGGCTGGCCGTGTCTTCTTGGCGGAGGAGCGGCCAGCCTTGCTTTTTCTCCCTGCTTGGGTATTAATGTAATTGACCAAGCCGTGTTTGTCAACTCAAAAAATACCCACAGTATGGATTTCGTAGAGGCGATGGAGCGGCTCAAGCGCGCGTTGACAGACGAAGAGATCGCGGCAGCTACGGGCGTTTCAACGAACACCATCCGTCGCACTCGGGCTGATCCGGCGACACGAAATTACCGTCCGCCTCCTGCAGGGTGGAGGCTAGTTCTCGCTCGCTTGGCGGCAATCCGGGCTGGAGAACTGCTAGCACTACAAAAGGAACTGGAGCGTGAAGATTGATTGGGGCCGAGCCAGCCAAAGATAGGCGAATCCGATTTGAGGTATGCGATCCGAAAAGGGAGCGATGTGCAAATGTAGTCACTCTCAACCATGCCTGACGATGATTACGATAGACGAAGATGAGTTCTCCGACGCACTCGATACCTTGTTCCGGCGTGGTTATCAAGCGGAAATAGGTGAGTCACTTGAATTGGTGGCTGAGTATTTCGAGTTCCTTGCAGACCGAATCTATCCTGGAGAGCGTTTGTTGATGGCCGAACCTCGTTTGATCAGTCGATTTGAAGCTGTCTATCTCTGGATATCTGATCGACTGCTGTTGTTTCCTGATGCTATTCGCAATCAGGTCCGAGACTTGGTTGATAAAAAAGAACTCTGCGAACGCTTTGCCATGCTCGCAACTCTTATGGAGGATGCGCGGGGCGATTTGAATTGGTCCGACAGACCGGTGCGGGAACGTCCCACAGGGCGACTTGTGAATTTAGGATCTCTGGGAGTAGCAAGCATTACTAAAGCTTTGGTGCGAGCGGCTGTCGAAGGAAATCGAACATTTCCAACTCCCAAAGATCTATCCGATATAAAGATTACGTTGCGTCGGCTAGGTCAAATCCTTCGTTATGCCTCCTCACTCGACTCTCCTGAGTACGATGAGTCCTTGACGGACGCTCGCGACAATTATGATCCCAATCTAATCGACCGGAACAAGTTAGGAGTGCTGATCAACTTACTAAAAATGCAAGTAGCCGAAGTGCCTGACACAAAGCAGCGCCAGAAGCTCCTTCATTCCATTGATCGCCTTGAAGCTGAAGTGCGTCGGCCCAAGGTGAGGTGGGGAGTTGTTATTGCTGGCTTCTTCGTGCTCTTTGGGTTTATGGCAGATTTACAAGCAATAATGCCTGACGTCTATGCCGCGCCACTTCGTACCGTCGAAACGATCATTTCCGTTCTACACAAAGATGCGCAAGTTCGTCAGGGTGGAGGATTTCTCTCTAACGAAGGAAACGAAGGTGTTCCGACAAAGGAGAAGCAAATCGGCTCCAGAGAGTTCCCGATGCGTTCACTCCCGCCAGAGTTGACCGAAGAAGATGAGACGTGACGTTCGCGTGGAGACTCCACACCTACACAGAACGGAGTTGCATGGTCGAGGTACTCCGCACGGCTCCCGGTGAACGCTATCGCGGCCGCCCGCACGAGGGGCGCATGGTCGTCAGCGCGTCCACGCGCGGCGTGCGAGACCATTGAACTGGGTGTGCAGTTCGCCCGGCAGCAGTCGTAACTCAGGGCGTACTAGATCGGCAGAGATCGCGGATACGCTCGCAAACCCAATCGCGTTCACGCTTCCGCACCTTGATCCACAATGATTGTTGACATCCCAGAAGCTAGTGACTTCGAGCAAACTGGCTTGGATTACCTGAATTTAGCCGCTGACCACGTCTTCTCTATTCTGCATATGCTCGATGAATCTGGTTTCGAAGACACATGGGAAGAGGAGATCCGTGAGTTCTGGCGCGCATCTCAACGGCAATTTGCAAGTGCTCTCGCCTTGGTTCAGCAGGGTACGGAATTCCTGATCAAGGCCCGAATCGCCGATGTCAGCCCATTCCTCTTGATCGCAGGAGGGGCGCGGGATCTGCCACGTGGCGCAGAGACTCGCGATGTACCTTTCGCTGAATTCCGCACAGTTGACGCGCAGGATCTCGTCCGTTTGTACAATGCAGTAAGCGCGAAGCGGCTGGACCGCTCGTTCGCAGGCCAACTCGAAAGTTTGAGGAAGCGTCGCAATACAATTATGCATTCCATTGATCCAAGTCTCGAGGTTACAGCTAAAGAGATCATCCTCTACGGGTTGGAGTGCGTACACGAACTCGTTGCTCCAATGCGTTGGATGAGCATTCGCCGGGCATACGCCGACAGAACTCCGGCATCTGCGATTGGAGCGGACGAATATATCGAAATGCAATTTCTGCGAGAGGCGGATCAACTAATCCATTTGCTATCGCGAACAGAACTTCGTAAATATTCCGGGTTTGTGAACAATCAGCGATCCTATTGTTGCCCGGTTTGCCAATCGCGCGATGGCTACCGGGACAAGCCTTTGCTCACAGCTCAACTGCGTCCGAACACATCGACGAGTACAAGCATATACTGCTTTGTCTGTGAGCAGAGCACTGCTGTGCGTTGGGTAGATTGTCCCGAGTCGGACTGTCGTGGCAATGTGATGGGGACAAGCGATCAGCGCTGTCTCACATGCTCGATGATAGCTGCAGCGTAAATAGACGGCTTGGTTGGACAGCTTGATCGTCAGCCCTTGGCCTGCTTCCTGCCCTTCCGCCCGCCGCGTAGATTGTGCGGCGGGCGGTTTGCTGCCGCCGGAAAGCGGGCCCACACGCCACACCAGCACAGAAACGGAGCCGCATGGTCGAGGTAGCCAGCACACCTCCCAGCGAACGATATCCCGGCCGCCCGCCCGAGGGGCGCGTGGTCGTCATCGCGCCCACGCGCGCGGCGTGCGAGACCATCGAGCTGGGCGTGCAGCTCACCGGCGTCTCCACCGTCATCGAGCGCGAGCACGGCGAGGAGATCCGCGAGCTGGCGCGCTCCGGCCGCGGCTTTGGCATCATGGCGGGCACGGGCACGGGCAAGACGCTCGCGATCCGTCCCATCGCCCAGGAGATCGTGGGCCCCGAGCTGCGCGTGGGCGTCGTGAACCGCGAGCGCGAGGCCACGCCGGAGACCCCCACGTGGAACGTGGTCATCGTTACCACGGGCATCGCGCGCCGGTGGCTGCAGGACGACATGATCGACCAGACGGACGTCGTCATCGTCGACGAGATCCACCAGACCAGCGCGGAGCTGGAGCTGTGCCTGGCCCTGGCCAAGCGCGCCGGCTGCCGCTTCATCTGGCTCAGCGCCACCGTCGATCCGTCGTTCTACAAGAACTATCTGGACAGCGCCGCCGTCATCGAGTCGTACGCGTTCGACCCCGACAAGGCTGCGAACGTGCGCGTATCCAACACGGCCGATCCCGTCGGCTTTTTGGGCGACCGCTTCATGCGCCACGTGCAGAAGGAAAAGCGCGGCGTGGCCGTCTTCGTCCCCACGCGGGCGGGGACGGAAAAGGTGGCCAAGGCCGTGGACGAGCGGTACAAGGGCGTGCTGACGGAGTTCTACCACGGCGGCGAGCCCGTGGCCAAGCTCCGCCCGTTCCTGGAGGAGGACGGCGCCACCCACCCGTTCGTGCTGTCCATGACCGCGGCGGGGCAGAGCGCGCTGAACATCCGCGGGCTGGACACCGTCGTCATCGAGGACGCGCAGTTCACCACGCTGGTCAAAAAGGGCAAGAGCGTGCTGACGCGCATGCCCCTGGGCGCCAACGAGATCCTGCAGATGGCGGGGCGCGTGCACGGCCGCGTGAAGGACGGCGAGGTGTGGATCCTGTCGGAGCGGCAGATCGAGTTCAGCGAGCTGCGCCCCACGGAGCCGCACTTTCAACTCGCGGGCGACCCCGAGCGCGTGGCCATGACCTGCGCCGACATGGGCGTCCGCGCGGACGAGCTGGATCTGCCCGTGCCCCTGGACCGCATCGCGTACCGGCGGGCGATGGAGACGCTGATCTCGCGCGGCATCATCGCCAACGGCCGGCTGACGCAGTACGGGCGCAAGGTGGAGGTGCTCCCCGTCGACCGGTCGTGGGGCGAGCTGCTGGTGATGGCGGATGCGCACCTGGTCCCCATCGTGGCCGTGTGCGCATCCATCGAGTCGCTGCACCGCATGCTGCGCCAGCAGGACAACGACATCGGCGCGTACGTCGTGAAGGGGAGCGACCACCTGACGGCGTACGCCATCTACCAGGACGCGCTGGAGGAGACGGGGCGCCTTGGCAGCGTGTACGGCCTGCCGCGCCACGTCTTCGATCCCGAGGCGCTGGAGCAGTGGTGCGAGCGGCGCGGCGTGATGATGCGCTCCATCGAGGATGCGGCCCTGGCCATCGCCTCCATCTTCCGCGGACTGGACCTGGAGCTGCCGCGCCACCTGCCGGAGCTGAACGGGGACCTGGACCGCGACTGGCGCGGCCTCGTCGCCCGGGTGATGCCGTTCAGCCTGGTGATCGACGAGGAGACCAGCTGGGGCGAGCACGTGACCGTCAGCAAGACGAGCGTGGCCAGCAGCTACGGCGCCGTGGCGGGCGAGATCGTGTACTTCGCGGACAAGATGGGGCGCGCGCGCGGATCCATCAGCGGCACCAACATCCCGGACGACATGGTCTGGGAGTTCGCGGCCGCGGGCGAGGGCGAGGTGGTGTACGATGCGTCGCACCGCCGCGCGCCGCTGCGCATCCGCCGCACGCAGGACTTTCACGGCTTCGTCCTGGAGAGCGACGAGGAGGGGGTCAGCCAGTTCCCCGAGGGACGCGAGGACGAGTGCCGGCGCGTGCTGGCGGAGGCGCTGGCCAGCGGGCAGGCGTACCACCCGGACATGAACCGGATCCGTGAGACGCTGCGCGAGCTGCGCGAGGTGTTCCGCCGCTCGGCGGGGACGACGGCCGCTGTCAACGAGAAGGTGCTGACGGACCACCTCGTCGAAAAGCTGGCGGGGGTGAAGAGCTTCGCCGGGTTCATGGAGACGCCGCTGCGGGTGGACCCGGACGAGCTGGTGCCGGCGGAGGAGCGGGCGCGGTGGATGGCGCTGCCGGACCACATCTGGATCGCGGATCGCTCGTACCCGCTGGACTACGTGCTGGAGGATGATGGAATGGCCGTCGTCCGCGCGCGCATCCCGGCCAAGACGCTCAACGAGGTGGACGAGAGTGCGCTGCCGGAGCTGGACCGCCCGCTGCACTGGACGGTCACGCGCGGCAAGCACGAGGCGGTGCGCGCGGCCACGCTGGACGAGGCGCGCGTGCTCGTCCGCGACACGTCGTCCGCCACGCGCGACCGGGCGCGCGAGGAGGAGGAGGGCGGATCGCGTGGCGGCGGCCGTGCCCGCGGCGAGGGCGGACGCGGGCGGCGCGCCGGCCAGCGCAAGGGCCACGGCGGCCGCGACCGCAACGGCGGCGGGGAAGACCGCCACGGGCGCGGCGGCCGCGGGGGCGGCGGCGCGCGGCGCAAGAAGGACGGCGGGAAGGGCGGGGGACGGAGGAAGTCGCGGTAGCAGCTTTTCAGCCGAGGGCCGTCCGGGGCCCTCACCCGGGTTCGTAAACCTCACCCACCCTCTCCCACGAACTGCGTGGGAGAGGGTGTATACTTCTACGGGTTGTCGTTGCGGCGCACGGGTTCGTACGGGCGTGGGATCGAGCGGCGCGTCGGGTGATGCGGGTGCGTCGCAGAGGCGGGGCCGTGCTCGCCGGCGGGTGGAGGCGCGCGGACGGTCCGATGCGTGGAGGCGGGCGGGGCGGCGCGGTCCGGGACCAGGAGCGAATGAATTCGCCGCTGGAAAGGCGCGAAGTCCGCCTGCGCGGACTGCTCCGGCGCAGTGGGTGCACGGATCGAGAACCCCTCTCCCGCGACGTGCGGGCGAGGGGTTTTGCGACGCGACGATGGACCATGCTGCTGCGTGCCCGCTCGTGTCGTTGGTGTCGGCGAAGGCCGACAGTGTGATGTTGTAGCCGCGAATTCATTCGCTCTCGTCTTTCTGCGCGGCATCCACGCTCCTCTCCTCTCCTCTCCTCTCCTCTCCCCTCCTCTCAATCTGCTTTTCCTTCTCTGTACACTCTCGACAAATCTCAAAAGGAGCGGTGTGGTCAGTCCGCCTTAGACTGGTAGCGCGGTAAAAGCTTTATACAGCTGAGCACTTATGCGTACTCCGTATCCATCCTGGGTAGCGGGTTGATGTTGTAATATAGTCGTGTTATGATATTTGTACGCTGTCGGAGCATCCTGCCCCGGCGGCGGTCGCGATGGCGGCGCAGGCCGCCACCGTTCATCCCACGACGGAGAGACCATCATGAGGGACAAGACGCTCGCGTGCGGCGAAGAGCAGAACACCACCTCGCCGGGCTACGAGGAGTGCTACGCCAAGGAGTCGGTGGTCACGGAGAACCCCTTCGGCGGCTTCTAAGGGCACCGGGCGGGGCCGGAACCCTCCGGTCCCGCCGCTCTCCTCTCTCGTTCCGCGCAGTACGCCGATGCTTACCGCCGAAGTCCCGCACGCCCAACGCGCCCCCGCGCCGCCCTCGACCGACCGCGCGGTGCTCATCGCCGGCGGCGACGCCGATCCGAACCTGCTGTCGCTCGCCAAGCGGGCGCTGGAGCGCGAGGTCCCCGTGCTGGAGTTCCTCACGGGTGCGGACCGCACGCCGTCCATCACCTGGGACATGCAGGCGGATACGCTGCTGCTGGACGGCCACGAAGCCCGTCCCGGCGCGGGGTTCCTGCGCTACGACGTGTTCCAGTCCCTGGCGGACAAGCGCCCGGCCGTGGAGTTCCGCGCGCAGGCCTGGCACACGGTGCTGCACGGCTGGATGCTGGCCCACGACGACGTGCGGATGCTCAACCGCCGCTTTGGCGGGCTCACCAACAAGCCGCACGTGCTCACCGTGGCCGCCGCGTGCGGACTGCGGATTCCGCGCACGCTCGTCACCAACGACCTGGAGATGCTTGATGCGCTGCCGGGCGCGGAGGGGATGATCGCCAAGCCGGTGCCGGGCGGCGGATTCACGCAGGGCGTGGCCGACCTGCTGCGCACCACACCGCGCCGCGAGGGCAGATCCGCCGCGCCCGCGTTCGTGCAGAACCGGCTGGTGGCGCCGGAGGTGCGCATCTACGGCGTGGGCGGGCGCTTCGTGCCGTATCGCGTGATCAGCGACCAGCTGGACTACCGGGCGGACGACGATTCGCGCGTGGAGTTGATGCCCCTGGAGCAGATCGACGCGGGCGTGCTAACAGGGCTGTCGCGATTGATGGAGCAGCTGCGGATGGAGTACGGCGCGGCGGACTTCAAGACGGACGCGGACACGGGCGAGCTGGTGTTCATGGAGATCAACAGCGGCCCCATGTTCGCCGGCTTCGACCGCGTGAGCAACAACGCGGTGTCGGATGCGATCCTGGATTACCTGACGCGGTAGGGGGAGAACGAAGCCTGCGCCGACAGCGGCCCGCCCCCCTCCCCGACCCTCCCCCGCAAACTGCGCGGGGGAGGGAGAGAACTCATCACGGGAGGCGGTCATCCTTCATGGGCGAGGGCGCCCTCCCCCCGGCCCCCTCCCCCGCGTCGCGGGCAGGAGGGGGAGAACTGCAGTTCCGGCGGACAGCCTGCCTCCGTGCACGGGCTGGGGTATATACCCTCTCCCACGCAGTTTGTGGGAGAGGGTGGCGAGGAACGAGCCGGGTGAGGACCGGTGAGGCCAGCCTCGACGGTCACTTTCGCACTTTCGCACTTTCGCACTTTCGCACTTTCGCACTTTCGCACTCCCGCACTGCCCTTCACGGCTCCACCACCTCCTGGTCCTCCGGCGAGGGCGGCTCCCCGGCGCGGCGCGAGCGGCCGGCGCGGATGGCCACGGCCACGCCCGCAAAGATCAGCAGCACCGCGGGCACCATCCGCCACGAGACGCGCTCGCCCAAAAACGGCACGGCCAGCCCAGCCGTCATCATGGGCTGCAGGTACACGAACGTGCTCACCAGACTCGACTCGGCCCGGGTGAGCGCCCAGATGTTCAGGTAGTACGCCACCACGGTGGGGAACACGATGATGTAGATCATCATCGCCCACGTGGTGGCGCTCATCCCGCCCACCTGCGCCAGCGCCGGCCGGATCCCCCACGGCAGCATCCCCGCCACGCCGAACACGAACACCCACGTGATCACCGTCAGCGCGTGGTAGCGGCGCAGCAGCCCGCGCGAGATCACCAGGTACACGGAGTACGACGCCACGTTGAGCAGCGCCAGCAGGTTGCCCAGCGCGCTCCCCTCCCGCAGCCCCACGCCCACCAGCACCAGCGCGCCGCTCCCCGCCAGCGCGATGCCCAGCCACTTGGCCCGCGTCCCCGTCTCGTGGCCGGCCAGGATGGCGATCAGCAGCGTCATGGCGGGGCCCGCCGTCACCAGCGTCTGCGCGGCGGTGGCCGTGGTGAGCGTGAGCGCGGTGATGTACAGCAGCTGGTTCAGGATCACGCCGAACAGCGAGTACGCCGCCAGCAGCCCGTAGTCGCGCCAGGACCGGACGCGCTCGCGCACCGTCATGCGGTGGATGATCCAGAACAGCGCCGCCGCGCCCGCTACCCGGATCAGCGCCAGCGCCGGGCTGGTCAGGTCGCGCAGCGACACCTTGACGGCGATGGGCAGGGTGGCGAAAAAGACCTGCACCAGCACCAGCACGACGATGACTTTCGGAGACTTCAGCACTTCGGTTCCATCGATCAAGGCAAAAAGCTCCGGCCCCGCCGCGGTGGCGAGGGCCGGAGTCTGGATGTTCGATGCGCGGGCAGTCACGATCCGTGCCCGCGGGCGGACAATCTGCCCCGCGTCACCTGGACGCGACAGGTGCCGCCGCCCGCGCCCGGTCGCGCCGCCGCGTCATCCGCCTCCACAGCGTGGGAAACGCGTAGGCCAGGACCACGTACATGATGAAGTTCGACGCGGCGAGCAGGAACACCGCCAGGGCGGACGGCCGGTATCCGCCCCACTCGCCCCAGTCGCGGATCACCGTGCTGTTCTCATATCCGCAGCACAGGCCGATGTGCTGCAGCAGTAAGATTCCCGGCGCGTGTGCCATGTACACGGTCATCTGCAGGCCGGTCCCGCCCATGTGGGGAATCTTCAGGTACCACTGCGCCCCCACGAGCGGCAGGGTGATCATGGCGCACGCGGACACCGTCCGCCGAAAGCGCCGGCTCTGCGTAAATCCCCGCGCCACGGCGGTGGTGGCGGCGGCCCACATCGCGCCGTTGATCGTGAGCGACAGCAGCAGAAAGGGCGCGCGATGCAACCCCTCCCAGTCCCACTTCCACCGCGTGACGACGTACATCCAGTGTCTCGCCGGGATGCCGGCCCAGGACGCGATGTAGTCCCCCAGCACGTAGCCCTCGGCGAGCGGCTGGTCCGCGAATGCCAGCAGCAGCACGGCGGTCGCGAAGCCGATGAGGGCTCCCGCCGCCGCCGCGCCGGCGACGGGGCTGATCCGATTGATGCGCATACGTGTCTCCGCCTCGCAATGGGAGCCAAGGATGGAACGTGCGCGGACCGGCCGTCTCTGACGCGGCCGCCGATCGCACTGCCGGAAGCGTGGATGGCGGAGTTGGTGAGGGTGTGATCCGCGCGGTGGCGGATGCCGTATGGGGGGCGTTCCCGCGGTGGCGGAGATCGCACGAAAGGGGCGCAAGGCCTGTCCCGGGCGGGGGGCGGTGCGTATCTTGCCCCCGCGATGAAGCACCCTGACGGCCAGACGAACGCAGCGGAGGAACGATGAGCGAGCAGCACGACCACGATCACGGGCACGGTGAAGAAGGCTTCGGAGTGGCCCTTGGCTTCCGGATCTTCGAGGTGGACGGTGGGATCTACATGGCCGAGGCCGAGGTGTCGTCGTACGTGGACGACCCCAAGTCGCTGGGCGCCACGCTGGTCTTCCATTCGCTGACGGAGCTGGATCCCACCGCCGCCCCCGGCGAGGACGACGAGGAAGAGGGCTGGCGCATCGACATCGACGACGAGCTGTCGCGGTCCGAGACCGCCAGCACCCGCGAGCAGTTCCATGCCATCCTGAAGCAGCTGGCCGGCTTCAGCGAGCAGGACCTGCGCGACTACCTGCAGCAGGCGCGCGAAGAGACGGCCATGCCGGAAGAGGCCGAGGGCGAGGGCTGAACTGCAGGGAGTAGGGAATAGGGAATAGGGAATAGCGGGCAACGGCTCTGACCTCTTCTCGATACCGAAAGCCCCGCCGCGATCTCCGGATCGCGGCGGGGCTTCGGTCTTTGGGTGCCGCGGCACGGAGCCGTCATCCTGAGGGAGCCGCCGCCGGATCGCCGCCCGTGCACATCCCATGGCGGCGACCGAAGGATCTTGCCCGCCCAGCAGGATGCCGGCTTTCGTGCGCGGGCTCTGCCTCCCGGTTCGCACAGAAGATCCTTCGGCGCGCGGAGTCTCGTGCGGGAACGGATTCCGGTCGAGTGCTCCCTCAGGATGACGGCTTCAGGCGCAGGCGGGCGATTGTGGACGTCATGCGGTATCATCCCGCGCGAGGGCGCGGCAGAGCTCCGCGGTGGCCTCGTCGCCGGGAAAGACGCACTCGATGCGCAGCTCGTCCACCGTCACGTCGCGCGGCGTGCCGAACCGCGCGATGGTGGAGAAGAAGCGGAGCTCCGCATCCCCCTTCCGGAAGACGACCGTCAGCACGGGCGGAGGAGCGGTGTCCAGCGGGCGCTCGCGCCATCGGTCCGGGACGCCGGGGTACCGCAGCACCTCGTCCATCAGCGCCCGCAGCCGCGTGTCCGAGGGCGTCGCCGCGACCTCGTCGTGCAGGTGGCGCATGAGGTCGCCGGCGATCTCGTCCCAGTTCACCACGGCGGCGCGCATGTCGTCCGGATCGAAGAACTGGCGCAGCATGTTGCCGTGCGCGCTGCCGCCGATCAGATACTCGGCGAGGCGCGCGGCGGCGCGGTTGCCCGCCAGGATGTCCCAGCGCCGGTTCAGGACGAACGCCGGGTAGGGCTCCTGATGCTCCGTGATGAAGTCGATGGCGCGGCGCACCTGGGCCAGCTCCGGCGCGTCCAGGTCCGTCTCGGCGTACTCCGGCGCGTAGCCCGCTGCCAGGAGCAGCGCGTTGCGTTCGCGTAGAGGCATTCCCAGCGTCTCCGCCAGCCGCGCGACCATCGCCCGGCTGGGGTGTGCCTTGCCCGTCTCGATACAGCTCAGGTGCCGGCACGAGGTGCCCGCCTCCAGCGCCAGGTGCAGCTGGCTCACGCGCCGCGCCGCCCGCCACTCGCGGAGCAGCACGCCCACGGGCGGCGTTCGGGGGTGCGCGGGCGCGGCGGTCAGGGTCACGGGCGAAGCTCGATGTGCTCGGGGGAGAGTGCGTGGAGAAAGTCGCCTGCGTCGAAGATCTCGCCCGCCGCGGCGACGCCCGCCCGCGAATGCCGACCGTCCAGGATGCGCTCCACGGCTTCCGCGACGATAGGGCCCGTGACCGCGTAGATGTCGCGTCCGCTCGCCGATGCGCGGCGCTCCTCGCTGCCCCGCCGCGCGCGCACGTCCACCACGAACGTCTGCGCGGAGCGGCCGCGCTCGTCCGCGGGGACGGGCGCGGGCGTGTCGGGGTCGCGCAGGTCGCGGAGGGGCGCCAGCGTCATGTACGCGCGCACCTCCCGTACCCGCAGGTGCCGGGGGATGGTCACCTGGTCCGCCGTGGACAGCTCCGTGACCTCCTGCGTCCCCGCCGGCCCCGCGAAGTCCCACCGCATCGTCCGGGGCGCGCCGGGCGCCTGCAGCCGGCCATCCGCGAAGACGACGTGCTTGCCGGCGTTCTGCCGCACCGTCAGGCGCGTCCCCCGCGTGGGCTGCCAGCTGTCCAGCGCGATGCCGATGTGGATGGCGTCCGCGTCCGGCCAGTCGCCCATGGCCGCCGTGGCCAGCAGGTCGCCCAGGGCTCCGTAGAACGCCACCGACGGCGCCACGACGATGCCCGCCTCCCGCGCGGAATCCGCGTACCGGGCGAAGACGTCGATGGTGGGCGCCTGCTCCGCGCTCACGTCCAGGTAGTGCGCGCGGGCCCGGAGCGCGGCCTCCACCACGGGCGCGGAGGTCTCGCCGAACGGCCCCGCGCAGTTGACCACCGCCGCGGCCCCCGCGAACGCGCTGTCCAGCGACGCGGGATCGTCCGCGGACGCGACCCGCACTTCGCAGCCGGGATGCGCCGTGGCGACCGTCGCGAGCCGCGCCTCGTCGCGCCCGGCGAGGATGGGGGTGATGCCCCGCCGGCGCAGCTCCGCGACGACGAACGCCGCCGTGTGCCCCGCCGCGCCCAGCACGGCGACGCGTCCCCGGCGCATGCGTTCCCCCGCGCCGCCGTTCTCCACCACCCCTGGTGCCGCGCCGTGCGTGTGCATCCCCGTCCCTTCCCGTGCAGGTTGGCTGATCCGCCGATTCGTGGCCGTGCGTCCATCCCGTGCCGGCGCGCCTTGAGGATCGCCAGGGTACCCGCTTATCATCAAGTACCTACCAAAAAGTCAGGTACTTACCCGGAGGTAAGCATGGGGGAAAGGACACGCGCCTATCAGTGCGGGCTGGACGCCGCCATGGACGTGATCGGGGGCAAGTGGAAGGCGCTGATCCTCTGGGCCATCAAGGAGGAGCCGTGCCGCTTCGGGGTGCTGAAGCGGCGGCTGCCGGGCATCAGCGAAAAGATGCTCATCCAGCAGCTGCGGGAGCTGGAGGCGCACGGGATCGTGCACCGGGAGGTGTATCACGAGGTCCCGCCCCGGGTGGAATATTCCCTCACCGAACTGGGCGTGTCGCTCAACGCGGTGCTGATGCCGCTGGGCGACTGGGGCGATGCGCAGATGAAGGTCATCGAAGCCGCCCGGGCTGCCGCCGTCCCCACGCAGCCGGCATCCTGATTCCGGCGCCGGGGATCGGCTCCGGCAGATGGGGGCGGGGACGAGGCGATTGCCCGGCGCAGCTCAGTCGGGACGAACGCCCCCCACATCCATCGCGTCCCGCCGCCGGTACCCGTCCCGGCTCACACGGTCGCCAGGGCCGGCGTGAACAGGCCGTTGGCCTCGGGGAAGGGGACGCCCTGCTCCAGCTCGCGGTAGGTCCCGGAGCCCAGCAGCTCGAGGGCCGCCCGCCGCGTGGCGCCCAGCGCGGCCGCCGCGATGGCCGGCCCCACGCTCACCCGTGCGACGCCGAGTGCCGCCAGCCGCGCCACGTCCGGCGCGCCGGGCATGGCCATCACGTTCAGCGGCCCGCCGACGGCGCGCACCAGCCCGCCGATGGTCTCCGCGTCGATCACCCCGGGCACGAACACGCAGTCCGCGCCCGCGTCGAAGTACGCCTTCGCGCGCTCCATCGTCGCATCGAAGCGCGTCTCCGGCGCGCCGGCCTGGAACAGGTACACGTCGATCCGCGCGTTCACCACCAGGTCGCCGCCCTCCGCCAGCGCCGCCTCGCGCGCGGCCTGGATGCGCGCCGCGTGCTCCGCCGGGTCCATCAGCACGCTGCCGCCGCGCCCGGGCGAGTCCTCCAGGTTGATTCCCGCCACGCCCAGCCCCACGAGCGCGCGCACGGTCTCCGCCACGTCGCCGGTGGAGCCGCTGCCGTAGCCGCTTTCCACGTCCGCGTTCACCGGCACCTCCACGGACCGGACGATGCGCTCGATGGCATGCAGCATCTCGTCGCGCCCGAGCTGCTGGCCGTCGCCGCGGCCCAGCGCCCACGCGATCCCCGCGCTGGTGGTGGCGACGGCCGGCGCGCCCGCCAGCTCGATGATGCGCGCGCTCGATGCGTCCCACGCGTTGGGGAGCACCAGCGGGCGCTGGTCGTGCAGGGCGCGGAAGCGCGCCGCGTTCTTGGATTGGCTCATGTCCTCGTCTCGTGGTGAAAGGTGACGCCACAAGACTAGGAACGGCCCCGCATGGAGTCTATGACCTCCCAGGTCATACCTGCTGTGCTCTCGGGAGCGGGTGTGGGACGGATTTGAACTCCAGCCGCCCGTGCCGTTGTCGCCGAAACACAAATCCCGCCCGCGCACCGTCACTTCAACGGCGCACGGGCGGGATCGGACCGGGATGGCGACCAGATTCTTCGGTCGCGCCGCAACCCTTTGTGCACGTTCAGATTCCGGCGGGGCGCTCCCTCAGAATGACATCACGGGCGAGAAACGGCGCCCGCTATTCCCTATTCCCTAACCCGGCGTAGCCGGAACCAAACAGGTGTTGGCTTGACATGGCGTGATCACGATGCATGGTGTCTACGCTGTGCACCAGATCGCGAGGACTCCCATGCTCACCGA
>JAESFL010000723.1_pt1 | contig 18835 bp, 24 predicted proteins | sample 9269401 | NCBI WGS metagenome assembly JAESFL01 (sample SAMN14506025, study PRJNA617098) | algae metagenome | isolation source: Gloeocapsa sp. UFS-A4-WI-NPMV-4B04 and co-occurring heterotrophs from desert... | place: USA: Utah | collected 2006-10-01 | reverse complement strand
CTGCCGCCCTGCGAGCGCGGCGCACCGCCACGGCCAGGAAGGCGCCGTGGCCGCTGTCGATCGACGGCCTGGCCGCCCTGCGCGGCATCGGCCCCGTGGCCGAGGAGGCATTCGTCAGGCCGAAGGGTAAGAAGCCTGGCCCGGACGATGACAAGGCCTACCCGCCCTATGCTAACGATGCCGATCCATGGAAGGCGCACTTTGCCGAGATCGATGCTCTGCTCGAGCGCACCAGCAAGGTCTTGGCCGGCGAGACCCCGATCCGAAAGGGCCGCTCGCATCTAGTCTATGACCCCGACCAGGACGAGGGTGAGGCCGAGGACTTGTGGCTCGATGTGGTCCAGCGCACCTCTCATTGGCCTGCCATTGCTGCTGCCGCGGTGGCGTGGAATGCCTGGCTAGATCTCAACCTCTACACCCGCCTGCCCTGGCTCGGCCTGATCATGGCAGCCGCCATCCTGCGGGCGAGGGGGCTCACCACCCACCTGCTACCGCTGGCCGCTGGGTTCAAGCAATCCAAGTTTCGGCCGCAGGGGAGGGAAGGGGCGCTCGAGAAGCTGGAGGGCTTTTGCCAGGTGCTGGCGGAGGCGCTCTCCATCGCCCACAAGGATCTGGATCGGCTGATCCTTGCCCGCGAGCTGATGCACCGGGTCACGGCCAGGACCCGCTCCAACTCGAAGCTGCCGGAGCTGGTCGACCTCTTCCTGTCGCGCCCGCTGGTGACAGTGCCGCTCGGGGCCAAGCTGCTGAAGGTGACGCCCAAGGCCGTCGACCTGATGCTGGCCCAGCTCGGCGGCGCCCTGCCGCGCGAACTCACCGGCCGTACTCGATATCGCGCCTGGGGCATCGTCTAACAACCTTTTCTACATTGTGTTAGCCGGGCAGGAACAACGCTAAGCGAGCAGGAAAGGCATGTCGGCGGATATTGCGCTGGTGTCTCGATTAGTGCTACGACCACTCCATCGACAGGGGTGCTCCGTGATGCCGGGGCTGAGATGACGGTGCAAAGCCGTCGGACCCTCAAGCTGATCTGGGTAATACCAGCGGAGCGAGGACACGATGTTTTCCGGCGCACAAATCTCCCTTTATCCCATGACCGACGACTTCGTCGACGTCATCCTCGGCGCAATCGGCGCGCTTGAGCCCTACCGGCCGAACTTCCGGATCGAGACTGACGATCTTTCGACACTACTCGTCGGCCCGCCCGATCAGCTTTTTCCAGCTATGCGCGATCTTTTCCTCTCGGGGTCAAGCCATGGGGTGCATTGCGTTCTGGCTGCCACGGTCTCGCGCGGATGCCCAGGCGAACCGGACGATCCGATCTGCACGCCCATAAACGACTCGCGCGATGATCAACCGCTTGACGAGCGGATTGCCGCCGCCATTCGGCAGGTTGAGGGTGCGCCGAAGACAGGTCAGGTGGTCTCCGCTCAGTTCTCGCTGTATCCGCTCGGCAGCGGACACCACATGGACGAGATCTACGGCTGCATTGAGTTCCTCAAGAACTCTGGCGTCTTCGACCGCTCCAAGAACTTCTGCACCAAGCTGCGGGGCGATGCGGGTGCCGTCTTCGCGACGCTGAGCGAGGCCTTTCTGCGCTTTGGCGCACCGCAGGGCCATGTCGCTCTCGATCTCAAAGTCTCGGCGAACAGCCCAACCGCCACTTAAGCAATCATCACCTCCACATCATGGAGACCATCATGTCCGGTTCGCAAGGTTGGACGTTGAGGGAAACCCTCATCGTCACCGTTCTCGGCGCAGTGTTTGCTGTGCTCTATCTGGGTTGGGTTCAGGTCTGGCTGATCGCGCAGGCCGTCTTTGGCCCTGTGACCATGGATGTGGTAATGGGCTTCTGGTTCATCGCCTCCATCGTGGCTGCCGCGATCATCCGCAAGCCCGGCGTCGCCTTCGCCGCGGAGGTGCTGACCGCCGCGGTGCAGATCCTGCTCGGCAGCCCGGCTGGCTTGTTGCTCCTGGTAACCGGTGCGGTTCAAGGTGCCGGCGCCGAGGCCGTCTTCGCCGCCACCCGATGGCGCAACTACTCCCTGCCGGTGCTGGTCGCAGCGGGAGTTGGTGCTGCCGTCTTCTCCTTCATCTATACCTGGATCCGCTTCGATTACGGCGCCCTTCAGCTTGGCATCCTATTCGCCATGTTCATCCTGCGCTGCCTGAGCGGCGCGCTTTTAGGCGGGTGGCTCGGACACCTCATTGTGGAAGCGCTCTACAAGACCGGGGCCCTCGCGGGCCTGGCCATTGATCATGCGAAGCGATCCGCAATCGCCTAGAACCAGCTTTGCCGCCGAATGGCACGAGGTGACGGTTCAGTACCCTTTCTCCACGCGGCCGGCGGTCGGGCCGGTCAGCCTTTCCGTCCGGGCAGGCGAGCGTGTTCTTCTTCTGGGGGCTTCGGGCTCGGGCAAGTCCACGCTCCTGCTGACACTGACAGGCCTCGTGCCAAGCAGCATCCCGGCGACTGTTAGCGGAGACATCCGCCTCTTCGGGACGGATGTCCGGACGAGACAACCCTGGGCGTGCGCTGCGCAGGTGGCACAGTACTTTCAGGATGCGGACCAGACGCTCTGCGGCATGCGGGTCGAGGATGAGATCGCCTTTGGCCTGGAGAACCGCGCCCTGCCGCCCGCCTGCATCGCGGAACGTGTCACGGAGGCAATGCAGCGGGTCGGGGTGCCAGAGTGCTGGCGCAACCGTCCGACGTCGACGCTATCAGGGGGCGAACGGCAACTCGTCGCCCTGGCCGCGATGCTCGTGCAGAACGCCCCCTTGTTCGTGGCCGACGAGCCGACGGCGCATCTTGCGCCACAGGCAGCGGACCGCCTGCACGCGCTGCTGACGGAGCACGACCCTGATCGAAGCGTCGTCGTTGTCGACCACCGGCTGGAGGGCCTCATTCAGCACATCGAGCACATGGTCGTCTTCGGCAGGAACGGCACAATCATTGCCGAGGGGCATCCACGCACCGTCTTCCGGGCCAAACGCGATCTGCTGACTTCCGAAGGCATCTGGTGTCCGGCGGCGAGTGCCCTCGACGCCCGATTGGGGCAAGCTGGCATTGCTCCTCCTGTGGCGCCATTGTCCGTCGAAGAGGCCCTGGCCCATGTCGGTCCCGGAACAGCCCCTCGCGATCATGTCGAAACGGCCTTTCCGGCTGTCGAGGCTTTCGTAGCTGACTACACGCTGCAAGGCACCTGGGCTGCGCCGGATGCTCCCATCCTGGCGCGGCTTGTGAACGCCGATTGCGCACCGTTCCTCGGCTCGACAATCCTGAGCAACATCGACCTTACCATTCACGAAGGCGAGATTCTCGGAATTCTCGGGGCGAACGGCGCTGGCAAGTCCACGCTCGGTCTTTGCCTCGCTGGTCTCCTGCCGCTCAAGCGAGGGAGCAGAACCGGCGCACCAAGCGGCTACGCGTTTCAGCGGCCGGAGAACCAATTCACTGCTGGTACCGTCCGTGAGGAGATCCTAGATGCTCTTCCCAGACAAATTGCTGCAAGGGACAAGCCCGAACGCGTGGCCCGCACTTTGGCTGCATGGGGGCTTTCCGGGCTCGAGAACCGTCATCCGTTCGAGTTGTCCCAGGGACAAAAGCGAAGATTAGCTCTTGCGGAGCTTACCGCCTCGGACCGCTGGCCGCTGCTCGTCCTGGATGAGCCGACGGCAGGGCTTGATGCGCATGGCGTCTCCATGCTCATAGGCGAGGTCCTGGCATTGCACGAAAGGAGGTACGCCATCGCGGTCATCACCCACGACATGGATTTCGCACTGCGTCTCTGCCCCCGTTCCATCATCATTGGTGAAGGCGGTATTCTTGCGGATGGCCCAACGCAGGAGCTGATGAAGGACACAGCTCTTCTCCGGCGTGCCGGACTGGCGCAGCCATCGCACGCCAAGGCGCTGCAATGGCTGCAGCAGGCCGCATCATGCTGAAGGCGCTCAATCCGCTCAGCAAGCTTCTCGTTTGTGTTGTTGGATTGGTGGCATCTGTGCTTGTCTTCGACGCACGCTTTCAGATCGCCCTCATCATTCTGACAGGGCTCTCGCTCGTCATTCTCAATCGCACGTCGCCGCTACTTCTTCTCGCACTGATGATGCCGTTTTGTCTGTTCGGCTTCGGCTTTCTGACAACCAGCCTGCTGTTCCGGCAGGACAGCGATTTCGCCACCCGCATTGCTGGCGAGGCCCTACTGAATTCTCCGGCGACCTCCGCAGGTCTCACCTTGTTTCTGCGCGCTGTCGCTTGTGGGATGATCTCGGTATTCTTTGCCCTAACCACCGATCCCGGCTCTCTGGTGCGGGCCTTGATGGTCCATGGCCGATTACCGCCTCGAATTGGCTATTCCCTTTTCGCAGCAATGCTGCTTGTTCCGGATCTTGCATCTGAGGCGCAACAGATGCGGATCGCCCGCGCCATGAAAACCGGTCGGCGCATTCGGCGGGTGCCAGGCCCGGCCGAAATCATGAGCCTTGTGATTCCGTTACTCGCCTTTGCGATCCGTCGCGCCGGGCGGACGGCGGTCGCGCTGGAAGCGCGTGGCCTCTCGCCCAACGGGCCACGGACGATCATGAATGCTCCGCGCTTTAAGCGTTCTGACGCCTTCTTCATCATTGCCGCGCTCGGCATTACTGCCCTGTGCGGCGCCGCGGCCATCTCGGATACTGAACTACGCCAACGACCGCCTCTACCCTCGGTGGGACATGAAGAACCAGCGTAATCCTGAGTTCGACGAGATGATACCCGAACTCGCCGAAGCGGTCCCTACGTTGCGTGGCTTGCGCTTGGAGCAAATCGCCACTCCGCTTGGAGGTCTGTCGAATTCCAATCACCACCCAGACCTGCCTGACGGCGCTCTTGTTCTGCGGGTTACAAGATCGAACCCAGGACCGTTTCGTATCGACCGGCAGGAAGAGATGGAAGCAGCATGTTTTGCTGGCATGATCGGGATAGGTCCGCCCATGCTCTACGCCAATCCTCACGGTGTGATGCTGACCCGCTTCATCGGGGAAGCGGAGCCCATGAGCATTGAAGCTTGTCGGTCGGATCCTAGCGCGGTGCAGCGCACAGCTTACGTTGTCGCTCGAATCATCGTTTCAAGCGCGCCTGGGGCCGATCGTGGCCGCCCTTGCCTTGATCAGCGGGATTGTGGCTGCACCCATCCTTCAGCGGATCTGGTCTCCTGTCGCGGTCATAGTGCAGCGACAGAACCGCTCAAAGAGCCGTCTTCACTGCGCGATAGCTTGTATCGGCTGGCTGGAGCGGACGCTCACGCGAACTTGGTCGCCGCCGCTTAACTATTCGGCAATCCGTACGAGCCAGCCTGCTCAACAATAAGTTTGCCGATTCGAATCCTGGGGTGATAGCCATGACGGAAGCCACATTCGAGAACGCAGTCGACGAGATGGTCGGCAGGCTTCACCCAATCCTGCTGACGATCCAGCAAGGAGGTGGGGAGGACGCTTTGTACAGCCTGCAGCAACAACTTCTTGAGCTGATGGGTCTGGTCGAGCGAAATCCCGGCATTGAGGCCGCGACGGGGGACCTCTACGCTGCCGCGGAGGCTCTGGTTGCGGACCGGGCTGTGTGTTCACAGCCGATGGCGCGGAAGCTGCGCTTGCTGGTTCATGCGCATCAGCGCTTCCGTGAACACCTGTCCGCGGCCCAGCCGCTCAAGCCAGGCCGGCGGAGCATCTGGCTTCACGACAATCTTCGATTTGCCGCGTGATGCGTGAGAAGAGCTCCCGCGAACCTGTGATCTTGCGACCACCCAGCCGTTCTGACGCGGCCAGCTGTGCTTATCATTGCCACGCCACCGGAGTTCGGGCCTGACGCGGCATCATGGTTGAGTTCCGCGGGATAGCTCCTCGTTCGCCCGAAGGCCGCCACGTAGGTCAGCACCTACATTCAGCCCAAGCGTGGTTCTTTGTTGGCCAGTGGAACCGGTCGTGTCATCCGGTGAGCCCTTATAGGGCTGACCGGCCCCTGCCACACTGCTTATCCCGGTTGCAGAGCGCTGATCGGGGTCGAGCGTTGACAGAACACTCGGATCGAACAGCTCCTCGTGGATGGAGCCATCCACTCTGATGACTGTCTTGATGCCGGTCTCGGCATCAAGGGAGATCGACTTGATCGCGGCTTGCGAGGCCCTATCAGAGTTAGCTGGTTTGACAGCACCACGGAGGTCCGTCGCTGACGCAGATGTTACAGACTGCACAGCCGTATTTGCCGCCAAGGTCGTCTGCTGACGCTCGTTGCCTCCGACTGGTTCACTAACCTTTTCGCCAGCTAGTTTTGCGACGCTATCATCTTTAGCAGTCGGCAACGCTCGTTGAGTTTTGCGGGCTGCTGCAGCTTGCTGCTGGTCCGCGATGACCTTCTCAAGTTTCGCCTGAGCCTCGGCAGCCTCTCGTTGTGCCTGCGACCCGAAGATGGTGACCAGGGGATTGCTCGCGCGTTCGGCTGCCGCCTTCGCCTGGGCTGCTCCAACGGCCTTTGCCGCCTCGATCTGCTGACGGGCAGCCGCCGCCTGCTGGCGATTGTTGGTCTCGTACGAATAACGCTGGCCGTTAATCTCGTAGAAGACAGTTTTCGCTGCCACGCTGCTGGTAAGGGTTGCGAGAACGACAACTGAAGCCCCGAGCGCCGTGAATATCCTACCCATCAATATCCCCTGTTCCCAGTCAGGGTAAGATTCGGTTAGGGATTGTGGCAACTCTATGGCGCGCCTCGACCTCATCCACCCTCATCCGAACGAAAGCCTCCGTTTGAGCTGCGATTCTCGTCACATCGGCGGGTCGTGCTCACCGTCTGGTCAAAGCCAGTGAGCTTGGCACGCCACAATCCAGCCGTACTGCACCGCTTTGTTGCCGCCCGATACATGTCCTCATCAGTCTTCGATGTCGAATAAGAAAGGGAACCAGACGCGAGATGAAGCTGGAACGAAAGAACCTGTCTCCATCGTTTGATGCTGATGCGACTCTGACCCAGCTTGAACGCACGATGCTTGCCTCCATTGCTCTTATGAAGCGCCTCAGACGACAACACCGGCGCTTTGGCAACGTCGGCGCACGACATGGCAATGAGAACAGGATTGCTCCACGGCAACGTTCATTCCTCATGCAGCACTGGAAGACCGACGAGAAAGTCTGATCCTTCGAAGATCGAAGTGGCAGTCTTTGAAGCCTCGGCCCCACCATCATCGCTGCGCAGGCACCTCATTGCGGGCGGGTTGGGAGAGAGCGGGCACTGACGTTTCTGAAGGACAGTTCCAGTCAAGGGAGACCGGCTCGTTGCCCAGTCATTGTTAAATCTGGGCACGAACAATCGACCAGATCGAAAGGGAACCCGACCATGCATTTCCTCGGAGCCTTGGAACTGGAAATCAGACCTGGAACGCCGGACAATCCAGCTAGCGTCAAGATTGCGCTCCTGCGCTACACCCGGGGAGAGGATGGGCGTCTGTTTATCACGCCGGACTGTGTGCCCTTCGAGGAGATCAAAGGACAGACCAATGCCTTACACGACAAATTAGATGAGTTGCGCGAGACAGCCAGCAGGGCTTTTCAGATCACCTGATGATGACCTTTCCACGCTAATCCACAGATCATATTCCTCGCTGACGTCGGGTAAGCAGCTTTTAAACCGACAGCCCTAGAGCAACCATCATTCAAGGGAGTTGCTCATCATGAAGGGCCTGAGACTCGACGCTGAAACACGCGTGACGGCTGCGATCTATGTTGGCCAAGTTATTATCTTTGCCGTGGGCGCATGGCATCTGGGGCTCTGACCTCGGCCAAGCAATACTGCCCCCTTGAGGACCTCTGACGTCCTGGCCCGTGTATGCCTCACGGGAACCCCAGCCTCATGACCAACCTTGACGGCGATGCTCCACCTTAGCCCCGCGTGAATTCTTCGGGTGTGCTGGGAACCTGAGCCGTTCTTCGGTGTTGATCCGGTCTCTGGCCCACCGGTTGCCCCCAACGGGTCAGGAACTTGAGAAGCGCTCCCTTCTGGGGGCGCTTTTCTTTTCTCAACCTCAAACAACTCGGAGGGGTGAAACAGGCGATGGGATGCTACGCTGCACCACCGCGCCTGAAGGTATCTCGGCCTTTAAGGACCTGTTAACTTCAACTTGGCTCTTAGTGGTGCATCCGGTAAGTCATGCGGTCCTCGGCAGGAGGGCGATCCCGGGTGAGCGGCGGGGCCGATGGCGGCGGCGCTTGCCCCAGACAAAGGGATGGCGGTGGGCATTCCAGTAGATCGTGGAGTGGTGGATCGCATCGCTGATCTCGTCCCAGGTCTCAAACCGCCGGCCCGCCATGGCAAGCGAGCGCAGGATCTTCCACCACGGCTCGATCAGGTTGAGGTAGGCTGCATACTTGGGTTGGAACACCATCTCCCAGCGTGGATGCGCCAGCAGCAACAGCAGCACGTCTGTGGTGCGGTGGGAACTCAGGTTGTCCATGATCGCGTAGACCCGCTCGGTCGTGCTCGGGATCCAGGTCTCAACGTGCTCCAGGAAGGCAACCCAGTGGGCGCTGCCGCGACCAGGATAGGGATGCGTGAAGGCTTCACCGGTTGCGGGACGAAACGCGCCAAAGACATAGCCCTTGGCACGGCGGCCGTAGTCGATCTCCTGCTTGGCGCGCTCAGCCGGTCGCGTCCGGTTCTGCACCAGGGCTCGTCCGGCATAACTCTTCGCGCTCACCGGTCCCATTTCGTCGAGACAGACTACCCAACTGCCCGCAGGCGGCTTGGTGTAGAGCGTTTCGATCGCCGCCTTTTTTCCGCGAACGCCGGATCGACCCGCTCGCCGAACCAGGTCTCGTGTTTGCGCCAGCGCAGGCCCTCATGGAGAAGGATCTCGTCGATGCGGCTGCGCTGTATCGCAATCCCCTTCACCTCATGCAGATAGGCGGCCAGCCGGTCGAGCGTCCAGGCGGCAAACGGCAGCCCAAGTGTCTGCGGCTTGAGTGTCTGCGGCTTGGTCAAAGCGGTGCCAATCACGGTGGCGGTTTGCTCGGGCGTGTAGGTCGGCGGGCGGCCCGACCGGTCTTTGTCCTTGAGCGCGTCCAAGCCTTCCGCATTGAAACGGCGAATGCGCTTGCGCACGGTCTCGCCATCAAGACCCACGCGAGTTGCAATCCCCGAGGCGCTCTCGCCGCGACTGGCGCGCCAGATGATCTGGGCACGCTGCACGCGTTGAGCCGGTGCCGTGTGTGAGTGCGCCAACTTCTGGACCGCCGCATGCTCAGCAGCAGTCATCGCCCGTAAGCAGACCGGTGCCATGGATCGCCTCCGCCAGCAGGTCAGACGAGAATGCCATCATACCCCGCAACCTGCCGGACGCACCACTTAGATCGACCAGGAAAGTCGCCTCGGTCACTGCTTTCAGCTTGTGCTCGTCGCGGCCGGTAAAATGGAGGCCATCGCCGTTCTGCGCTAGACTACTCGCCTCGAACGAACCAATGCCTCCACCACGGCCATAAATCAGAACCTTGCCTGACATGTCGCTTCGGTACTGTCCAAAAAACTCATCTGGCAACGTTTTGCCAGTCAGCCATTCACGCCTTCTGCCTCATGGGCTTCCAAGAACCAGAGTGCCTTGTCGAGCGAACGCGAGAACGCGGTGAAGATGTCAGCGGTGCCGGCATCTCCCGCTTCTTCCGATGTGTCAATCGCTCCGCGTGTCGCATTGGCAAGATCGCCGTAACGCTCTGCCAACGCAGCGACATGGTCATCCACGCTGATGAGATCGGCCGGATAGGGCTTGAGTTTGGAGCCTTGTGCCACTGCCTGAGTCGTACCAAGTGCGACTCCACCGAGCTGCACAATGCGCTCTGCCATAAGGTCGGCATGCCCATCAATCTCGGTCCGGAAGCCATCAAGCATTTCGTGCACGGCGATGAATTGGCGGCCCCTCAGATTCCAATGTGCCTGCTTCGTCACTAAGGCGAGATCGATCGCATCGGCCAGGCGTGCGTTGAGCAGCGCCGCTACAGTGGTCTTGGTGTTGGATTTCAGATCGTTTCGGGTCGTATTAAGCTTCATGGGTCAACTCGTTCTGAATTTGTTCAAAGACAGTCTTTATCGGTGGTATTTCGAAATCTTGTTGAGCGTTAAGTGACGTCAGGCCTCTTGGATGGTCAGCGCGTGTCTCCTCTCGGACGTTTTATCCTTCCAAAGATCACGGCCAGCGCCGGCCGGGCCGGCAGGAAAAGTCGATAGCTGAGTTCAAGGAACGTCATCAGTCCAGGAAGCGCCGCAGCACGCGCCGCCCAGCGCCACCGTGGCAATCGCGCCCAGACTTCGACGAAAGCAGCTGCTCCGGAAAGAAGCGCTCCAGCTCCAGTACGAATATGAAATCGTTCCATGGCTTGCCGCTGGGTGAGGCCGAAAGGAGCCAAAACATCCGGATCCGATACATCGACAAAACAGAGCGTGTCGGAATGATCGATGCGACGATAATAGCCGATCTCTGCCCGACATAACGGACAAGAGCCGTCAAAATAAACCGTTGATTTTGAGGGCTCAGCTTCCACCTATCTCTCCTAATTATTAAGTCACCAATTGACGAGCTGCAATCGCCTGACGGTACGGTTCCGAACCTATACCCGTGCCGACGCCTATAATCAGTGCTCGCACGATTCCACCCCCCACTTCAGTCTAGCGAGTGATACGCTGATCTGAAAAATCCATAGGGTTTGCGTCAAGAGATGCGCAGCAATCCTGGCGGATCTGTATCAGAGCAATGCAACGGCCGGCCGTCTATCCACCATTTGATTAACCGCCGACATCAATGCTTATTCGTGTTCGCCATTATTGCGGCGACCCGAACCACGTATGAACAGCTTCGGATTGTTCGCAGCGGCCGTAAGGGTTGCGACCGTAATCGCTGCGGCCCCTATCAAGACAGTATGCCCAATCAGGCTAGCAGCAAGAAACGTATAGCTTCCGATCGCGACGGAAGCACTAACCGCCCACATGAATCCCAACACCTGCAAAACATAGTGCCGAATGCCGACGTCGGGAATGTTGCGAAGCGGGCTAACTTCGTGGTTGAATACGAAGTTCCACGCATATGCGACATAGTTCCTGGTGCTTGCGATCATGAGTGTGGCGCCTTCTAATGAAATTGGTGCGGAGTTGGTGCGGTATTCTGGACTAGCTTTAGGTTTCATCTGAACCATCCTTGTACGTTTCTCGGCAGTGCCAGATCACATTCCAAACCGCAGGAACGGCCCTCTACTTCTTCCGTGGGATAGTCCTGCTGCGGAGAACGGCTCCGATCAAAAGCAGATCGTTTCACGTGAAGCTTCGCACCTTGAGCCCGGACACTCACCAAGACTCAATACCAATTCGGTTAGTTCTGTGCCGGTGGCGGAGGGCTTAGAGCAGCAATAGATGTGCTCCTGGGCGGTAACGCAACAAGCGCGTTCAACAAGTCTTCACGGCGGGTGGGCTTTTCAATCCACGGCACCTCTTGCAGTTGGGCTGGCACCCCAAGATGCCGGGCGTATCCCGAGTAGACGATGAATGGAACGCCGCGACGATGAAGCTCGCCAGCAACCTGTGTTGCTGGGCCATCCCTGAGCATGAAATCCAAGATGGCGAGTTCGGGTGTGTTGTCCTTCAACCATGCTTGCGCCTGCGCAATTGAGGTCAAGGTTTGCACCGCAAAGCCGACATCCTCAAAATAAGCCTCTAAGGACATGGCAATGAGGGCCTGATCCTCGATGATCACGCAGTAGGGCTGAACAGATGTGTGTGCAATCATGGTGGACATGGGTTCCACTGGTGCGTTGGTCATTCTGACGGCTCGTAGGGCCGCAGTGCAGTCGTGGCGCAATACCATGGCTGGAGCGCCGGAGTGGCGCTCCAGCCGATCCTATTAGTTGGTTTACGGCAGGATCACGCTGTCGATGACGTGGATTACACCGTTCGTTGCGGTGATGTCGGTGGCAGTGACCTTGGCGTCGTTGATCATGACCCCGCCGCCCTTGGTGCTCACCATCAGCATCTTACCGTTGACCGTCTTGGCTTCTTGCACCTTGCCAACGTCAGCCGCCATCACGCGTCCGGGGACCACGTGATAGGTCAGGATGGCGGTCAGCTTGTCCTTGTTCTCCGGCTTCAGCAGGTCCTCAACCGTTCCGGCAGGCAACTTGGCGAATGCCGCGTCAGTCGGAGCGAAGACGGTGAAAGGCCCTGCACCTTTGAGGGTGCTCACGAGACCGGCCCCACCCAGCGCAGCCGCCAGAGTCTTGAACTGGCCCGCCGCGACGGCTGTATCAACGATGTCCTGTTCGGCTGCCTGGGCAGCGGTTACCCCGCCAGCCACCACACCAAGCGTAGCTATTGCAGCGAAAGCCAGATTTGCAATCTCGAATTTCATAGCTCGTGCTCCTGTGCGTGGGTTTGGACGGTCCTTGCGGCAACCGATGAGACCACCACGCTGGCTCCCAGGAGTTGAACATGGATCAAACAAATTCTCTTACAACTCACTATTTCGTGTGGTGAACATTGATTCTCTCCTTGGTAAAACATATAGGTATTCGGTTGATCCTGAAGAAAACGGAGTGCCGTCATGCTGTCGGATACCCTCACTGCTGGGCTGGAGCAGTATGGAATCGGCCCAAAAATTCGAACGCTCCGCTTGAAGAAGAAGCTCGGCCTTGTGCAGCTTGGGGAGCACACAGGCCTCTCACCCGCCATGCTCTCAAAAATTGAGCGTGGTCAGCTTTTTCCTACGCTGCCGACGCTGCTGCGCATTGCCATGGTGTTCGGCGTCGGGCTGGAGCACTTCTTTGTTGAGGCGTCGGAACGGCCAACCATTGCAGTCGTCCAGAAGAAGGATCGGCTCCGCCTGCCAGATCGGGCTGGGGGCGCTATCCCGTCTTACTTCTTTGAAAGCCTCGACTTTCCGGTCACCGACCGCAAACTTCAGGCATTCTATGCAGAGTTCCCCCCGCGATCAGACGCGTCTGAGCCGCACCAGCACGCTGGAGCGGAACTGATCTATGTGCTCAAGGGACGGCTTGCTGTCGGCATTGCTGGAGATGATGTCGTTCTGGAGGAGGGCGATGCCATGTATTTCGATTCGGGTGCGCCGCACAGCTATCGGGGAGAGGGCACCTCTGAATGCTCAGCGATTGTGGTAACCGCGCCCAAGTAGGGGTCGGAACAAGAACTGCTTCCAAACACACGGTAAGTTAGAACGAACGGCCAACCGTTCCGACAAGGCTTGAACACTGGCCCTCTGATGTGGGGCAAGGCGATACTCACGTCGATCAGGTACCCAATTGACACTGTTGTGCTAATTCGCTTTGTCGACCCTATCCCGACAGCTCTCCTCTCGCGGGTGTCGCTCTGAGGGGCGTGCCCGTTCTCCATCCGTTGTTCTGCTCTAAATGACGGCTTACACACCAAGATCCGGGTTGTATTGAGCCATTGCAAGGTCTTTCGATCGGTTTACTGACCCGCGTTCTTGCTACCTACTGCGTTAGCATGTGTTTGGGAGCAATTCTTGTGCCGGCCCCAATTTCCTATGGCGGATTGGCGGCCCTTCGCGGGGTTGGGCCAGTCAAAACCGAAGAGCCGAAGACCAAGGGGAGAAAGAAAATCGATCCGGACGATGACGATGCCTATCCGGCATTCGCCAACGACGCGGACCTGTGGAAGGCGCATTTCGCGGAAATTGATGACTCCTCCATCGGACAGACAAGGTTCTCGCCGGCGAGACCCCGATCCCTAAGAGCCGCTCGCATCTGGTCTACGATCCGGATCAGGATAAGGCGGAAGCCCAGGACCTGTGGCTCGATGTGGTGAAGCGCACCGCCCACTGGCCGGCCATTGCGGCTGCCGCCGTGGCCTGGAACGGGTGGCTGGATCTCAACCTCTACACCCGCCTGCCCTGGCTCGGCCTGATCATGGCCGCTGCCATCCTGCGGGCCCGTGGGCTGACGAACCATCTGCTGCCGCTCGCCGCCGGCTTCAAGCAGTCGAAGTTCCGGCCGCAGGGGCGGGAAGGGGCGGCGGAGAAGCTGTAGGGCTTCAGCCGGGTGCTGGAGGAGGCGCTGGCGATCGCCCACAAGGATCTCGACTGGCTGATCCTCGGCCGTGAGCTGATGAGCCGCGGCACCGCCAGGACCCGCTCCAGGCTTCCGGAGCTGGTGGACATGTTCCTGTCACGCCCGCTCGTGACGGTGCCGCTCGGGGCCAAGCTGCTGAAGGTCACACCCAAGGCCATCGACCTGATGCCGGCCCAGCTCGGCGGCGCTCTGCCGCGCGAGCTCACCGGCCGAACCCGCTACAGAGCATAGGGCATCGTGTAGAGGGGCTGGCAAATTTGGCGGGCTACGGTCACTGAACGGTATCTTTCTTCTCAGCGGTGAGCACTCCATGAAACACCAGATCGATATGCGCCTCGAGGAAAGCTTCGCTGCTGATCGGTGCATGGCGGTCAAACGTCATGCGCCAGATCGCAGCCATGAGAGCGGGGGCGATGAGCACGAGAGGGAGGCGGGCCGCTGCGCCCTCCCGCACCTCGCCACGAGCAATTCCCCGCTCCACAACCTGCTCCAGGAGTGCGCGACCCTTTGAGACCGTCTCGGCGTAGTAGAGCTCGGTCAGGACCGGAAAGCGCTCGCCTTCCGCAATGATGATCCGGATCAGCACCCGCAGGTCCGAGTTCACAAGCTGCCGGTGAATGGTCTCAATGATCAGCTTCAACAGATCGCGCGTTGTCCCCGAATAAGCCTCAATGAATCCGGTGATCTCGCTGAACACCGGCGTAACCTCCATGCGCACTGCCGCCAGAAAGAGCGCCTCCTTGTCCGCGAAGTAGCGGTAGATCGTCCCCTTCACGACGCCAGCCCGGCGGGCCACGTCCTCTAGGCGAGTGCCTGCAAAACCGTGCACGGCAAACTCCTCAAGTCCAGCCCTGATGAGCTCGGCTGGTCGGGCCTCCTTGCGCCGGCGCCGCGGCGGCCGCCCTGATGCAGTGCGCACCTCATCCATCGAGACCTTGCCTCCTGTAAATGACCAGTTAGTCATTATTGATTGCTTACGAGTGAATGCATGCTATAATGACCATAAAGTCATTAAACGTCCAGCGCTGTTCCAGCAGATTGGCCAGGCTCATGCTCAACGCCCACCAGGATCAACTCCACGTCGCCAGCGTGGCTGATGCAGCCAATGGCTGTGCCGGGAGTGAGCAACTGCCATTCGTGGTTGTGCAGCGTGCTCCACATATCCTGTCAGTGACGTCGCGTTTGCGGAGAGGGCTACGTCTTGGCGGATTCGTTCCGCTCATCATGGGGCTGATGGCACTTGGCGGCTTTTTGGGTCTCTACTTCCAGCCGCCTGGGCTTCAGAAGCTCATGGCAGTGCTTGACCTGCAACCTGGTGGCGGGACGTCATCGCCTATCGCCGTCCCGGTCACGCAGAAAGACCCAACTCAAGGTCGAGCGGCGGCTATCAACGCCGCACAAGCCGCGGTTGTCGGGCTCGGCCGATTGCTGCCCGAGGGCGAGGTGGTGATTGTTGCCCCACCTTTTAGCGCCAGCGATGCACGTGTTGCGAGCTTGAAGGTTGCGGAAGGGGACCAGGTTGAGCATGGAATGCTATTGGCCGTCCTAGACAGCGAGCGCACCCTGCTCGCGGCTACTGCCACCGCACGAGCCCAGCTTTCCTCACGTGAAGCGACGCTTGCTCAGGTCAAAGCCTCCGTACAGGCCAGTCGCGACGAAGCCCGTGCTACCCTGGCTCGAGCCCAGACCACTTACCAGAACGCCATCCGTGAGTTCGAGCGCGTAGAGACCCTGCGCCAACGCGGCTTCGCGGCCGAGCAAAACTACGACCAGCGCCGTGCCGCGCGTGACGAGGCGGCGCACGAGGTGCAGCGGGCCCAAGCCCAGCTCTCCCGCTATGGCTCCGGCCACCTCGATGAGCAGGCTGATGTGCTCGTCGCCGGGCGCAACGTCGACACGGCCCAAGCCGATCTCGCGCAGGCTCTGGCCGAGCTCGACAAAGCCTACGTCCGCGCGCCTATCACCGGAACGGTGCTCACCATCCATGTTAGGCCCGGGGAGAAGCCAGGCACCCAAGGGCTGATGAATCTTGGCAACATCGAGCAGATGACTGTCGAGGTGGAGGTCTACCAGACGCAGATCGGTCGCGTTACCTTGGGTAACCCCGTCGAGGTCACGGCTGAAGCCCTGCCGCAGCCGCTCAAAGGCCAGGTGACCCGTATCGGGCTTGAGGTTGGCCGTCAGACCGTGATTGATGCAAATCCTGCGGCCAACACCGATGCTCGGGTCGTGAAGGTGACGGCAGCCCTTGAGCCTGACGCCTCCCGGCTGGCCCGGCGATTGACCAATTTGCAGGTCACGGCACGGATAAGAACCGGAGATGGATCATGACCACCCTTCTGGGCCATCTTCTCGGACGGGTACCCATCGGGTGGCTGCAACTGGTTCACAACAAGACCCGGCTTGCCGCTGCCCTTGCGGGCGTCGCTTTCGCAAGCGTTCTCGTTCTGATGCAGCTGGGCTTCCTTGGGGCACTCGTCGCCAGCATCAAGCTTCCCTACGACCAGATGAACGCCGACCTCCTCATCTCGGCGTCTGATATGAACACGCTGGCCGATGGCAGCCCGCTTCCACGTCAGCGCATGTTCGAGGCTCTGACCGTTGAGGGCGTCCAGAGCGCCACCCCTCTCTACTATGGCAAGGTCGAGTGGAAGCAGCCGGACGGCACCATCCGCAACCTGGATGTGTTTGGGATCGATCCCTCAGTGGGAACCCTCCGCAATCCGGCCATCAACGCACGGCTGAGCGATATCAGTCTTCCGGATGTGGCGCTGATCGATGCCAGGGTCAGGAACGTGCCGAAGAGCCTGTTTGCTGACATTGCAGCCGGAGATCCTTATCGCTTCGAAGTGAAGGGCCGTACACTTACAGTGGCAGGCACCTTCGAGATCGGCGGCGGTTTCTCGGCCGATGGCTATCTCGTGGTCTCGGACCAGACCTTCCTGCGGCTATTCCCGCAACGGAGTGCCGGAGCGCCGAACCACATTCTCGTGACGCTCGTGCCCGGTGCCGATCCGGCGCCGACCGTAGACCGCCTGCGTGCAACCATGCCTGCTTACGACAGCATCGTGAGGACGGTGGAGGAGGCCTTTGACAGGGACCAGGCTTTCCAGACGACGCAGCGCCCGGTGGGGCTTGTATTCGGCTTTGGGGTTGTGATTGGCATCCTGGTCGGGATCATCATCGTCTACCAGGTGCTCTCCACCGATGTTGCCGAGCACCTCAAGGAATACGCCACCTTCAAAGCCATCGGCTACTCGCAGCGCTTCTTTCGGGGCATCGTGTTCGAGGAGGCCCTGATCCTCGCGATCCTGGGCTTCGTTCCAGGCCTTCTGGTGTCGTTCCTGCTCTACATTGTCGTCGCTGCCGTGACGGGGCTACCCCTCGCCATGACTGTGGCACGCGCGGTGTTCGTCCTGGTCGGGACACTCGGCATGTGCGCGCTCTCTGGAGCGATTGCCACCCGCAAACTCGCACGCGCCAATCCGGCGGACCTGTTCTGAGGGGGCTGGCATGGATCTGATGGCTTGGCATGAACGCCTCACGGACAGCAGTATAAACAGACCGGACGCACCGGTCGTGGTGCGTGGACTCAATCATTGGTTTGGAGAGGGCGAAGCGCGAAAGCAGGCGTTGTTCGACGTGAACCTGGCGCTTGAGCATGGCAAGCTCACTGTTCTGCTCGGGGCCTCAGGCTCAGGAAAAACAACCCTGTTGACGCTCATGGGGTGTCTCCGCCGCGTTCAGGACGGCAGCCTTGCTCTTTTGGGCACGGAACTGGCTGGTGCGGATGAGCGCCTGCTCGTTCATTGTCGCCGCCGGCTTGGATTCATCTTCCAGGCCCACAACCTTCATGAGAGTCTCACCGCAATAGAGAATGTGCGTATGGGGCTGGAGGTGCATGGCAGAACCGCCATGGCGGATTGGAAGAGGGCCTCCGCTCATTTGCTTGAGATGCTCGGGCTCGGGGAGCGCTTGCACTACCTGCCTGGTAACCTGTCCGGCGGGCAGAAGCAGAGAGTCGCGGTGGCAAGAGCCCTCGTGGGCAACCCGGACATTGTCTTTGCGGATGAGCCCACGGCTGCTCTGGACAAGGATAGTGCGCTCAACACCGTCGCTCTCCTGAAACGTCTCGGCACGGAGCGCGGCACGACGACACTCATGGTGACGCACGATACGAAGATCATGAGTTTGGCCGATCGTATCATCACCATGGAAGACGGACGCATCGTTGATGACCGCGGCACAACCTGAGGCTCTCTGGCAGAGTGTCCGGAATAGCCTGCCGAGCTGGGCAAGGGAGTTTCGAGCCGGAAGAACTGGTGAACCGATTTGGCCATGTCTCTTATTAGGAGGTCAGGCCGCACGATGATCGCGGCGTGAACCTCTGACTTTTAATCAGAGGGTCCTGGGTTCGAGTCCCAGCGCGCTCACCACTTCAAACCCTTAACCGGCAAGGGTTTTATCGCTTTCTTGCGTCTGCAATTTTGCAGCTACCTTTCTCTCGGGTAACAGCAGACGAAATTGGGACAACCGGCGCCAGTTCAGCCATATTTTGAGTTGGGTAGACGAACGTCTGCAGCTGCGCGATGAGCTGACCTTCACACAGCCACGCTTAAAGGTGGTTCTTGACCGAGGCCGTGTGAAAACGCGATTTCGAGCGATGTGCGATGGCCGCTGTTTGCGTGTGTAGCCCCGGCCGACATCGGTCGGCAAAAGGGTTCAGACT
>JAESFL010000722.1_pt1 | contig 18839 bp, 16 predicted proteins | sample 9269401 | NCBI WGS metagenome assembly JAESFL01 (sample SAMN14506025, study PRJNA617098) | algae metagenome | isolation source: Gloeocapsa sp. UFS-A4-WI-NPMV-4B04 and co-occurring heterotrophs from desert... | place: USA: Utah | collected 2006-10-01 | reverse complement strand
CACCAGCTTGTGGACGAGGTCGTTGACCGCCTCCAGCGCGTCCTTCACCCGCACGCTCGTCACCGAGGGGAAGGCTTTTGCCGCGTCGCGCACCACCTCCGCCTCCAGCTTCGGGTCGGGCCCGTCGGGCAGGGTCAGGGTGGCGAGATCGGCGTGCGGCGCACCCCGGAAGGTGCCGGGCGAGAACACCATCACGAAGTTGATGCCGAGCGAGCGCCACTCGATCTTGCGCAGGTTGGCGATCCGAGCGGTGATCGAACGGCCGAGCACGTTCACCGTGATCGTGCTGCCGACCTTGAGCCCCAGTGAGCGCGCCAGCTCGACATCGAAGGAGACGAGCGGCTTGCGACCCTCTTCCTCGTTCCACCACGTGCCTTCGATGATCGACGAGCCGTCGGGCGGCGTCTCGGCGTAGGTGATGCCCCGGTCGCCATCGAGCACCCAGGCGGCGTCCTCCGGCGGCTTGATCTGGCCGGCCGGCACGCCGTTCAGCGCGGTGATGCGGCCGCGCATCATCGGCACCCGCTCGATCTTGGCATTCGGCGCATGCGCCCCGAGAAAAGCCGAGAAGGCCTCCGCGTCGCGCGAGGGCACGTCGAGGAAGAACAGGCTCGGGGCGCGGCCCGGCAGCGAGCTTTCGAGCGCGCGGGTGATGTTGCTGTCGATGGCGCTGAGCGTCACCAGGAGCGTCGTGCCGAGGCCGAGCGAGAGCACCACCGCCGGGGTCAGGGCGCCGGGGCGGTGGAGGTTGGCCAGCGCCATGCGCGGCACCATGCCCTTCGGCCGGGGCAGGCGGGCGGCCAGCGCCATCAGCCCCGTGGCGACGAGACGCAAAGCCCCGAAGGCGAGTGCCGCCGCCGCCATGAAGATCAGCGCGACCTTGCGGTCGAAGGCCGTGAACAGGGCCAGACCCGCAAGCGCGAGCAGGGCGGCGCCGAGCACCGCGAGATAGCGCCAGCGCGGCCGGCGCGCGGACGGATCGACGGCGTCGCGAAACAGCCCGGCGACGGAGATGTCATGAGCGCGGCCGAGCGGGAGGATCGCGAAGGCCAGCGCGGTCAGGAGGCCGTAGGCGCCCGCGAGCGCGAGGCGGGCCGGGGCGATCTCGGGGTTGAGCGGCAGCGGAAGCTGGTCACGCAGGGCCAGATCGAGTGCGAACGGCAGGGCCGCGCCGATGGCGAGACCCAGCAGGGTGCTGACGGCGGCGATCAGCATCACCTGGATCAGGTAGAGTCCGACCACCTGCGAGCCCGGCGCGCCAACACTCTTGAGGGTGGCGATGGAGGCCTGCTTGCCATCGACGAAGGCACGCACGGCATTGGCGACCCCGACCCCGCCGACGATGAGGGCGGTGAGACCGACGAGGGTCAGGAACTGCGTGAAGCGCTCGATGCCCTTGGCGAAGCGCGGGTCGGCGTTGTCGCGCGCGCGCATCTCGAAGCCCGCCTCCGGCAGGGCCTTCTGCACCGCCGCGTTGACGGCGGTCAGCCGCGCATCGTCGGCCTTCGGCAGTTGCAGGCGGTAGGTGAAGCGGTTGAGGCTGCCGGGCTGGACCAGACCGGTGGCGCGGAGCGCCGCGAGCGAGACGAGCAGGCGCGGCCCGAAGCCGATGCCGGAGCCGATCCGGTCGGGCTCTGAGACGAGGGCGGCGCGGATCTGGATCGGAAAGCCGCCGAGCGTCACCCGCTCGCCGACCTTGAGCCCGAGGCGCGTCAGCAGCGCCGGGTCTGCCACCGCGCCGTAGAGGCCGTCCCGCTCGGTCATGAGCGCCTGCACCGGCGCCGGTGGATCGGTCTCGACCGCGCCGACCGCCGGATAGCTCGGATCGACCGCCTTCAGCTCGACCAGGGCCGCGCTGCCGTCACCGGCCACCGCCATGGCCCGCAGGCTCGCCACCTCCGAGACGGGCGCCTGACCGTCGAGGACGGCGCGCTCGGCCGGCGTCGCCTCCCGGTTGATCAGGCTGTAGGTGATGTCGCCGCCCAGAATCCGACGCCCCTCGCGCCCGAGCCCGCCGGACAGCGAGGCGGCGATCGAGGTCACGCCGCTGATCGCGGCCACACCCAGCGCGATGCAGGCGATGAACACGCGGAAGCCGGCAAGCCCCCCGCGCAGCTCGCGCAGCGCCAGCCGCAGGGTCAGCGGCAGCCGGGAGGGCGGGGCCGGCTTCGGTAAATCCGGCTGGGTCAGCGTGCCGTGCATCGGGACTCGAGCATTTCGTCGCCGGTCGGGCCGGCCGGGCCAATCTGGTCATTGGCGCGGCCGGCGCAACTGCCCGCACCGCCGCATCGGGATGACGTGGGTGGGATGACGTGGGCGGGACGGCACGGGGCAGGGTCACGGCACGCTCACGGGAAGATCGATCGTCACCTGGGTGCCGCCGCCTTCCTCACTCGCGATCCTGATCTGCCCGCGCAGGGTCGAGACCACGAGATTGTAGACGATGTGCAGGCCGAGCCCGGTGCTGCCCTTGTCGCGACCGGTCGTGAAGAACGGATCGAAGATGCGCTGCAGGTTCTCCCTCGGGATCCCGCGCCCGTCATCCCGCACCACCATCCTGATCTGTGTCTCGCCCAGCCGGGTCACGTCGATCGTGAGCGTGCCGGGGCGGTCCGCGTCGAAGGCGTGGACGCTGGCGTTGAGCGCGAGGTTGCTGACGATCTGCGCCAGCGCACCAGGATAGGAATCGAGCACGATGCCGTCGGGACAGGCGAGCCGGACCGCGTGGCCCTTGCGCCGCAGGACCGGATCGAGCGTGCTCATCAGCTCCGCGAGCCAGGACCGGACCTCGAAGCGGCGCCGGTCCTCCGTCGCCTGATCGACCGCGACCTGCTTGAAATTGTGCACCAGATCGGCGGCCCGCGTCAGGTTGGCGAAGACCAGGGCCGCGCCTTCGCCGAGCCGCTCGACGCTCTGCGTCAGGTCCGAGCGGCGGATCTGGCCGGAGGCGATGGTCCGGCGCAGCCGGGCGAGGTCGTGGTCGAAGGCGGTCGAAGTCGTCAGCGCGAGGCCGATCGGTGTGTTGATCTCGTGCGCCACACCCGCCACGAGCTGACTCAGCGCGGCGAGTTTCTCGGCCTGGACCAGATGGGCCTGGGCGGCCCGCAATTCGGAGAGCCGCGCCTCCGAGCGTTCCGTCTCGACCTGCAATTCCTGCGTCGTCCGGAACTGGCGCCGGGCGCGGAACTCGCGCGCCGCGACCCCGTAGAACGAGAGCGAGTAGGCGGCGCCGAGCTCGGCATTGTTCACCAGCGCCAGACCGGGATTGTCGTGCGCCGCGATCGTCTCGAACAGGGCAAAGCAGGCCCAGGTCAGGACGGCGAAGACCGAAAACGAGGGCACCCGCAGCGGCAGCAGCGTCGAGACGAACAGGATCACCACGATCAGGCCCGCCGCGCCGTGGTCGAAGCTCGGTCGCAGGAAGACGTAGATCACGCTGAGCACGCAGCCCGGCACCACGCAGTAGACGAGGTAGATCTGTTCCGCGAAGGGCCGGGCGCCCGGCCGGGTCAGCAGCAGGGTCGCGGGCAGCAGGACCAGAACGGCCACGGCGAGCCGGAGCGCGGTGGCGACCGCCCAGGCGTCCGGGCTGAGGATCCAGTCCATGGCCGAGAACGAGCAGTAGACGAAGGCGCCGAGCACCATCGCGGCCTGCGTGCGGCCGAGGTCATGCAGCGTGAAGCTGCGGACGAACGACCGTTCCTCGTCCGGGTTGTCGAAGCGAAGGCCGAGCTGAATCAGCAGCTTGTGCATCGACTCAGAGCTATACGCCGACAGCGGGCTCGGGCGACGCGAAACCCTGGTCCGTCCCGTGCCTATCCCCAATCCTTCGACGTGTCCGAGCGTCCCAGGACCCTTCCAAGGTCCGGCGGCAGCCGCTACACCGTCACCCCATCGGTCCGCCATGCATCGGAAGCCAGCCGTGTCGTCCCTGCGCCTGGGCGTGAACATCGATCACGTCGCCACCGTCCGCAACGCCCGCGGCGGGTTCGCGCCCGATCCGGTGCGCGCCGCCCATGAGGCCGTGGCGGCGGGCGCCGACGGGATCACCGCCCATCTGCGCGAGGACCGCCGGCATATCCGCGACCCCGACATCGCGGCGCTGAGAAAGCTGCCGGTGCCGCTCAACCTCGAAATGGCGGCGACCGACGAGATGGTCGGCATCGCGCTCGCCACGCGGCCGCACGCCGCCTGCCTCGTGCCGGAGAAGCGCGAGGAGCGCACCACCGAGGGCGGCCTCGACATCATCGCCGGCCGCGCGCACCTGGCCCCGCGCATCGCGACCCTGGCGGAGGCCGGCATTCGCGTCTCGCTGTTCGTCGAGCCCGACGAGGCGGTGATGGACGCCGCCCACGCGCTGCGCGCCCCCGTGGTCGAGCTGCATACCGGCTCCTATTGCGAGGCGGTGATCGAGGGCGACCAGCCCCGAATCGCCCGTGAACTCGACCGGATCGTGCGCGCCAGCGCCCACGGCGCCGCGCTCGGCCTGGAGATCCATGCTGGCCACGGTCTCACCGTCGAGAGCGTCGGCCCGGTGGCGGCGCTGCCGCAGATCCGCGAGCTGAATATCGGCCATGCGCTGATCGCCGAGGCGATCTTCGTCGGCCTGCGGCAAGCGGTCCATGACATGCGCGCGGCGATGGACCGGGCGCGGCGGCAGGCCGAGCCGTGATCCTCGGTATCGGCACCGACCTCTGCGACATCCGCCGGATCGCGTCCTCGCTCGAACGCTTCGGCGATCGCTTCACCCACCGCGTCTTCACCGATGGCGAGCGGGCGAAATGCGACCGGCGCGCCGCCCGCGCGCCCTCCTACGCCCGGCGTTTCGCCGCCAAGGAAGCCTGCGCCAAGGCGCTCGGCACCGGCATGAGCCAGGGCGTGTTCTGGCGCGACATGGAAGTGGTCAACCTGCCCAGCGGCCAGCCGACCCTGAACCTAACCGGAGGTGCGCGGGAACACCTCGCCCGCATGGTGCCGCAGGGGTACGAGGCGCGCCTCCATCTCACCCTCACCGACGAGCCGCCCCTGGCGCAAGCCTTCGTGATTATTGAGGCCGTGCCTCTCGCAACATCGTCATAGATCGCGGTATCGGCCCCGGCATCGGCTTTTGCGGTTTCCTACGCCTCCATCCTCCGCGTTGCGGGGCGGCGCGGCTTAGTCTAGACCCGCCGCCCAGCACGACAGTCCACCGGCCCATGGGCAGCGGCTGCCGAACGACACGGCGGGGCCGGAGGCACACCACTCATGGATACAGGACAAGCGCGCGTGGACCGCGAGGGCAAGACGGAGATCCGGACGGCCGAGCCCGGAACCTGGGCCAGCATCCGGGAAACCGTGAAGGTCGGCGTTCAGGCGCTGCTGATCGCGCTCGTGGTGCGGACGCTGCTGTTCCAGCCGTTCAACATCCCCTCGGGCTCACTGATCCCGACGCTCTTGATCGGCGATTACCTGTTCGTCTCGAAATACACCTACGGCTACTCGAAATACTCGCTGCCGCTGTCCGAGTACCTGCCGTTCCAGGCGCATGGCCGGGTCTGGGCGGCCGAGCCGAAGCGCGGCGACATCGCCGTGTTCAAGCTGCCGAAGGACAACGCGACCGACTACATCAAGCGGGTGATCGGCCTGCCGGGCGACAAGATCCAGGTGGTCGACGGCGTGCTCAACATCAACGGCAAGCCGGTCAAGCGCGAGCGCATCGCCGATTACGAGACGCTCGACGCCTTCGACCAGGTGGTGAAGGTGCCGCAATACATGGAGACGCTGCCGGGCGGCGTGACGCACCGGGTGATCGAGCGCGACGGCGACCGCGGATTCTGGGACAACACCGTGGTCTACACGGTCCCGGCCGGCCACTTCTTCATGATGGGCGACAACCGCGACAACTCGACCGATTCGCGCGACCTCGCCAGCGTCGGCTACGTGCCGTTCGAGAACTTCGTCGGCCGGGCCGAGATGATCTTCTTCTCCATCGACGAGCGCACGCCCGCTTGGCAGCTCTGGCGCTGGCCTTCGGATGTGCGCTGGGGCCGCATCTTCTCGACGATCCACTGATGTGACGAACAAGCAGACCCCAACGGGCGACGCCGACACTCCGACTCCCTTATCCAGCCGCGCCCGGCGCGCGCACCGTCCTCGGCCGAGCCTCGCTGTGCTCGAAGAGCGCATCGGCCACGTCTTCGCCGACCCCACCCTGCTGCCGCTCGCGCTCACCCATGTGAGCAAGGCCGGCCAGTCGGGCCGGGTCGGCAGCTACCAGCGCCTCGAATTCCTGGGCGACCGCGTGCTCGGGCTCGCGGTCGCCGAGACGCTGTACCGGGCGCTGCCCGATGCAGAAGAGGGCGAGCTGTCGCGCCGCCTCGCCGGCCTCGTGCGGCGCGAGACCTGTGCCGCGGTGGCCGAGGCCTGGGAGGTCGGGCCGCATCTGAACCTCGGCCCCGGCGAGATCCAGACCGGCGGCCGGCGCAACCAGACCATCCTGGCCGATGTCTGCGAGGCGATCCTCGGCGCGGTGTTTCTCGATGCCGGCTACGAGGCGACGCGCGCGATCGTGCAGCGCGCCTTCCGCCCCGGTGAGGAGACCGCAGCACCGCGCGGGCGCGACGCAAAATCGGCCTTGCAGGAATGGGCGATGGCGCGCAGCCTCGCGATCCCCGTCTACGAGGTGGTGGAGCGTTCCGGCCCCGACCATGCGCCGGTCTTCCGGATCGCGGTGCGGGTCGAGGGCATTGAACCGGGATACGGCGAAGGCGCCTCGAAGCGCGTGGCGGAGCAGGAAGCGGCCCGCGCCGTCCTCGCCCGCGAGAAAATCGGCGGGACGCAAGGACAGGATGGATCAGGTGGTTAGGTCGCGAATGGTCGGATCGGATGTCTGAGAACGAACCGGAACACGACACGGACGAAGGTGTCCCGCCGCAGGAGACGCGGGCGGGCTTCGTCGCGCTGATCGGCGTGCCGAATGCCGGCAAGTCGACCCTCCTGAACGCGCTGGTCGGCGCCAAGGTCTCGATCGTGTCCCGAAAGGTCCAGACGACGCGGGCGCTGGTGCGCGGCATCGTCATGGAGGGCGACGCGCAGATCGTGCTGGTGGACACCCCCGGCATCTTCGCGCCCAAGCGCCGCCTCGACCGGGCGATGGTGCATTCGGCCTGGAGCGGCGCGGCCGATGCCGACGCGGTCTGCCTGCTGGTCGATGCCCGCAAGGGGGCGGACGAGGAGGTCGAGACCATCCTGCGTCGCCTGCCCGAGGTAAAGCGGCCGAAAATCCTGATCCTCAACAAGATCGACCTGATCGCCCGCGAGCGCCTGCTCGAACTGGTGGCCAAGCTCAACGCGATGGTGCCGTTCGAGGACACCTTCCTGATCTCGGCGCTCAAGGGCGACGGCGTTGCCGATCTGCGCAAGGCGCTGGCCGCCCGGATGCCGCCCGGCCCCTGGCTCTACCCGGAAGACCAGATCTCCGACGCGCCCCTTCGCATGCTAGCCGCCGAGATCACGCGGGAAAAGATCTACGACCGGCTCCACGAGGAACTGCCCTACCGCTCCACCGTCGAGACCGACCAGTGGCAGGTGCGGCCCGACGGCTCGGTGCGGATCGAGCAGACCATCTTCGTCGAGCGCGAGAGCCAGCGCTCGATCGTGCTCGGCAAGGGCGGCCAGACCATCAAGGCGATCGGGCAGGCCGCCCGCATCGAGATCGCCGAGGTGGCCGAGGCCAAGGTCCACCTGTTCCTGCACGTGAAGGTCCGCGAGAACTGGGCCGACGACCCCGCGCGCTATCGCGAGATGGGGCTCGAATTCCCGACCGGCTGACCTCTATTCCCTCTCGAGAATCTTCACCCTCATCCTGAGGTGGCGCCGCGAAGCGGCGTCCTCGAAGGAGCCTCCAGATCTCGCGCGATCCGCTGGAAGATCCGTCAAAGCCCGCTGGCGCGGGCACCTCAGGATGAGGGGCAGGATCGGATGACCCGATCGTCGCCGAGCGCCACGGCCCGAACACCAGCCCCATGCCCCAGACCGACCCTGACATCCGGGCCATCCTCTACGGCCTCCCGCCCGCCGACCTCGCGGCCGTGCCGGAGGACGCCGCACAGGTCTCGCCGCTGATCCCCGGCTCGGCGCGGCTGGAGGACATCGCCGAGGCGAGCCTGGAGGCCGCCCTGCTGCTGGCTCCGCCCGGCACGGTGGAGCGGCGATACGTCCTGGCGCTGGCCATCCGGGCCCTGCGGCCCGGCGGGCGGCTCGTGGCGCTGGCGCCCAAGGACAAGGGCGGCACGCGGCTCGCCAAGGAGCTGCGCGGCTTCGGCTGCGCGGTGACCGACGAGCCGCGTCGCCACCACCGCATCTGCACCGCGACGCGGCCCGAGACGCCCGCCGGCATCACGGCGACCATCGAGGCCGGCGCCCCGCGCCACATCGACAACCTCTCGCTCTGCACGCAGCCCGGCATCTTCTCCTGGGATCGGCTCGACCCCGGCTCCGCCCTGCTGCTGCGCCGCCTGCCGGCGCTCGCGGGGCGCGGCGCCGATTTCGGCTGCGGCCTCGGTATCCTGGCGCGCGAGGTTCTGAAATCCGACAAGGTCGTTGCGCTCGCGCTGATCGACATCGACCGCCGCGCGACCGAGATGGCCCGGCGCAATGTCGGCGATGCGCGGGCCAGCCTGCACTGGGCCGATCTGCGCGGGCCGGAGCCGGCTCTGTCGGGCCTCGACTTCGTCGTCTCCAACCCGCCCTTCCACGACGGCGGCGCCGAGGACCAGGCACTTGGACAGGCCTTCATCGCCCGCGCGGCGGCGGCCCTTCGGCCGGGCGGGACGCTGCATCTCGTGGCCAACGCCCATCTCCCCTACGAGGCGCCGTTGCGCGCCGCCTTCCGCACCGTCACGCCGGTGGTGACGGAGGGGGGCTACAAGCTGTTCGAGGCGCGCAAATGAGCGAGGCCCGCCCATGAAGGCCGTCCGCCTCGACCGGCTGCTGGCCAATCTCGGCTACGGCTCGCGCCGTGAAGTCGAGGGGTTGGCCCGCGCCGGCCTCGTCCGCCTCGACGGCCTGGCCCTGCGGGACGCCTCGCAGCGCATCCCGCTCGAACCCGACCTCTCCGCCCGGATGACGGTGCAGGGTGAGGCGCTCGATCCACTGCCGGGTGTCTGCCTGATGCTGCACAAGCCGCTCGGCGTCACCTGCTCGCACAAGGAGGCGGGGCCGCTGGTCTACGGCCTTCTGCCCGAGCGTTGGCGGCGGCGCGATCCGGCGCTCTCCACGGTCGGACGCCTCGACAAGGAGACCTCGGGCCTCCTGCTGATGACCGACGACGGGGCGCTGCTGCACCGGATCATCTCGCCGAAGGCCAAGGTCTCGAAGCGCTATCGCGTGACGCTGGCCCGTCCGCTCCAGGGCGACGAGGCCGCGATCCTCGCCTCGGGTGAACTGATGCTGGAGGGCGAGGACAAGCCGCTCCTGCCCGTAGAGATGGAGACGGACGACCCGACCCACTGCACGGTGACCCTGCATGAGGGGCGCTACCATCAGGTCCGGCGTATGTTCGCCGCCCTCGGCAACCATGTCGACGCGCTCCATCGCGACCGCGTCGGCGGCCTCGCGCTTCCCTCCGAGCTGCCGGCGGGAGAGTTCCGGATCCTGGGGCCCGGCGAGATCGCCACCTTGTTTGAGGGGTAGGAGGCGAGAGCAGCGCCATTTTCCGAGAGCCGCTGGCCAGCTTTCGGGACGAGGGTTCACCCTTCGGCGATCTTGCGCCGGGCGAGGCGCCGGTCGAGCATCACCAGCGCCCAGCCGACGCCGAGGAAGGCCGCGGCGATCGCGCCGGCATAGGCCGCCACCGGGCCCCAGCCGATCTTGCCCACATCGAGGAACGGGTACGGATAGCGTGCGTCGTAGGCGCCGCGCAGCAGGGTGTAGCCGAGATAGATCAGCGGATAGCTCGCAAACAGCACGAGGTCGCGCCCCGCGAGGCGTCCCTTCGGCACGAAGGCGAGCCAGAACAGCGGTACCAGAACCGGCAGTGCCTGGTGGAGCAGGATGTCGCCGACCAGGGCGCCACCGCGCAGGGTCTTGAGGCCGTAGAGCAGAAGCCGCTGCACGAGCCCGACGAGCAGGGTCGCGAGCACCGTCGTCGCCACGAGCCGGGGTTGAGCTAGGGCCGTTACCCGCAGGGCGATCCCACCGAACACGACCAGGACGAGAAGCCCGGTCAGGTTGGTAAAATAGGCGACCATGATCCAGGCGGTGAGCGGCACCGAGCCGGTCCGGCCGAACACGTTCGTGAAGCCGGCGGCGACGCCGAGAGCGGCGCAGAGCGCGATCAGGGCGGCGGCGAGGCGGGCGTTTCGGGAATCCATGGTCGGTCGCGTCGGAGCCGGGGCGGGAAGAGCGTTCTGGCTCTGCTTCGCGACCAAGACGTGACGCGGCTTGACAGGCTCGGTCACGTGCCGGACGCCACGCCACCGTGCTGCTCGATCTCCTGCATCTCCTAACCACGCCGGCCCCGGCGGCCCAGCGCCGGCTCGGCTACCTGCGCGACAGCGTCTGGCTGATGTCGCGGGCGCGCCGCTGTCGCCGGGCCTGGGCGCCGCATCTGGAGGCGAGCCGGGCGGTGATGCGCGCGGCCATCGCCGCGACCGAGCGGGGCGACACCGCCGTGGTGCTAGGCTCCGGCCTTCTGCTCGACGTGCCGCTGGCGGAACTCGCCGCGCACTTCCGGCGGGTCGTGCTGGTCGATGCCGTGCATCTGCGGCCGGCACGCCGGGCGATCCGGGGATTCGCCAACGTCGAGACGCTGACGGCGGATCTCAGCGGCGCGATGGCGCTGATGACGGGCGCCGCGCGCGACCTCGAACCGCGCCTGCCGCCGGTCTGCGCCGAGCCGGGCACCGGCCTCGTCATCTCGGCCAACCTCCTCTCGCAACTGCCGATCCGCCCGGTCGAGCGGCTGGAGGCCTCGCGTCACCCCCTCGGAGCCTGGATGCCGGAGGACGGCGACGCCTTCGGCCGACGGATCGTCGAGGGCCATCTTGAGGCCCTGGCGGGCCTGAGAGCGCGGGTCTGCCTCGTCACGGACATCGACGAGACCGAGGAGGACCGGCAGGGCCGCGTCCACGCCCGGCACGATCTCCTCTACGGCGTGCGGCTCGGCAATCCAGAGCGGGAATGGACCTGGGAGCTGGCGCCGTTCGGCGAGACGGCCCGCCATCGACGCCTGAGCCACCGCGTCGTCGGCTTTTCCGATTGGCGTGGATGAAGGGCGCATCCGGCTCGGATGAAACGGGAGGCTGCGAAAATCTCAGAACAAAATAAGAAGAAGGCTCCCATCTTCAGGATGTTCGACATCACGGAACGGTTTATCTAGCCTAATGGTCCGATCTGATCCCGTCGATTGTATCGAGAGGAGGGTTTGTTCGGAAAAGATGTGCGGATAATTCAGAAAAACCATCCGGGAGGTTTTAGCACGATGCGCCGCTTCTCCGCCCTGTTCCTCGCCGTTGCCCTTCTGCCCGGCGCCGCCCACGCCCTGTCGATGACGGACACGCTGGAGGCCTGGCGGCAGAGTCCGGCCATGGACCGCCTTCAGCTCGCGACCCGCTTCGGCAAGTCGTTCGTTTCGGTCAACGAGAGCTTCACCGCGGGCTACTTCGTCCGATGCATCGACGACGTTGCGGGCTATTCGAATGCGCAGAAGGCCAAGATCGAGGACGCGGTCCGCGAATGCGTCGCCTCGCAGCTTCGGATGGCCGGGAAGGGGGCGGACGAGTAGCCGTCCTCAAATCTCGATCTCGGTGCCGATCTCGATCACCTGATGCGCTGGCACGCAGAAATGGGCTCCGGTGCGTTCGGCGTTGTTCTGCATCACCGCGAACACCGCCTCGCGCCAATCCGACATCCCACGCCGGTCGGAGACGGGGATAATCGTCTCGTGGCCGACGAAGACGGTGACATTCTCGGTAAACTCCTTCGGAAGGAGGCCGGCGGCCACGGCGCAGTCGAGTCCTTCGGGAACCGAGGCCGATTGCATGAAGCCGTAACGCAGCACCATGCGTCTGATCTCGGGGGTGATCTCGGTGACGCGGGCGCGCTCCTCGCGCGGCACCGTCGGCGTCTCCTCGAACAGGGCGGTCACGATCAGCACGCGGGCGTGCAGGGCGCCGAGCCGCTCGACGAAGCGCATCATCGGCAGCGGGATGCCCTCGGTGGCCGAGGATAGGAAGACGGCCGATCCCGGCAGGGTCGTCGGCGGGTCGCGGCGCAGATCGTCGAGGAACCGCGCCTCCGGCGGGCGCAAGGCCATGCGCGCCTGTTCCAGGCAGGCATTGCCCTTGCGCCAGGTCAGCATCAGGAAGGCGATGAGGCCGGCCAGCAGCAGCGGAAACCAACCGCCCTCGAACAGCTTCACGCTGTTGGCCGAGAGGAAGATCAGATCGATCACGAGGAAGAAGCCGTTGACCGCGAGCACGACGGGCAGGGCGTAGCCCCATTTGCGGGCGACGAGGCCGGCGAGCAGGGTGGTGATCGCCATGAGAAGCGACACGGCGATGCCGTAGGCGCCCGCCAGCGCATCGGAGGAGCGGAAGATCAGCACGGCCGAGAGCGTCGCGGCGGCGAGCAGCCAGTTCACCAGAGGCACGTAGATCTGGCCGCTCTCGTCCGGGGCGGTGTGGATGATGCGCAGCGGCGGCAGGAAACCGAGCTGGATCGATTGCCGGGTCAGCGAGAACACGCCCGAGATCACTGCCTGCGAGGCAATGACGGCGGCGAGCGTCGCCAGTCCGATCAGCGGGTAGTGCAGGGGGCCCGGCGCGAGGCGGTAGAACGGGTTCTCGGCCGCGGACGGATCGACCAGCAGGATCGCGCCCTGCCCGAAATAATGGATCACCAGGGCCGGCAGCACGAGCACGAACCACGCGGCGCGGATCGCGCGCGCGCCGAAATGGCCGAGATCGGCATACATCGCCTCGCCGCCGGTGACCGCGAGAAAGGCGGCGCCCAGCATCGCGAAGCCGACATGCAGGCCGGCATGGGCCGTGAACTCGACCGCGCGCAGCGGATTGATCGCTGTGAGGATCTGCGGCGCCTGCACGATGCCGCCGACGCCGAGGGCGGCCAGCACGAGAAACCAGACCAACATCACCGGCCCGAAGATCCGGCCGATGAAGGCGGCGCCCCGGCGCTGCACGAGGAACAGGCCGACGAGGATCGCGAGCGCGATCGGCACGATGAAGCGGTCGAGGCCGGGGGCATCGACCCGCAGGCCCTCGACCGCCGAGAGAACCGAGATCGCCGGGGTAATCGCGCCGTCGCCGTAGAGCAGCGCGGCGCCGACGAGGCCGACGACCAGCAGCAGCGCCTGCCGCGAGCCGGGTTGCGCATGGCGGGCGCCGAGCAGGGCCAGCATCGCCACGATGCCGCCCTCGCCGCGATTGTCGGCGCGCAGGATCAGCACCGCGTATTTCAGCGCGACGACGAGGATCAGCGCCCACAGGATCAGCGAGACCGCGCCGGTCACAGCGACCGGGCTCGGGTGGCCGCCGGGGCTCGCGGCGCGCACCGCCTCCTTGAGAGCGTAGAGCGGGCTCGTGCCGATATCGCCGTAGACGACGCCGAGGGTGGCGATCAGGAGCCCTGCGCCGAGGCGGCGGCCGGGGCCGGAATCCTCGGCGCCCGAACTGTGTGCAGCGTCCTGGCTCAAGGCAGCGCTCCGGAAGCGGGGCCGATCGTGACGGCTCAGCTATGGGGAGCGTGTCCGGCGTCCAGACCACCGCCTTGAGGACTGTCGGGCGATGTCAGGGCTCGCGCGGAGCGGGCGCTTCCGCGGGCGCCTTGTCCGAACTCGGGCGCCCGTCGCGCAGGCGGGTGGCTGCGGCGGCTGCTTTCTCGGCGATGCGGCGGCGCAGGTCGTCGGACAGCTCGATATCGACGAGGCGCCACCCCCAGTCGCGCAGGCGCAGGCGGATTCGGAACTGCTCGTGGCGCGGATGATCGGGCGGCACGGGGATCACCACGGAGCGGAAGCCGCGCATGTCGGAGGAGACGTAGTAGCGCAAGAGCCGGCGGAGATCGGGGATGCGCAGGCCATCGCGCCGCTGGTGCCGGTTGGCCGGCGCGGCGAGGTCGGCGCCCTGCGGCCAGCCGTCGTCGAGGAGGTCGATTACGGCCTGCGGGGTCAGCGCCGATTCCATGACCGGCAGAGCCAGAGCCGCCGCCGCGTCGGCGATGCGCTGCCGCTCGCGCGGATCGAGGGCGTTGCTGTCGGCCTTCACCGCGGCGCTGATCTGCCGGGCCAGCGACAGGCGCAGCGTGCGAAAGTTGACTCGCTGCTCGATCGCGGCGGCGTCGCCCGCCTGTACCGCCGCGGCGAAGCCGTAGAGCGACCAGAACGGCGTCAACGTGTAGGCGAACCAAGCCGCCACCGCGAGAAGGGGAATGAGCCACCACCGCATCGGATCAGCCGCGGATGCGCGGAGGCATCATGCCGGATTATCCCTGGCGTTTCGCTCGGTGCCTTGCCAGCCGGTCAGCCCGGAGAAAGCGGCGACGACGCCCTCGTAGACCGGACGCTTGAACGGGATGATGAGATCCGGCAGCGCCTCCAGCCGCTCCCAGCGCCACGCCTCGAACTCGGGCTTGTGGTGACCGCCGCCGGGGGCTTCCACGTCGATCACCGCCTCGCTGCCGGTCAGGCCGAAGGCGAACCATTTCTGGCGCTGGCCGCGATAGCGGCCCTTCCAGGCCTGCTTCATGACCGCCGGCGGCAGGTCATAGGCGAGCCAGTCGCGGGTCTCGCCGAGCAGCGTGACGGCGTCGGCCGGCACGTTGGTCTCCTCGTGGAGTTCGCGGAGCGCCGCGGCGAGGGGCTCTTCCCCGTCATCGATGCCACCCTGCGGCATCTGCCACGCGCGCTCGCCGTCGACGTGCTCGGGACCCGCCTCGCGCTTGCGCCGTCCGATGAAGACGAGGCCGTCGCGATTGAACAGAGCGACGCCCACGCAGGGGCGATAGGGCAGCGCGCTGCCTTCCGGCAGGCGCAGGAGGTCGTCGTTGGGGCGGGTCATCGCGGGCTCGTGCTGGCGGCGCGACCATAGGTGGCCGAACCGGTGCGGGCAACGCCGACCTGCCGCCCATCGCAGGCCGCACAAAGAAGGCGGGCGCGGCCTCGGTCGCGCCCGCCTTCGTCCCCGCTGTTCCCGCAATCGGTCAGGCGGCGCGCACGTTCGCCAGGAAGCGGCCGACCTCCGTCGAGAGATGCTCGGATTGGCGCGACAGTTCTGAGGAGGCGGCAAGCACTTCGGCGGCGGTCGCTCCGGCCTCCTCGGCGGCCTGGGCGACGCCGGCGATGTTGCTCGTCACCTCGCCCGCGCCCATCGCCGCCTGGGCGACGTTGCGCACGATCTCCTGCGTCGCCGCGCCCTGCTGCTCCACCGCTGCGGCGATCGAGGCCGCCACCGCGCTGATTTCCTCGATCCGACCGGTGATGCTGCCGATGGCCGAGACCGCGTGCCCGGTGGTCTCCTGGATCCGGCCGATCTGGCCGGAGATCTCCTCGGTCGCCCGCGCGGTCTGGTTGGCGAGTTCCTTGACCTCCGCCGCGACGACGGCGAAGCCCCGTCCTGCCTCGCCGGCGCGGGCCGCCTCGATGGTGGCGTTGAGCGCGAGCAGGTTGGTCTGGCCGGCGATTGTGGTGATCATGGTGACGACGTCGCCGATCTTGGCCACCGCCGCGTTCAGCGCCCGGACATGGGCGGCCGTCTGTGCCGCCTCTCCGACCGCGGCCTGGGCGAGGCTCGTCGATCCGCTGACCTGCCGGCCGATCTCCTGCACCGAAGCGCCCAGTTCCTCGGCCGCCGCGGCGACGGTGTTGACGTTGGTGGCCGCCTCCTCGGCCGCCGCCGCCACGCTCACCGACTGGCTGGCGGTCCGGGTGGCGGCGCCGGTCATGCCGTGGGCCGAGGCCTGCAACTGCGAGGCGGCGGACGAGACGAGGCTGACGACACCGCCGACGGCACCCTCGAGCCGCTCGGCCATCTCGCGCATCGCCGCCTTGCGCTGCACCTCGGCGCCGGCGCGGGCCGCGGCACTTTCCTCTTCGAGGCTGCGCATGCGAATCAGGCCGTCCTTGAAGATCTGGACCGCGTCCGCGATCGATCCGATCTCGGTCCGCTGACCCTGGTGCGGGATCGAGACCGAGACGTCGCCCGCGGCCAAGGCCTGCATCGGCCCGACAACGGAGGCGATGCCGCGGGTGACGCCGCGGATGATCAGCACGGCGAGCAGGACGGCAAGGGCGACGCCGAAGAGGAGGACGGCGAGGCCGATCGTCCGGACCCGCTGGTACACGACCTCGCCCGTTTCCATCGCCCGGGCGGCACCCTCGTTGTTGAAGGCGATCAGCTTCTCGAGGGCGTTCGACATCGCCCGGCGCGGCGCCAGTCCCTTCGCCTCGTAATAGGTGAAGGCCTCCGCCTTGCGCCCCTGACGAGAGAGATCCATCACGATCCGCCGCTCGGTCTCGAAGGCGGCGGCCTCGCGCACATAGGTGTCGTAGAGCGTCCGCTCCTCCGCGGTCGTGATGAGGGGCTCGTAGGCTGCGCGCTTGTCAGCGATCAGCTTGCCGAAGCGCTCGAAATCCTTGTCCATGGTCTGGATCATCTGCGGATCGACGGCCTGCGTGTGGCGCAGCATCACGCCATTCATCCGGGCGGCCGCGGTGTCGATCTCGCCGAGCAGGCGCACGCTCGGAAGCCAGTTGCGCTCGATGTCGAGCGCCTGATCGCGCATCGTCTGCGTGCCGAAGAGACCGAGGAGGCCCAGGCCGACGAGGAGTATCGTCAGCAGCGCGAAGGAGCCGATCAGCTTGCTGCGGATGGGAAGCGTTTGGAGAGACACGGATGAGCTCCGACAGGACGACTGGGCCCGAATTGGTCGGTCGAGCGGCACGATCCTGCCGGCAAACACTTACCGGATCACAAATTGCTCATCGAACTTCCTGCTACCGTTCGGATTAAAAACAGATCCGATCCCCGTGATGATGATAAACTATCAAATGCTAGGACTGAAATACCATCACTGCGTGTAAACGTTTCTAGAAAGTCGCGATCGGGTATCGGTCTGTCGAGAAATTTTGATCGACGGCCGGGAGGACAGGGCCGGAGGCGATGCGAAGCGCCTCGCCCGCACTCAGCCGCGGTTCCGTTCGAAGCGTCGTGCGGGATACCCGATCCGGTCCGATGCGGCGCAGCCTCGCCTCGCATCGTCCTCTTCGATCGCCGGTGACCGTCTTTCAGGACGGTCGGCTACGGGACCGCGCTCGATAATTTGGCGACGCTGCCAGGGCGGCGCAGGATCGCGCTGACCGGCACGAGCCGGATGCCCCGCGCCTCAAGATCGCGGGACCAGCGTGACAGGCGGTCGATCGTCAGCGGCGAGGCGCCGGCGGAGGCCAGCACGAGACCCTTCTGCCGGGCGAGCGCCTCCACGCGGGCGAGTTCTGCGTCGATGGCGTCGGGTCGGGCGACGGCGTCGATCACCACCTCGGCGCGGGCCGCCGGAAGCTTGATCTTGGCCGCGACGCCCGCGGCCTGCGAGCCGGCGGCCGCCCCGTCATCGACGAAGCCGAGCCCGCGGGCGGACAGATCCTTCAAGACCGGCTCCAGGGCGCCGGGCTCGCTCATCAGCTTGGCGCCCATGAAGTTCACGGCGCCGATGAAACCGGGAAACCGGCTCATCGCCCAGGCTGTCCGATCGAGGTTCTCGCCCGGTCGGGCCGAGGCCAGAAGCGTCTGCGGTCCGGGATCGCTGTCGGGATAGTCGAACGGCTCCATCGGCAGTTGGAGCAGGATCTCGTGGCCGGCCTCGCGGGCGCGGGTGGCGGTCTTCTCCAGGTCGCCGCCGTAGGGCGACAGCGCGAGGCTTACCGCGGCGGGCAACCGGGCGATGGCGCCGAGAGTAGCGTTCTCGCCGATCCCAAGACCGGAGACGAGGACGGCGATGCGCGGCCCGGTGCCAGGCTCGTCCGGGCGAGCGTAGATGTCGAGGGGGCGGAGCCGACCCTCGCCGAGGCGAGGCAGGGGGCCGTGGCGCCCGCGTTCGGTCAGGCGCGGATCGGGCGCGGGCGCGAGCTTCACCTGAGAGGTATTCGGAACGCGGATGATCACCGGCGCGTCGGGTGCCGTCGAGCCGTCGGGGCGGAAGACGGTGACGCCGGAGGCCTGCTCGACCTCGCTCGCGGATTGGGCGGGACTCTTCGGCGCGGGCGGTGCCACGTCGGTCACGCGGGAGGCCGGGGCTTCGCGGATCTCGATCTGCGCCTGCGCCCGAGGCTCGCCGCCACGGGGATCGCCGGTGAGCGCGATGCCGCCCGCCATCAGGACGAGCGCCAGGACTCCGGCACCGGCGGTCATGCCTGCGGACGGAGGCAGGGCGAAGCGCGGCCGGGCCGCCTTGTCCGCGACACCGAGGGGCTTCGTCAGGATGTCGTCGGCCGCGTCGCTCACCCGCCGTCCCGCCCTGTTGGCGCATGTTCGGACGACCGGGCACGGCCTTCAACGCGAAACGGCCCGCAACCCCGGTCTGAACCGGTATTGCGGGCCGTCATGGTTAATCTTTCGCTAACTCGCGCGGCGGAGGCCCGCCACTGAGGCCGCGATCAGTTCTGCGTGGCCGGCTTCGTCACGTTGGCCGCACCCTTCTGGATGCCGTGCAGGAAATCGACCGCGGCGATGAGCTGCTTGTCCTTGGCCGGATCCGGCGGGATGTAGGCCGAGGAACCGCCGCGCTCCTCGGTGTCCTTCTGCTTCAGGTGGCCCTTCAGGCCAGCCTCGCCCTTGGTCTCGTCCTTG
>JAESFL010000721.1_pt1 | contig 18851 bp, 19 predicted proteins | sample 9269401 | NCBI WGS metagenome assembly JAESFL01 (sample SAMN14506025, study PRJNA617098) | algae metagenome | isolation source: Gloeocapsa sp. UFS-A4-WI-NPMV-4B04 and co-occurring heterotrophs from desert... | place: USA: Utah | collected 2006-10-01 | reverse complement strand
ATGTAAGATCCTGGTCAAGAACTTCGAGCGCACCCTATCAAATGCAACCACAAAGCTTAATCTCTGCTTTGTCAAACTGATGCTCAAGCGGCTTGCAGTTTCTTAGAGATCTCAAATGGGTTCTATAAGCTGATGAAGCTTTACGTTAGATTGGCTTGCATATTCAGCTAACGTCTCTCTCCACTCAGAACTCAGCCCGTCTCCATCTCTTACATAGTGGATTTCAATATCTTGCCCAACACACTCTTTAATAACTCCACTTAAATTAAATGGAACCTTATCATCTTTGCCTCGACCCTTCAGCATCGGTACGGTATTAACTCCCAAAAAGCATTTTGTCCCAAGAGCTTTGTCGAAAGCTTCAATTATAGAAGTGTCGTGATCCTCAAAAAAGACTATCTTTCCACTAATAACTGATTTCCCTAAGTCATAGGTCGTAATAGAGTTATCAAGACGGTTCTGAATCTGTTCCTCTACCTCATCCGAGCTAGCCAAAGGCTTGTTTATTTGTATACTAGACGATATAGGAACTACCTCAGAAGGATCGGCAGACCGAATAATAGCAGTTGAATGCGTTGATATTATTATCTGAATACCAAGTTCTTTTTGAATTTCTCTTAAGGTGTTCGCTAAAGACGACTGTAAGTTTGGATGCAAGTGAGCATCAGGCTCATCAAGAAGTACAATTGAAGATTCATCTGGACAGAAACGATAAATTGGGGCGAGTATTTGCAACACTTGCATAAACCCACTACCAGATGAAATAAAATCAAGTGATAAGCTTCTATCGTTTAAAAGCTTCTCTTCATAGTTGGCTGTAACATAGAGATCACTCTGTTGTTCAAAAAGAATATCGCCTAATCGAAAGTCAAAGTCATCCGCTAGTCTCTTCTCAAGCCTTTCAAATCTATCAAGCTGTTTCTCCTTTGTATCAAGCAAAAGGTTCCGAATAATGATACTTACTTGCCCAGAACGAAGCCTATCTTTTATAGCTACAGGGAAAGCACGTTCCTCTGATGTCAGTAATCCAACAAAGCCAGATATGTATAGTGGTGGTTTTGTGTGTAGGTCTGGATTTTTAGAGAGATCATTTGAAACTGAAGTACACTTTGCGTTAAAACTACCACATAGAGATCTAATTTGGAGACGGTAAATATTCTGTTTATTATCAAAAAGTTCAATATTTGTTCCACCAGAACCTTTTGCTGTTCCACCTCTAGAAACCTTGCCATAGAACAACTCTCTATAATCTGCTAGAACTATTCCAGGTAAAGTTGGTAGTCCAACCCCAGTATCTTTTACTTTTATCTTTCCATTAACATTAGTTACCAGATTTCCAGTAGATAAAACTATTAAAGAAAAGTTGATTGCCTGTAGAACTGTAGTTTTACCTGAACTATTCTCTCCCATTAGAACTGTAAAAGGACGGAGGTTTACTTCAACTTCCGAAAACTTTTTAAATCTTTCAAGATGAATGCGTTTTAACATACGATTTTGAACATAATACTTAGATAATATTTACTTTTATCTCATATTTAACTATGTAAGCTTTTTAAGAAGTGGGAACTACTTAATTTGTGTGAGCATGAGTCGAATTATGGCAGCGTAAATAAACATTCTTAGATGAAGATATCAGTAAACGAAGGCATAGTGATGGGCATACGCAACATAGCATTCAATAGAGGATAAAAAACTGAAACTGTCTGCATATTCTCTCGTAGGGCAATGTCAGAGATATCCGCTTGACTAGATGGGTAGTACAAACTAGGTTAAGCGTTACCATTTTGCTTAGAGAAATGCTTTCACATAGGAGTTAGATAGAACACGGAGCAATGCCTACCCTACAGCTACTCAAGACTTTTGACGCAGTTGGCTTACTAAGTGAGTTAATTCAGGCAAAATCAGCTGTTGCATAGCTAGTTTGACAGCGTTGGTTGAACCGGGAAGGGAGAAGATTAATTTATTTTGATAAACACCAGCGATCGCACGAGACGCGATCGCCCTTGAACCAATTTCTTGATAACTCAGCCAGCGAAACAACTCCCCAAATCCAGGCAAAGTTTTTTCTAACAAATTCTCAATTGCATCATAAGTAGTATCTCTGGGTGCAATGCCAGTACCACCATTAAAAATCACAGCATCTAAATCTGAGCGATTACCTAGCACTTGCATTTGTGCTTGGATCTCTATCGGCTCATCTTTAATAATTGTGTACGCTCCCACACTATGACGAGCTTCGAGGAGCAATTGTTTAATTAGACTGCCACTGCGATCGCTTTCTGGTGAGCGTGTATCACTAACTGTAATGACAGCACAATTTACTGTCATTGCAGTTAAATCAGGGTGAGGTTGTACCATCCAATTAGGAGTTAAATCTTATGGTTAGTAGGTAATTTATTAAAAACTAAGACTTGCTAAATCCTAGATCGTGATCCTTAGCGTACCTTTCCATAAAACGCATAAAGCGTTCCCATTCATCTGCTGATCTCATCAGATAAAGCACTTCTAAAGCTTGAGGCTTACCATTAACAAATTTACCCTTGACTTCGCGAGTTACTAATTCCCCTTCTTCATCAACCATGAACATTCCGGTAATTTCTTCAGTATTGCCACTGCTTAAAGCTTTAGGATTTTGAAAATAAAATGTCGCAGTACCGTTGCTACCATCCCGCGAACGAGTGAGGCGCACATCTGGGATAACTTCTTCGTCGATACCTCTGGAAAACTGAATTTGAGCCATGATAAGTGCGACTAAAAATTTAGAGGAATAAGTTAGTATTTTCTCATTAATTCGACCAGACCTGATAATGCTTTTTAGTAATGTTCAATTTAAGATATAACGACTAAACTAGGTAGCATCTCGCTCTAGCAGCAGCGTAACGGGACCATCATTTTCAATCGACACTTGCATCATTGCCCCAAACTGACCTGTTTCAACCCGCAAGCCACTTTGCCGCAGCTTTTCTACAAAACAGTTGATATAAGTTGTGCGCTGCTTCTGGGACGGCTGAACCATCAAAAGATGGGCGACGACCTTTACGACAGTCGCCGTATAGGGTGAACTGGCTGATTACCAAAAGTTCACCACCAATTTCTTGGACAGATTTTTGCCAGCGATCTTTTCCTGTTTGCTCACTATTGCTGTTACTTTCTGCTTCTGGAAATAGCCGCAATTCTAAACATTTACGAGCCATCCAGGTTAGTTCGGCTTCAGTATCAGTGCTGGCAATGCCTACAAGTAAGTTTAACCCTCGTCCGATTTTGCCGACAATTTGACCATTGACGGCAACTTGAGAAGATTTAACTCCCTGGAGGATAACTCGCATGACGCAAGCAGGGGAGCAGGGGAGCAGGGGAGCAGGGGAGCAGGGGAGTAGGGGAGCAGGGGAGCAGGGGGATATCTACTGGGGATATCTACTGGGGATATCTACTTCCGCATCTCCTCTGCCGTTTTAGTATGCAAATTAAGAGGCTGAAAACTTATTTACCGAAGCCTTTACCGCGAGAGGAAGGAATACAGATGCAGTTTTCTAGCTGATTTCGCAAAGTTTCATGGTCTAGATTTTGCCCAATCAGCACTAACTGATTTTTGCGATCGCCTTTCCACTGATCATCATCAATACTAAAGCGCTTGCCGCACAGGTGGAAAATATGGCGCTTCGGACTTTCATCAAACCACATAATCCCCTTGGCTCGAAAAACACTAGGGGGTAACTGGTTGTCTAAGAACTCCTGAAACTTCTTGATTGACAAAGGCTTGTCACTCTCAAAAGATAGCGAGGTAAAGCCGTCGTTTTCTAGGTGATGGGAGTGATGATCGTGGTCATGATGATCATGATCGTGATGCTCATGATCGTGGTGATCGTGGCCATGTGCATGATCAGAGTGTTCGTCAAAATACTTGTCAGACTCAAATAGTCCAACACTGAGAATTAAGGGAATTGCTACTTGTGATCGCGTTGTGCGGAGAATTCTTGCTCCTTCCTTAATTTCCCGAATCTTGACTTCCAACAGATCCAAATCGGCCTCGTCAACTAAATCCGCTTTATTCAGCAGAATGATATCGCCGTATTGAATTTGGCTATGCGCCGCCTGAGAGTTAAACAAGTCGACGCTGTAGTTTGCCGCGTCTACTACTGTGACAATCGAATCAAGGCGAGTCAAATCTCGTAACTCAGTACCCAAAAACGTTAAAGCTACAGGTAGCGGATCGGCAAGACCAGTAGTTTCCACTACTAAATAATCTAGCTTTTCCCCGCGTTCAAGGACTTTGTAAACCGCTTCTACTAAATCATTATTAATGGTGCAGCAAATACAACCGTTATTTAGCTCCACCATGTCTTCGCCAGTGGTAACAATTAGCTCATTGTCAATGCCAATTTCACCAAATTCATTAACTAAAACAGCTGTCTTCACACCCTGTTGATTGGTAAGGATGTGATTGAGTAGAGTTGTTTTGCCGCTACCAAGAAAACCCGTAATAATTGTGACTGGCAACCCATGTTTCGGGGCATCCATTACTTGAGATTGGTTAGTAGATGGGGATGATTGCATCGTAAATTGCTGTCAAAAACGTCAAAAAACGGAAAGTGCGGTCTTGGGGTCTCCCCAAGAGGAGCAACTTTCCAAGAAAATAGCAGTATAGAGTTACAGAGCGATCGCCACTCTTCGGGATGAGTGAAGTGACATTTCACCTGCTCTCCCCTATTATTGCCGAGAAAGCAGATTTCACCATTTTCTTGTCATGACCTTAACGCTTTATAACACTCTTACTCGCCGTAAAGAAATCTTTGAACCGCTAGAACTGGGCAAGGTGCGGATGTATTACTGCGGTGTGACAGTGTACGATTACTGCCACCTGGGTCATGCACGGGCTTGTATTGTTTGGGACGTAGTGCGTCGGTATCTGCAATGGCGGGGATATAACGTGAAGTATGTCCAGAATTTTACTGATATTGATGACAAAATTCTCAATCGAGCGCGCCTTGAAGGCTCATCAATGGAATACGTAGCCGAACGCTATATTCAATCGTATTTTGAAGACATGGCACGGCTAAATATTAAGGAAGCAGATGAGTATCCCCGCGCAACTCATACTTTGGATGGGATTAAGCGTTTGGTACACGACTTAGAACAAAAAGGATACGCCTACCCATCTGAGGGAGATGTTTACTACGCGGTGCGGCAGTTTAACGAGTATGGCAAGCTTTCTGGACGCAAGTTAGAAGATTTGCAAGCAGGGGCGAGTGGCAGAGTAACAAGCGAAGATCCAGAAGTTCGAAAAAAGAAAGATCCGTTTGATTTTGCATTGTGGAAGGCGGCAAAACCAGGGGAACCAGCATGGGAATCGCCTTGGGGTGAGGGGCGGCCAGGTTGGCATATTGAGTGTTCAGCGATGGTACGCGATCGCCTTGGGGATACGATTGACATCCACGCTGGAGGCGCTGACTTAATTTTCCCGCATCATGAAAATGAAATTGCTCAAAGTGAAGCTGTTACGGGGAAACCATTAGCTAATTACTGGCTACATAATGGCATGGTGACAGTAGGTGGTGAGAAGATGTCCAAGTCTTTGGGCAACTTTATTACAATTCGGGAGTTGCTGGATCGTCCTACTGATCCGATGGCGGTGCGGTTGTTTGTGCTAATGGCTCAATATCGTAAACCAATTGATTTTACGGATGAGGCGATCGCTGCTGCTACAAACGGCTGGCATACTCTTAAAGAAGGTCTGCTTTTTGACGCTCAATATGGCTCTCAACTAGGTTTCACAACGGATGACAACGAGTTAGACACCGATGTCGTACAACGCTTTCAAACAGAGGTAGATGATGATTTTAATTTCCCTGGTGGAATAGCTGTATTGTTTGAGCTAGCTAAGGAATTACGCCGAGAGGGTAATATTCTTGTACATCAAGGTAAAACTGAAAGTCCTCCTCAACAGCTAGAGAAGCAGTGGCGCACGTTAGTTAGTTTGGCGCAAGTTTTAGGGTTAGAAGCGGTAGATGAAGCGGGTGTAAGTAGCGGTATAAGCGATGCAGAAATAGAGTCTTTGATTCAGCAGCGCCAAGATGCCCGTAAAGCTAAGAATTTTGCAGAAGGCGATCGCATCCGCAATCAACTACAAGATCTTGGGATTACTCTAATTGATAGCCCAGATGGTACTCGATGGCATCGTGGTTAATATCTTTAAGCCTGATAATGTCACTTAAATCCAAGCTGCTGCTTCTTCCCATCCTAGTCCTTGGCGAGTGATGGTTGGTTGTCCTATTAAGTCCAAAATAGTAGAAACTTGATATCCTGGTTCAGAGCCATCATCAACAATTACATCTACGAGTTTGTCTAAGCTATCAAATAGTTCTGCTTGTGGGATGTTAGTTTCTGTGTCTAGCGATGAGCGCTCATCTTCATCTTGAGTAAGATGTGCTGAAGTAGAAATAATTGGATTTTCCAACGCATTTAACAAAGCCAAGCACACATTATGCTTCGGTACACGGATGCCAGTAGTTTTGCGCTTGGGGTTCTGAACCAATCGCGGTACTAATTTAGTTGCTGGTAGGAGGAATGTGTACGGGCCTGGAATTAAGTGCTTCATAATTCGATAAGCTGGATCACTGACTATGGCATAAGTCGCCACATTAGACAGCGAAGGACATAAAAATGTCAGTGGCTTATCATTAGCTAGCTGTTTAATTTGGCGTACTCGTTCAACTGCGGATTTTGAGTTTAAATCACAACCGATCGCATAAACTGTATCGGTAGGATAAAGCATCACTGCCCCTGAGCGTAGCGTATTTATAATTTGTTCTATTATCCGGAATTGCGGATTATCAGGATGAACTGTGTAAATTGTTGCCATCGTAAATATTGGATATTTGCTTTTGGATATTGGGTACTATTCAACACTTATTGCCTAACACCTGTCACCTAACACTTAACCCCTTCGTTATATGCCAAAGCTAGCTTATCTAGAATGCCCGACTGGGATTGCGGGTGATATGTGCTTGGGTGCGATCGCTGATGCAGGTGTTCCTTTAGACTACCTGACTGAAAAGCTTAAAGGGCTAGATATTGAGCAGGAGTATCAACTAAGGGCAGAATCCGTGCATCGCAATGGTCAACAAGCGACTAAAGTTTATGTAGACTTACCATCTGACCACAATGCACATTCCCACCACCACAATCGCCATTTACCAGAAATTGAACAATTAATTACAGCAGCTAATTTGCCGCCACAAGCAGCAGCTTGGAGTCTAGCAGTATTTCGTCAATTAGCAGCAGCAGAAGGGGCGGTACATGGCATTTCGCCAAACCAAGTTCATTTTCATGAAGTGGGCGCTGTAGATGCCATTGTTGATATTGTTGGCACTTGCTTGGGCTTAGATTGGTTAGGTATTGAGCAACTGTATTGTTCGGCGCTACCGACTGGAGGCGGCACGATTAAGGCAGCGCATGGCATTTTGTCTGTACCAGTACCAGCAGTGTTGAAATTGTGGGAAATGCGCGGAACTCCAGTCTATAGTAATGGAATTGAACGGGAACTGGTGACACCAACTGGAGCCGCGATCGCAACTACCCTGGCAACCGATTTTGGTTCTCCTCCCGCAATGACTCTCGAAAAAGTCGGGCTAGGAGCGGGCTCCCGCGATTTACCGATTCCGAATATTTTGCGACTTTGGCTAGGTGAAAGCAGCGAGAGGGAAAAAGCTAAACCCTCTCACATCGAAAGCCCTGAATTAGAAACTATTTCGGTCCTAGAAACGCAAATTGATGATTTGAACCCTCAAGCAATTGGTTATGTGTTTGAGGCTTTATTTGCTGTGGGTGCAGTAGATGTTTTTACTCAAGCAATTGGGATGAAAAAGTCCCGCCCAGGAATTTTACTCACTGTAATCTGCCATCCTGAGCAATTAAATAGTTGTGAAGCCGTTTTATTTCAAGAAACTAGTACGTTAGGAATTCGCCGTTTTATTCAGCAACGTGCCATTTTACAGCGTGAAATTCAACAGATTGAAACTAAATATGGTTTAGTGCGCGTGAAGGTTGCTTGGATAGGAACAGAAAGAGTAATTACTAACGTCCAACCAGAATATGAAGACTGTGCAGAACTAGCGAGACAACATAATATCTCTTGGCGTGAAATACATCGGCTAGCTTTACATACTTGGTATACACAAAATAATTCTATTAAAGCATCAGCACAACTTAGCTAATTAACAACCGCGCCTAAACCAAACAAAAAAGCCAGATAAGTTCTCAGCTTTTACACTTCGACTTCCTGACTTTTCTTAGTTCTGAATTTAGCTGAATAATAATTCAACCCAATTCAAGCAAATTAATCAATTGCATCTTCAATCGCATTACCAGCTTTATTCAAAGTATTCTGCGCTGATTTGTCTATGCTACGCTGTGTACCTCTAGCAGCTTGATTCAACTTATCTTGAACAAAATTCCCAGTTTTTTCAATTGTCTGTTGACCACTATCAACTAAGTCGTTGCCTGTATTTCTAGCTGCACCACGCACACTTTCTTTGACATCCTCACCAGCACGGTTAGCACTTCTATTTAAGCCGCTAAATAGACCGCGAGAATTATCCTTGACATCAGAGGTAGCTTGATTAAGACCTTTAGTTGCATCTTTGGTTGCATTCACAGTGCTGTCTTTGACGTTTTCAGCGCCTTGCTTTGCTGCCCTGCCTAAGTTATCAGCAGTATTTTGAGCTTTGTACTTTGTATTCTCAGCACTTTTTTGGAGATTTTTGCCCAAATCGTCGGCATTTTCGCCTTTCTTGTCAAAAATACGTTTGGTGTTTTCTCCAATGTCGCTTGTCTGGTCAATTACGTTGCGTTCAGCGTTTTCTATGAGGGTCGAGGCTTTATCTGCCGCCGCTCCGGCTTGTTTAGTTCTGGGGTCTATATCACTAAACTCATTCATCGTACCTCCCTCAAACCGATTAATCACATTACGGTCGGGAGAAGTCGCAGTCCCACCCGGAACTTCTGGTCTAGGATTAACTTTCGCTTTTGCTCCAGTCTCAGATTGCAATCCAGAAGGGACTTCCTGTCTGGTTCCTTGCAATCCAGTGTTGCTTCCACCATTGTTACAAGCTGTGCTAACAAATAATAATAGTCCTGCTAGGCAAGTCATGAGAATTTGACGCAGCCGAACTTTTTTTAATCCAGCAATGATTCTGTTCATAGCAATAATCCATCCCTTTTTTGATTGATTTAAACAAAAATTAAGCAGTACCTCAATTCTCTTTGATTTTGAATTGAATTTAAAATATTCAACTTTACAAAATTGCCATTAATGCAATAACATTTTGGCAGAATTGAGGTAAAAAACGATTTCTATTAGTGCCGTGCAGGATTGCTTTGAAGTTCAGGTCTTTCACCTGCTTCATCTGACTTTTCTTTCACGAAAGCCCCAGCCTTTTTAAACGCCTCCGTAGCTGTTTCAATCCGATTCCCAGCTCGTTCGCCTAAATCTGGATTGCGCTGGTTTAAGCCACCGGGTTCAGCTTTTGTGAAGTCTTCGTTTGTTTTAATTGGTAGTTGTGCTTCTTTTGCAGCTCTACCTGCTGGTTCTTCAGCGCCTGGGTAAAGGAGTTCGTTTTCTTTATTCCGAGTCAAATCTGCGGCAATTAGCTGGTGTGAGTCTAACTGCAAGCTAGCTTGGTTGCGCCCAGACTTAGTGTTAGTTACTTTAGGATCTGTGGACGTTTTTAAGTCTGTGTAACCATCTCCACCAGACTTATAGGGGTTGTTTGCACCGCCAGCCTGAACGGGAGGATTGTTTGGACGTGCGCCTTGGGCGTTTGCACCACTACAAGCTGTGTTCACGACGAGCAACATACCTGCCAAAAAGATGGTTACAATCTGGCGTAGCCGCATTTTTTTAAAGAAATCCATTAACTTATTCACAAAGTCCTCCTTTTAAGTTCAAGCAAGGCAATTATTTTGATTAACGGTTTGTTTTCCATTGTCATGGGTTTCAAATGACCGTTTTATTGGTAAGTGGAATTAATTAGCATTATTGTTTACTTTGGCTAATATTTAACCACCAATCGCCGATAATACGAATAAATGTACGATCGCTGCCTCTAGCAAAGGTCACATTCATAATGCAAGTTCTTTCCGCTTGTTATCTAACTCTAGAGAGATTCACATCGCTCCATATCCTGCACATCTATTAAGATTTGGTCGCGTTTAAGGAAGGCGCTAATTTTATCATTTGAGGTAGTAATTAATTAAAAATAATTGTGACAAAAATAGATTTGCTGTTTGTCACATTTGGCTTGATATGCAGATTAATTGAATGCAAGGAGAAATCAAATAATTAATTTCTTAAAGCAAGTTTGGTTATACCTTAAGCCTTACTGTCGCTGGCTAATTTTGGGCGGAACGCTGTTTTTTTTGATAAAAGCCTTTAAGGATCATTGGCGAGAAGTCGCCGCCATCCGCATTGATGGTGTAGGATGGGCAACTTTAGCGATCGCTTTAGGTATAACTTTACTAGCGCACATTTGGTCTGGCTGGGTGTGGACGTGGATTCTTGATGAACTAAATCAACCTGTAACTGATGCCCGGTTTGTCCAAGTATATTTAAAAACTAATATTGCCAAGTATTTACCAGGCAATGTTTGGCATTACTACGGTCGAATTGCGGCAGCTAAAACTGCTGGTGTTCCTGTCGGTGTAGCAACTATAAGTGTATTACTAGAACCGTTACTAATGGCAGCTGCCGCGTTAATTGTGGCGTTAATTGGTATCCAACCCACAACATTAAACATCACCCTGCAAGGACTACCAATGCTTGGTTTAGCTATCGTACTGATTGTACTTCATCCGCGATTTTTGAATAAAGTTATTCGCTTTGTAGGGAAAATAAAGTTAAAAGCAACTAACTCTAGTACAGCTAACGATCAAAGTTTTCAACTTGTGCGTTATCCTCTGCGACCGTTATTAGGACAGTTAGGCTTTATCGGACTGCGTGGTACTGGGTTTTTATTAACAATGGTTGCTTTTAAACCTTTAGAATTGAGTCAGGTTCCATTGTTGCTAGGCGCTTTTAGTTTGGCATGGTTGCTAGGTTTAGTTACTCCAGGTGCGCCTGGCGGTTTGGGTATTTTTGAGGCTACAGCGATCGCACTTTTACAACAACGGTTTTCTGGAGGTTTAGTTATCAGTGCGATCGCTTTCTACCGAATAATCAGTATTCTTGCTGAAGCTGCTGGTGCTGGACTTGCTTGGCTAGATGAACAACGTTGTCCTACCTCAGCAGATCACTAATAGTTTTAAGTTTTAATTTATATTTTCTATTTTTAAATTAGAAATTGCTAATTAGCAATTTTATTTTAATTTAATTAAGTTTTACTGACATATTATCTACATAAATAGCAAACATAACTTTATAAATTTCTATAAAGTTTGTTACTGATTTTACTTCTGTTTGCGGAGCATTTTCGTAGTAACTGCTTAACTGAGTAATACAAGTTTCTAAATGAGGACGAGATGCTTTACAAATCAGAACAATTTTGAGCAAGGCAATAACTAAAGTCATATGATTACCTTGAGATATTAATGAATTAAATAATGCTGAAGGCGTGCGATGATTCTCAGTTATTAAATAACTAATTACACGGTTGCAAGTTCTCATTAGCAATACATCAGTTAAATTTTGATTATGATATTTTTCATCTAAAACAGCTAATTTTTGTGAAAAATTAACTTTAGCAGTATCTACCAATTCTGTACTTTCTGGAGCATAAATTAAATATTTATGTAATCTCTGCTTAAATTGCTGATAATTTATGGCTTTGTTTTGTTTAATAAAGGTATTAGCAATATTGGCATAACTTGATGGTTCTCGTTTAGCAACAATTACTTTGATTAAACGTAAAATTTCATCACTTAATTGTGTTGGATTTCTAGGTTGATTGTTGAAATTACTAGATGAAGACCGAGCCATATACATTGCCAAATCGAACTTTGAGCGATGTTGCATTGGTTTTACTCGGTCTTGAAAAGCTACCTGCTGTTGTGTTGGTTTTCTAAGGTTATTAGACTGAGTACCTGATAAATTAGAAGTATAGCGATCGCTCCAGTTAGCTTGAGACTGGCATTTAGAAGCGAATAATTTAATTTGTTCGTAATCTTTAGTGTTTAAAAAATTGTTTATCCACAATTTAAGACGACCAGTATTTGAGGAAGAATACTGATTATTTGTATTAGATAATATTTCAATCAATTGATGTATGTATTTATCTTTTTTATTGGTTTTCCAATTATTTAATAAAATATAAAAACAGCGTCTAAATGTACAATGAAATTCTTGCTCATTATTCCAAGCAAGGAGTTCATTTATTGCTTGAATTGGCTCTGAATTACCTGAATTATCTTGCTGTTGATCAATAAATAAACAATGGAACTCCTGTAAGACATCTTCCGCAGACCATAATTTGACAATATCTAGCAAAAACCGATAGATGCTTTCTTGAGCTTGCTCAATTGTCCGGCTTTCTTGGTTTGAATTACCAAGGAGCTTAGATTGTTGCTGATTTATTAAAGATGCTGAATTTACCATAAAAAATCTTTCCTGAATTAAAAAGCTATTTCTTATTTATCTACGTATACTTACGTATATTATTCTTTATTATATAAAGATTCGAGGCTTAATTATGTCTATTAGATAAAGCTTTGATGAAAATATAGTACCTAGTTGCTAATTAATAATTGTTTGTAGGAATTAATTTCAAGCAAAATTTCACTTGCTCATTCACCTGAGCATAAACTAAGAAATACAGTAGAAACAGACGTATCATGAATTTGGACATTGAAACACGACAAAATCTGAAACAAGACTTACTATATCGGTCAACCAGTTTAGGACAACAGGCACTGCTACCTGCTGAAAAAAGTGAACTTAATATGCTCGTGCAGCAGCTAGAAACCTTAAATCCCACACCTTTACCGCTCGCCCCTGAAAACCGCTTGCTGCTCCTGGGCGACTGGAAGTTGCTTTATGCCTCTAACGGTACTGTGGTCACTCGTAGACTGACGGGCGGCATCATCATTCATGCGATCTGGCAAACGTTGAGTGCAGCAGGTGAAGCAGTGATTAGCGCTACGCGCAACTCTGAAGGAATCGCCGCTACCAATGGTGCAGAGTTAGGATTGCCGCTACTGGGTAGAGTGCATTCTCGTTGCACAAGGACAATGGCGATGGCAGGGAGAAACTCAGACTGCCACCGTTGCCTTCGATACTTTTTCGCTGCAAGCAACCAGGCTATTCCACCAACAAAACTGGCAACTTCCGGCTTTGCACATTCCGGTATTAGAAAGGCTGAGACGAGAAGCAGCCTGGCAAACTTCATACCTTGACTCGGATCTGCGCGTCGGACGTGGGACAACGGGTAATTTATTCGTGTTTACGCGATCACTATCGCCATCTATCGGCAGTCAATGAATCAAAAGGTCAGCTTAGTGGTGGCTGGTGGAAAATTGAAGACTGCGGGTGGTAGATAGCTTGATCTTTGAGGATCATCACTCGGCATCAACTGAAACCTTAGCTTTCAGGAAGATTTACTTTGAGAGAAATTGTGCAGATGTGAAAGAAAAAATCCTTGAACATGGCTGCCTTTTATCTGTTCAAATATATCTGCCTACATTGGTAACTTAATTCAATTCAGAATCAATTTGTAGACTTGTAAGCCTTGCCTGAGTATTTTTGACGTATCCATACCGTATCCAAACTTCTATACAATACTCAAACTTCAAAATAAAACCCCAGTTTTAACTAGGGTTTCATTAAATATATCAAGGTTTTTGGTAATGGGGGCGAAGGGACTTGAACCCTTACGACCGTTTAAGGTCAACGGATTTTCATTCTTTTGCAGCTTTCGCTACTGCCTTATGGGTGAACCACTAGGCTTTAAGAATTGGACTCTCCCTTTACCCTCGTCTTAACGTTAGGGTAGCTCCCGTCGAGTCTCTGCACCTTCCGAGTTTGTCTTCTCGGCTTGGCTCAGGATTGCCGTGTCTGTTACCAGATTTAGGTTTCCCTGAGTTTGAGAGCAGTCACTTGATGAATTTCTCCATCAAGGCTCAGTTGTCTAAGTCCGTAGCGTCTGCCATTCCGCCACGCCCCCTTGTTAAGTTTGGTTTATGTTGCAATTAACTACAACACTACCTCCCTTGTATATTCAACCTTAAAGTGGCGATCTATGCAACTGAAATACAAGGTTTTGTCTAAAGTGTCAGTTATTAGCCTCAACCAAAGCTATTTAACGGTTTTGGGAAATATACATAATATTTATTTCAGTAAAAAGCGATCGCCTGCTGTTGGAGTTAACCCAAAGCGGTACAATAACTCACAGGTGGCGGATGTCTCAGTATTAGAAACAGCTCCACCATTTGCTCAAATTGAGCAGCGATCGCCCTTTTATTTTTCTACTTCTATAAACCTATGGTTGTAGCGCTACTGTATCTGATTTTGGCTGGAGCTTACCTGTTGGTAGTTCCGTTAGCGGTGCTGTTCTACTTAAAACAGCGCTGGTATGTAGCTACTTCGATTGAGCGTACTTTGATGTACTTTCTGGTGTTCTTTTTCTTTCCGGGGCTGTTGGTACTATCACCGTTCTTGAATTTTCGACCCCAGCGACGACAGGTTCAAGGGTAAAGTAAATAGTCAAAAATGCGAAAAATTGACGCTATTGGAATTGGTTTAGGCGTTTTTGCTGTTGGTGGACTGGCTTATATAATCTTCCAAGTGGCTGGTTTAGATAGCTTGGAAGCGGGTATTTGGAGCCAGGTTTTATTAGTTGGTGGATTACTTGGTTGGGTAGCTACTTATGCTTACCGTGCTATGGGGAAGAACATGACTTATCACCAGCAGCGAAGAGACTATGAAGAAGCCTATTTACAAAAAAGGTTAGACGAACTTACCCCTGAAGAATTGGCAAAGCTTCAAGCGGAAATTGAGGAAGAACGAACACAAGTTTAGGGTAAATTTTGGATTTGGGATTTTGAAGAAAGCAAGTTCCAATCTACAATCTTGAATCTAGGGCTTTTTAACTAGCCCCTAGTACGCCAGTTGAGCCAACGGAATCCCGGAACCACTGGCTCCCCTAGTCCCTAGCCCCTGTTTAATAATGACCTCAATTTCTGATTGCTTTAAATCCCTGCGCGAGCGCCGTAATTGTGCCTTAATTCCATTTATTACTGCTGGCGATCCAGACTTGGAGACAACAGCTAAGGCGTTGCAGGTTCTAGACGCGGCTGGTGCAGATATTATTGAACTAGGCGTTCCCTACTCTGATCCGCTAGCAGATGGGCCAGTGATTCAAGCAGCAGCAACCAGGGCTTTGCAGCGAGGGACTAGATTGAATCACGTGCTGGAGATGGTGCAAAGTGTTAGCCCGACACTGCGATCGCCTATTATCTTATTTACGTACTACAACCCAATTTTGAATCGCGGTATCCAGCCATTCTTAAAACAAATAAAAGATGCTGGAGTAGCCGGGTTAGTTGTGCCTGATTTGCCTTTAGAAGAAGCAGCAGGCTTACTAAAACCAGCAGCAGAGATAGGCATTGATGTAACTTTGTTAGTGGCTCCTACAAGTTCTGCTGAACGGATTGAAGCGATCGCGCGTCAATCTCAAGGATTTATTTATCTGGTAAGTGTAACTGGCGTAACTGGGATGCGATCGGGGATAGAAACGCGGGTAGAAGATTTACTACAACAAATACGGCAATTAACCGATAAACCAATTGGTGTTGGTTTTGGTATTTCTGAGCCAGAACAAGCGCAGCAGGTAAAAGACTGGGGAGCGGATGCGGTAATTGTGGGTAGTGCTTTTGTGAAACGTCTAGCAGATGGTACGCCACAGCAAGGAGTAGATGCGATCAACCAGTTTTGCCAAAGTCTTAAAACAGCAATTACATCAAACCCAGCTAATAACTTCAGCGCTGAAGAGGATTAGAGATTACAGGCGATAGATATGATTTCTCCGTAAGAGTAACTTTCAGATGTTAAGCACGATGTTAGTCTTTCGATAGCAAAGTTACGTCAACGAGTTGTTTTTGGATTGCTACTAAAGCAGCCTGAGTGCGATCGCGCACCTCCAGCTTTTTTAAAATTCCATGTACATGGACTCTGACTGTACCAGGAGTAATGTACATAATTTCGGCAATTTCTTGATTTGTTTTTCCTAATGCAAGTAAAGCGAGAACTTCTTGTTCGCGTTTAGTTAAAGGTTCAGGCTGTGTAGCTTTTTCAGTTTCAGTTGAATTCGATTGCTCGTTTTCAGGCTGTTTAGTAGTTTCAGTTGCAGTTGAGTTAGAGTGATAAGTTTGAAAAACTTCGCGAATTTGTGCTGTTCCTACTTGATCCCACCAAGAAGCTCCTGCTGCTAATGAACGTACTGCTAGTAATAATACTTTTACTTTCAATCCTTTAAGACAAAATCCTTGAACACCTACATCAATTAATCGGGTAATTAGCGATTTTTGAAACAAAGAAGTTAAAACTAAAATTGGCAATTTACGGTGCTGCTGCTTAATTTGGCGACAAGCTTCTACCCCGCCAATTCCTGGTATGTTCACATCTAAGATCACTACGTCTGGCTGAGAATGGTTTGTTAGCCACACAGCCATTTCACCATCTGTAGCTTCTGCTACTACTTCTATATCTGGTTGTTGCTCCAGTTTAGTACGTAAACCCAACCGAAATAACTCATCATTTTCAACTAATAAAATGCGAAGCGCAGCAGTCATAGTAGTAGGAAGCTAAATTTAATCAGTCGAGATAGGTATGCTAAAGCCGAATAATACTCCGTGTGGAGAGAGATTCTCTACCCAAATCTCGCCATTATGAGCTTTAATAATTTGGCGACTGAGGTAAAGATATAAACCTAATGCCATTCCTTGGCGATCGCCCTCTCCTTGATAAAAATGCTCAAATACATAAGGTAATTCTTCTTTAGCAATTACCCGACCATCATCAATAACTTTGATAGTGTAGTGTGGAGACTCGGCTTCTAGCAAAATTTTAACTTCGCCATCACGTCGGGCATAGTTAATTGCGTTAGTCAGCAGAGTTGTTATAACTTTTTCTATTTGTAGTGCATCACAATTAACCCTAACAGATACGTAATTGTCTTGAATCTCAAGCTTAACTCGCACATTTCGGCTATTTGCTAACTCGGTAAGTGTGGTAATTACTTCCTGAACTAAATTAAGTAAGTTAATTGGAGCTAAACGTAATTTCAATCCATGTGTGTCATTCTGGTAAATATCTAACATTGTTTGCACCAGATTTACACTATTAATGTGGCTCCGAGACATTATTTCTAATACTTGTCTTTGGGCTGGTACAATGTCACCAAATTCACCTTGTTGCAAAGCTTCAATAGCTTCAATTGCCCCTAAAATTGGTGCTTTTAAGTCACGAGTCAATGTATAAACAAAATCTTCTCGTATATGAGCTATTTGCTCTTGAAACTTCAACTCTGCTTCTTGATGAACGATAATTTTTTCGTAGCGTTTTCGGCTAATATTAGCTAGTAATCCAGTTATTACCAATGCTGCTCCAGCAATTAACCTATTAGTTATATCTACGAAGTCAACTGCCTTTGTTAGAGGAATAAATAAATTCAAGAGTGTTAAAGCTACCGCCCCTAAAGTTATCGGCAGTGTTATAGGTCGATTCAAGCGTAAACTTGCTAATAAGATTGGTAGTGTATATAGGTATCCAAAAACATACTTTGGGGGGGGTGGAATACTCCAGTAATATAAAAATAATGAACAATATAACAATCAGCAAGTAAGTTCTTAGATTTTGGTTTTTAGTCAAAAGAGTTTCTTTAATATTTGATCCTCGCTCTAACATTTTAAAACTTTATGGTTTGAGCATAATAACAAGATACTTAATAATTTTAAAATAAACTATAGTTTATAAAATATATAGCTGCGTTTATAATCTATATCTAGAACTATAAAATTTTGTTTATGTAAAAAATATTATGTATAAAAAATGGCTTGTTTTCTGTAATGTATCGTTTTCAAGTTGCATTTGATATAATATAGAATATATTAAGTAATATAATTTAACCAGAAGCAGAATAGCAAGTTCAACCAAAGAAATGAATGAGACAGTATGAAAAATCTGTCTGCTTTCATAGCACGGGGTACTTGCGTAAAATAAAGAAAAATGGTAATTTTACATCACTAATTGAAGTGTTGAGATTTGCTAAATAACATTATTTGCCTTGAGCTTGATAAATCTAAATAAAAAACTTAGCTATTTTCAAAATTAACATTAAATAAATTAATAGTTGCTTTCACAAAATATAGAAAAAATATGTTTTTTCTACTTTCAGTCATTCAAAATGCAAGTAGTTAAACATCTAGTGATAGTATCACCGCCTCATTTAGAAGTAGTCATGCTGTACCCATAAATATGAAAAGTAGATGATTGAAGAATGGGAACGCTTCTTTACACTTTCGTTAGATTTAATGTGTATTGCTGGCTTTGATGGCTACTTTAAGCACTTAAACTCAGCATGGGAGAAAGTCCTTGGCTTTACTAATGAGGAACTACTAGCAAAACCATTTATCCAGTTTGTGCATCCAGAAGACCGCGCTGCTACTTTAATAGAATTAGAGCGATTAACTGCGGGTACGGACACAATTAACTTTGAGAATCGGTATCTCTGTCAAGACGGCAGGGCAAACGCATCTAAGTTTTATTAAATTTAATTGACAAATAGTTGCTCATAAGGTTTAGTTGCCATTTAACTAATTCTTGTCAGAAGAAACATCACTTCTCTAACTTGATAAAAATAACCAAA
>JAESFL010000720.1_pt1 | contig 18852 bp, 14 predicted proteins | sample 9269401 | NCBI WGS metagenome assembly JAESFL01 (sample SAMN14506025, study PRJNA617098) | algae metagenome | isolation source: Gloeocapsa sp. UFS-A4-WI-NPMV-4B04 and co-occurring heterotrophs from desert... | place: USA: Utah | collected 2006-10-01 | reverse complement strand
CTCAGGCTTTTTGTGGCCTGGCTCATGGCAGCTCTGATCATCTCATCCGCGCAACCCGATACTTCTCAAGCCGCCTGAAATCCAACGCCAGCTCCCTGCCGACGCATTATTCAGGGCCGACTAATTAGTTTACCATACCAGGGAGCCTCAGAACGCGTGCGCTGAGCATGCCGACCCCACCTACTTGATTCACGCACAGCGCCAGGAGCGGACCCATGGCTCGCGCAGAAGGGCTCAGGGACAGTTAACCTCTACCTGAAGCACTTGGACCTGCACGTGACTGAGTTGGCGCATCTTATGCTTTACTGGAAGACGCAATTGTCGGTCGCTCACGAGTTGAAGCGCAGCGTCGTGCATCATGGTTCCAATCGGTACGACGCTTGGCGCATCGCTTGGAGCAGAACTTGATCCCAGCGCGCCTTGATGGCATCGCCGCGCATGAAACTGCCGGAACTCCGGTCGGCCCTTTACACGGCTTTTGCGGCTGGGCAGATCAGTGAGGCCGAGGCCGAGGAACTGGACACGCTCATCAACACCAAGGCGGCCATTCCAGCCACAGAGAAGCCCGTTCAGCGGCGCGTAGGCTCCAGGCCCCGTTCCTCTGGAGCAGCAGGTTGAGCGCTGGTACCCCAGAAAAAACGTGAATCAATCTCCGACATTTGACTTCCCGCGCGGTCCGCGCCCCAAGCAGCGGATTTTTTAACCCACACCCCATACCCGTTAACTGATCCAGCGGCGTTTGGGATGAGCCAACAAGCGGCGTTAGAATTTTTGACCGGGAGCGCCCCATTATGGGCGACTGGTATCCGATTAGGCTGGCTCAGCGAGACGGAACGCCCGTGATCCTCTGGGTCGAGGATGAGGAGGTGCCACCCATTTATCCCGTGACGGTCGGGGTCTGGGAAACCGACGACATGACAGCGAGGAGCCACTGGCACGACTTTGGTGGGCGGTTTGGCACCCACACCTACCTCGGGCACATTGTCGGCTGGCGGCCGCTGCCTGATGAGTCGCCCCGAACAAGGCATTCGGCAAAGCCGGGGCGGATGAGGGTACGGCAGGCAAGATTCTGAAGGGGGTAGGAGACCTCCATGACGGCTGGCAATCCATTGCCACGGCGCCCCGGGAGACAGGCAGGCCGCTTCTCCTCTACCCCTTCCCATTCCCCTGCGGAAGCGCGGAGAAAATAGAAACCCTGCCGCAACTCATGCTATAGGTTAAGTAACTGAAACAACATGTGTTAAACGTCAAAATGTCGCATCGTATTCGGCGAATAAATGGCTCCTCCTGCGGTTCGTAAACATCGAACAAAACAGGAGAACCTCTTTTGCCCCGGTTCTATTTTGACGTGTCGATCGACGGCCGATTGGCTCGCGATGACGAGGGCCTTGAGTTGGACGATCTCAATGCCGCCGAACACGAGGCCACCCGCACGGCATCACAGATCGTCTATGAAGATCTGTCGAAGGATGATGCCTCCGAGATCGTTCTGCAAATCAGGGACGCGCAGGACCAGCAGGTGCTCAAGGTCACGGCGTCCATGACGGTTTGGCGAACGAGCATGGCGCATGGGAAACGGAGTGCATATCTCGCATAAGCCGCCGGATGGAACCGGGCGTGCTGACAAAGGCACGACATAGGTTAACTGCGTGAAGCAACATAGATTAAACGCGCAAAAATTATCATCACCTCTGGTGAACAAACGGCTTCTTCTGTGGTTCGTAAGCATCGAGCCAAACAGGAGGACGTGCTCCCGCCTGTTGGCAGCAGAGCGCCTCAATGGCAAACCACTACAAAGAGCGCTACGCAGGTTCGATCAGAGGCCTTCGATTGCCTCTTCCTGCATGGAACGGCCTGCAGGAGGCGGGCATCACAACCATTGATCAACTCAAGGCTGCCGCGGATCGGCTCGAACGGCTTCCCGGGATCGGGGTGAGATTGGCTCGGGTGATCCGGGAGGAACTCGCCCGTGTATCGGCAATCGAGTAACCCGATAAGAGCCGCACGATGTCGCATAGCGCCCAGTATGGAACCCGAGCTAAAACGTTCGGGAGGTCTTCCCAGCGGATCATGTAACGCAGCGCCGATCATGCAGTCAAAACGGCTCGACATAGGGGTGCGGCAACGGCACCAATACTAGCGAGTGCTTGGCGCGATCGGGCAAAGAAGCACCTCCTCACCCGCCATTGCCGAGTAGGTGAGGAGGCCTCGCGGCTCCGAAGGACTGTGCGTGCGGCAGCCTTCGCAGCTCCGTCCGGTCAAGTTGAGTTGGGTTTCAGCGCCACTAATAAAAAGCCCCTCACGGTGGCTGTGACAGGCGGAAGGGATCAAGGGGTCATGATGGTATCGAACTGGAGGTGTCAAAATCACCGAGGCCAAGCGGACCTTCGCATGGGCTACCCATTTTCGCCGGCTCGTGCGCGGTTACGAGCGTTTTCCTCAAACTCCTGCTGACGTGCATGTCATCGCACTGTTCTGCAGTATGCTACGACAAGCCGTAAACTACATCGCGGTCCATAACAGCCTCTCGGGGAGACGTGAATAGCTGGCCGAGAGCGAACCCAATCTCATTAGCCGTAAGATCTGGCGGCGCTCCGCCTGTCCTCCGACTCGGCGGACCTCTCGCCTGCGCCCACGATCTATTGCATGTCGTCGGCCAGAGGCCGCTGCAGTTTAAGCGCGACTTCCGCCGGCGCCGTGAGCCATGTCTCGTACTCTTCGGGCGTGGCGAGGATCGCCAGCATAGCCTTCGAGTGGATCGATGAGTCGATGCCGTTAGGCTCTAAGTTGAGGAGGGAAGAATCTGAAGTTCTCAAAACTCCCGAAGGCTGCGCCGCCACGCGTCAGTGAAAGGCTTTATTAGGTACTGGAGCAGGGTCTGCTCGCCAGTTACGATCAAGACCTCTGCCGGCATCCCAGGTACCAGCTCGATTGATGAATCACTTCGCTTAACTTCGTCCCGGTCAACCTCTACACGGGCGAGATAATAGGGCTGGTGTGTACTCTCATCGACGAGACGGTCAGCGGAAACGGATCTAACCACACCTGAAATCCGCGGGGCCGTGCGATTTGCATAGGCGAGTAAATGCACCTGTGCTGGGAGACCTGTGTGAACCACATCGATATCGTTCGGTGAGATGCGTGCATCGATCAATAGGCGGTCGTCCGAGGGGACGACATCCATGATTGGCTCCCCCTTCTGGACAACCCCGCCTTCAGTTTTGAAGCGAAGGTTAACGATCTTGCCTGCAACAGGTGACCTGATGATGGTCCTGTTGAGAACATCCTTGCTAGCAAAAAGGCGCTCGCTGGTTGTTGCCAATTCCATCCGAACTTGGTCGAGTTGCGTTGTAATCTGATCGGCACGTTCCGCATCGAAGGCCGAAATCTGGAGCTCGGCTTCTCCGATCTGCTGTCTGACGCGGGCAATGTTGCCGGTGTGTTCGCCCTTCCTCCCAAGGATCTCCGCTTGCATGCGCTGCAGACGAAGCAATTCTGGCTTTGGCAGAATCCCTTTTCGCTGAAGCTGCTCCTTACCTTCGACCTCTTCGTTGAGTAACTCGAATTGCCGGGTGGCGCTCTGAACCTGAGCCTGTAATCCTGTAATCTGTTCCTGATACTGGTCAATGCGCTGCCGGAGAACCCTTACACGAGATCGGTGCATGGCGTGCCTCGTCCTGAGCAGCTGACGCTGACCTTCGAGCACCTTGAGAAGCCCAGGTTCGCTTATAGCCTCGCGCATCTCAGCTGGAACTTCGATCTCGTCCTGTCCCGCGCTTTCGGCGAGCAGGCGTGCACGGGAAACCAGCAACGTCCGGTACTGCTCCAGCAGCGTCTCGTACGTCGCGCGCGCCTGAACACTGGACAAGATGACGAGGGGCTGCCCAATGCCAACTGTATCGCCGTCACGGACCCGCAGCGCCTCGATCATACCCCCCTCCAGATGCTGAACGGTCTTGCGGCTTCCGTCCGGGCTGATAATTGCAGGGGCGGAAGCGCCGCCGGCGATCGGTATAACAGATCCACACACCCCAAATACCAGCAGGAAGGTGGCGGTCAGGGCGAGGCCCACGCGCGACGGGCCCCGAAGGCCTTTACGGAGGGTCGCTCGGTCATTTGTCACTGTCGGGAGATGATCCCGGCCTCCTTCAATCACTCTCAGCGCTTGGCCTGGGCTCATTGTGCATACCTGTTGTGTTCTGAATTTTCGGATTTCGAGGCTGTCACGGGAGCTGGTCCGACCGCAGTGTCATCCTTAGGAGAGTCGGCCTCATCCATGGCGGCGCTAGAGGGTTTGCGCATCGGAACCGTGCTCGGCTTGCCGTTTGTCGCGGCAAGCTCACGCAGTGTTTGCAGGATCTGTTCGCGCGGACCGAAGAGCTCGACACGGCCGTCCTTCAGAAGGAGAATCTTATCGGCCTGGGCCAAGGTTGAGGGCCGGTGGCCGACGATAACCAGAGCCACGCCTTGCATCTTCAACTCGTTGAGAGTTGCCGCCAGAGCGGACTCGCCTGCTTGGTCAAGATTGGCATTCGGTTCGTCAAGGACAATCAGGCGTGGACTGCCATAGACGGCACGCGCCAACCCCACACGCTGGCGCTGCCCCCCTGAAAGGCCAGCCCCGCTGTCCCCGATCTTCGTCTCGTATCCCTGCGGAAGATGTTGGATCAGCTCATGCGCGTGTGCCACCATAGCTGCCTCAACAACAGCTTGGTCGTCGACCTGACCCATACGGGCAATATTCTCGCGCACAGTGCCATCAAATAGCTCGACGTCTTGCGGCAAGTATCCAATGAACTCACCAAGTTGGTTCTGATCCCAGTGGTCAATCTGCGCCCCATCGATTCGGATCTGTCCGGAGGAGGGCAGTGCTGTGCCAACCAGCAAGCGGCACAGAGTGCTCTTCCCTCCAGCTGATGGGCCAATGACCGCCACGGCCTCACCTGGCTCGACCGCAAAGGAGATGTTCCGCAATACAGGTCTGCGGTCTTGCGGCAGCAAGTAGGTGACGTTCTCGACGGCCAGGCGACCCGTTGGGGCAGGAAGGCGAGTCCTGGCGATCTGCACCGGAGCGTTCTGCAGTCGCTGTTTGAGGCGTCCATAAGCAATTCGGGCAGAGGAAAAGCCACGCCAGACCGACATGGCCAACTCGACCGGTGCAAGGGCGCGCCCAAGGAGGATCGAGCCGGCGATCATCGCGCCCGGCGACAGCTCTCCCCGTAAGACGAGCCACGCGCCCAATCCGAGCGCCGCGATCTGCACCAGAAAGCGCACGAATTTTGTCAGCCCGGCAAGAATGCTGCCGAGTTCCGCCGAAGTGCGGACCGCCTGTTGAGCCATTGCGTTTGTCGCCTTCCATCGCTGGATGATGGCGGGAAGCATTCCCATGGCGCAGACAACCTCGGCGTTGCGGATGGCTGCTTCCGCCTGCTGGGTCGCCGAGATCTGGGCCAGGTTGGCCGTAAGATTCGGTTTCCGCGTCAGGAGGTCGTTGGCGACCGTCAACCCTAACAGGACAAGCGCCGAACAAAGGGCCAAGACTCCAAGTAAGGGGTGGAGCATCCAGATCAGGATCACGAAGACGGGGACCCAGGGCGCGTCAAAGAACACCGTCAAGCCCTGGGTCGCGACGAAATTCTGAATTTGACTCAAGTCCCTCAACGGTTGAGCCCCGGCATTATCCCCGAGAAGGCGAGCATTGACGCCGTTCGTGAGATACACCGGCCCTAAGCGGTCATACAGCCAACAGCCGATCCTGGCCGTGACGGCCGAGCGAAGCGAATCCAGGGCACCGAGAAGGAGGAGGGCTATCGCAGCAAGGCCCGTGAGCGTCATCAGCGTCTCAAGATGCCCAGTCGTCAGCACCCGATCATAGACCTGAAGCATATAGATGGGCTGTGTCAGCAGCAGGAGGTTGATGACGACGCTGAACAGGGCCATGATCCAGAAGGCGGATCGGCAGGCCGAAAGGGCTTGATCAAGTTCCGTATCCTGACGCGACGACTGTGTAATGCTGGCCTGCAGCGCCATGCTGGTTCCCCCATAACTTCGACAGACAAGAGGCGGGATCGTCAGCGGTTGTAATTCCGGCTCGCGGCGGACGATGCTGATGATCAAGCCTAGCGCGCGTTGCGCAGAAAGAGGTCAACGCGTCATGCAGGGCCATGGCATGTGTGAGTGGTCGTAAGTGTGCTCACACATGCCATGGCTGGTCATGGTTACGCGATCGATGTCGGATCCACGATCGAGATGTCACCACTGTTTTGGATGGCAAGTGACGCAGCCTGCGCGGCTGCAGCATTGGCTGTCGTTCCCACAATCACAAAGGTGGTGTACGCGCCTCCTGCGCCTGCGAGCCTGAGCGCGAGGGTGCCACCCGCATCAATCTGGACCAGTGTGGTTGCCGTATACGCTCCACCGACCTGAATATCCTCGCCCGTCTGATATTGAGAAATGATCGACGTTCCGGCGAGTGTCCGGTAGGTATCTGAACCGACGGCTCCGCCGTCGTTGATCCCCTCGCCGATCAGTGTCTTCGTGCCTGTACCATTCGAGATCAGAAGATCGGCGCCGCCACCACCACGGAGGATGTCATTGCCATTGCCACTGACCAGGCGGTTGTTTGCGGCGCTGCCATTCAGCGTGTCGTTGAAGGCTGAGCCGACAAGGCCCTCGATGCCGTTCAGAAGATCACCCTGCGCGTCCCCTCCGGCGCCTGTCGTGGCCCCATTCGCGACCGCGGTCAACGTGACAGAGATTCCAGCCGATGACGTCGAATAGTCTGCCGTATCGCCCGTACCATCCCCGCCGATCAGTGTATCTGTTCCGGCCCCACCCCGGAATGTGTCGTTGCCGCTACCGCCCTCGAGCCGGTTCGCAGCCGCATCGCCGATCAGCAGATCGTTGAAGGCTGATCCGATAAGGTTCTCGATCGTGCTGAACTGATCGCCCTCGGCATCGCCGCCGAGTCCTGTTCCGGCCCCAAGATCCACTTGTATGCCAGACGTTGATGAAGAGTATTCGGCCGTATCGGTACCGCCGTTTCCAGCCAGAACGTCCGCACCGGCGCCTCCCAAGAGGATGTCGCCGTTCGAACTGCCCGTCAGCGTATCATTGAAGCTCGACCCTATGACACGCTCTATCGTGTTGAGCTGATCTCCCTCAGCATCACCACCAGTTCCGGTTCCGAAACCTGCAGGATCGGCGTTCAGGGTGACCGAGACCGCAGCACCCGAGGCCGAGTAGTCGGCAGTGTCTATGCCGCCATTTCCGATCAGAAAGTCCGCGCCGCCGCCACCGGCGAGCCGGTCGTTGCCACTGAACCCGTCGAGCACATCTGTGACGGTGCTGCCGAGCAGGACGTCACTCGACGTTGAGCCGATGACCTTCTCAACGCCGAGAAGCCTGTCTCCTTCAGCCTCGCCTCCCGTACCTGTACCTGGATCCTGAGGATCGGCGCTGAGCTGGATCGTGATGCCCTGCGACGATCCGGAGTAGTCTGCGGTGTCGACGCCGAGGCTTCCATTCAGCGTGTCCGCGCCCGCGCCGCCGACGAGCCGATCGTCGTTTTCGCCGCCATTCAGATCATCGTTGCCGTCGCCACCAAAAAGTTGATCGTTGCCGCCTCCCGCAAGAAGAGTGTCGAGCCCGAGCCCTCCACGAAGCATGTCATCTCCGCTGCTCGACAGCAACTGGTCGTCACCGTCTCCGCCGTCCAGGTCGTCATTGCCGAGGCCACCATCGACTGTGTCGTTGCCGGCGCCTCCCTGCATAGTATCGTTATCCCCCGCACCGACGAGCATGTCATTTCCGTAGCCGCCCAGGAGGCTGTCGTTCCCATAACCGCCGAGGAGACTGTCGTTGCCGCCTCCACCGGAGAGCGTATCATTGCCGTTGCCGCCGTCCAGGATGTCGTCGCCGCCGACTGGATTGTCGATGCTCGCAGGATCCACGATGCCATCCTCGTTGGCGTCCGTGGCGTCGCCATAGATGGCGTCATTCCCGTCGGCGGCCCGGAGAATGTCGGTGCCCGCTCCTCCCGCCAGAGTATCGTTCGTGCCAGCACCTGTGATCGTATCGTTGCCGTCGCCGCCGTCCAAGTAGTCGCCGCTGTCAGGAGTGGTCGAACCCCGAACGATGCTCACCTGGATGATGTCGGCCCCACCAAGGCCATAAACTTGGTAACTGCCGGCCGTCGAAATCTTGGAAAAGTCATTTGATCCGGTAAGTCTGACTTTGGGCATGACGTATTCCCCGTGAAATGGCTTCGTTTTACGCAAACACGCTGCTGTTGCGTCGGAATACTAACAACCGTGCATGCCAGAGCAACGACGCGCATGGTTAACACCTTTAGGTGTAGGCAATGCTTGCGCACGAGCGTGATCCTACTGCGGTCGATCCGACGTTGCGACTTCACTGCTCTTGCGAAGATCAAGGAGAAGACGCGTGTAGGCGCGAGTACAGCATCGATCCCAGACCTAGAAGCCAATTTTGGGATCCATCCGATGCTTGTCTCTTGAATGAGCACATCGGCAATGGCTGCTGAGCGGGTATACCGGCCTGTCGTGGAGAGCAGTTCTTGATAGCTCTGCCGAAACTTCGTTATCTTCGCGTTTGTCGGCATACTGGCACGAGAGAAGACCGAAATTGTGCATCGCTTCTCTCATGAGTAAAGGAAAGCAGGCGACGGTCATCACAAGACAACCGTCGCCGCGATGACGCAGAACTTAGTCTACAGCAGAGATAACTGAAACGGAGGCGTGCGACAGATAGTCGGTCGTCAGAACCGCCATGTCGATCTCCACGAGGGAGTTGTCGCCGTAGGCCTCTGCGTCAATATTCACCTGGGTCAGGTTGTCCTTGATGTCGACATCAGAGTCGACCTTGATGTCGACATCAACATCCTTGTAAAACTCGATGTCCCACTTGAGATCAACTTCTGCATCAACATGAATATCGATGTACTTGTCGAAATCTACTTCTGCATATGACATGTCCTGTCTCCCGCTTCGAGGTCGGCGACTTTGCCGACGAGAAAAAGGTAAGAAACTGGGCGGTGTAATGTCAAAGATCCGGAAGGCTTATGAACCCTTCGAGATATGTATTGTAGGAAATTACAACTGCGTACTTATTCCGATAATAAGAGTTTCTGAATGAGCCAAAGCAATGACGTCGCCTGGGTATGAAGATCGGTGCAAATGCTTTGAGCAATCATTATCCGTGCCGATTCTGACGGCACAAGGCAACCTAAAGCGAATTGCCGATCAATGTAGGGCATAGCCAGCGTGCCTGATCCAGCCTCGAGCATCCTGTGCGGTGATGGTGTCGAGGGCTGGTTCGAGCTCTGCCTCCAAGGCTTCGAGAGTACGTGGCGCTTTCGCCTTGAGCCGCTCTTTGACCTTGCCCCAGGCCTGCTCGATCGGATTGAACTCGGGCGAGTAGCGGTGCAGGTACAGCCGTCCAATCCCAGCGCGATTGAGCAGGTCCCGCACTTCGGTGGCGTGATGCAGGCGCAAGTTGTCCATGACCAGAATGGCATCCGGCTTCGTGCGTTTGAGAGCCGGCACCAGCACTTGCTCGAGATAAGCCAGCAGCACTGGCGTGGAGGTGGACGCCTCAATGCTCATGGTGGCGATCAGGCCCTCACACGCGAGCGCGCCTAGCACCGTCAGCCGCTGCCAGGAGCCAAGGGGAATAGAGCCATAGGCGCGCTGCCCGCGCGGCGCTCGGGCGTGGGTGCGCGCCATCTTGGTGGTGACGCCGCTCTCATCCAGGAACACCAGGCGTTCCACTGGAAGCGCGCTCATCTGCTGGCGATAAGCCTCGCGCTCGGCTCCAATCTCGGGCCGCGCCTGCTCGGCCGCCCGGAGGGTCTTTTTTTCGGACGCAGCTTGAGGCGCTTGAGCGCCTCGCAGATCACCGCCAGACACACCGTCACACCGGTGCGCTCAGCCAAGCGCTCACGGTACTCGCGCAGCAGCGCATCATTGTCCTCAGCCACGAGCTGACGCAGCACCTCCAGAGCTGCTGCATTCAGCCGTGAGGGCACGCCGCCGCTGTGCGGCTTCGGTATCCGACGGCCCTCCTCGCGCTCTCGGCGGCGCCAGTTCGACACGGTGGCGGGACAGACCTGGAAGCGGCGGGCGATCTCGACCTGAGGAAAGTCGCCCCGCGCACAGGCAACCAGAACACGCTCACGCAGATCAGGAGAATAGGGCTGGGGCATGGCTTGCCTCCCGGGCCATATCCAAGTCAACGCACAGCCCACCCGAATGGCTTCAAGCCCAGATCAAACGCGCCTTAACTAATTCATGCCCTGAAGTCGGATCTTGATCAACGCTCGGCTGAGAGCAAGGCAGACGGTGCCGCGTTTCGCAATTCTGCGCAAGCGACTGCACTTGCGAGGCCCGCCTTTACTTGAGCGTCGTCCGGCTGCAAATCGAGTGCCGCCGCGAACGAGACAGCCGCATCCTGGTGTTGCCCGAGCTTAAGCTGGACGACGCCGAGGTTGTAATATGCGCGGGGAAATGTCGGCTGTTGCCTCACGATTTCCGTGTATGCGGCCGCTGCTTCGGCAAGCCGCGCTTGTGCCTGAAGCGATTGCGCGAGCATGAACCAGGCACTGCATGCCGAAGGTTCCACGTGGATGACAGCCTTGAACAGCTTCTCGGCCTCGCGGTGATCGCCCTTCGCTATCATCATCTGCCCAAAGCGATATAGCGCCACCGTACAGTCGGGCTGGATGCGGAGAGCCTCTTGGTAGCCACGTTCGGCCTCATTAAATCGCCCAGCCTGATGAAGGGCGCTCACATGTTGGAGCAAAAGGGGCAAGGTCCTTCGGTCTACCTTACTCGTTCTGCACTCGCTTCGACTTCTCACGATGATGCACTTGATTTGGCGCTCTTCGGCACCCATTGAATATTTGTAGGCTTCGTTCCCTCTCAGAAAATCGTAAGTCCTGAAGCCCGCCGCAATGGCTGACCGAATGCTGTACGCGTGAAGGACGAGGCCGGGCGGCGGATTGTTGAGCCCTTGCAAGCGGCCACCCATGTAGAACAGGAGGGACTTGTTTTTCGTGTCTACTAGGCTGGCCAGCGCACCAATCGGCACTCCGCCTTTCCATAGAACAGGCAGAAATAATGACCCGCTGGCAAAACAATCCAGCAGCATGACACGAGCGACCTTTAGAATGCTTGCCAATCGATCACCCTTGCGGGTTCCCCATTTGGACTCCCAAAGGGTGAACAGAACCTCTATGTCGCTTTCGACAGTCTCTGCCCTGGTACGGGTAATGTGGAACTCGCGCGAGGTTTCCACCTGTTTCAGGAAACGCCTGACTTTCTGCTGCGTGTTTGGGGGTAGCGCATTGCTAAGATAACTCTCCCAGTCGCCGGGAAGCTTTATGTGGGGGCAAATACAATTGTCGATGCTATCGGAATTTACCCGTGGGATCATCCCCATCTGAAAAGCGTCTTGCGGAAAGCATCTCAGGAACGCTCGGAGACGCTCATCGGAGGCAAGAATATGGGTGAGATCGAGGTCCGCCCAGTTAAGGGTCTTGATATGTGCTGCGAAGGCTGCCGCCGCACCGTTCATGTAATCGGGGATGCATATGAAGCCGGTATAATCAGCTAGCGGCGCTCCGGCCATCGCGATTTCAGTATAAAATTCACCGCCTTTCCCCGTCTTAAGCCTTAAGCGGAGAGGAAAGAAGGCAACATAAGTCGAGGCCGTATCCGCAGGCCTCGCAGCCAACACGAACCATGGTGTGTCAAGACGCCTGAGGCGGTGGAAGAGCCAGACTGAGGATAGAAAGAACTGTGCCTCCGGATCAGCATCGTACACCGAATCCCAGTTGTCTCGCAGTGATTCAAGCGCTAGTACGTCACTGATGACATCAATCTGCATGTCAATCACTCTGCGTCTCTAGGAAGTTTGTTGTTGCCCGAGGGACTTCAGCCGACCCCGAACCAAGCATATCCGTTGACTGCGGATAGCCCGTCCTCAATCGTCAGTGCGGAGGCATCGACGAAAACGAGACTATCGTCGCCGTAAGCGGTCGCATCTATCTCAATGATCGCGAGGTTGCCGTCCAATCCATTGTATGTGAAATCCTCCGAAGGAGCTGATGCATCCTCGTTAGGAGAGTCGGATTGCTGATCGGAACTGCTCCCGCTCGGCTCGTTAACCGCTTCCGGACTGTCGGAGGTATCCGATAGGTTAAGATCGACCGCCATAAGGTTCGTCGTCGATGTCTCGGTCCATTTCGATTCGTCGGGTGTCTGGAGGCTCTCGGAAGTAGTCGAGGTGACGGTCACAAGGGTGTCTGCTGCGGAGGCTTCGCCGTAGGTGCTTGCAGACGCATAAGCGGGTTCTCCCCCGGATGTCTCGCTGCTTGCAGAAAAGGTGGCGGATCCTTCCGCAATAACGGCGGTTCCGACATCTGAAACCTTGCCCTGAATGGTTCCAATCGCAGTTGTGTCCTCGCCGGCAGCGGTCGCCTCACCACCCAGCACGGCGACTGTGCCATCGTCGCTTTCCGAGCCTAGGGAGCCGCTATAGACACCAATTGTCGTGTCGCTGCTCTGGGTTTGATGAGTGGAACCCCCGTCTGAGTCGGTCGACGTGCTAGCCGTGTAAATGGAGGTTGTGGAACTATATGAGCTGCTTACTTTCATAGTACTCCCTCCTGACCGGCCGATTTCCTGAACTTAGAAATAACCGAGGTCGGAGGAGCATTGAAACACGCGCAACGGGTGATCAACCGAATGATTTTCACCAGCGTGAAAAGAGGATCTCCTTTAGGGGGTGGTACGGTACTGGTGGCGTCGTGGGTGGACGCGGAACGGAGGTCCGGAATCCGCGCCGCTATCGCTGTTGTCTAAGCCTCTAGGCTACCTCCGTGACGACGGTTGCGCTGATCGTAGAGAGGCTATCCTCCATCGTCAGAGCCGAGGCATCGATTGCGACATAGGTATGTTCAGCCGCCGCAGTCGAATCAACGTCGATGGCTGCCAGATTGCCGTCGGTCACGCCTGACCCGTGAGGCGCGTTCTTCTCGACTGTTTGGTTGATCGTTATGGGGCCCTTTGGCAGATCAACTTTCTCAATATCGATCGCGCGATAGACAGTCCTTGAGGTTTCGCCTGAATAGGACTGACCGGACGCCTTTCCGCTGTCGGACGAGACAGTGGTTCGTGTCAAGAAGAGGTCCGCACCTGAGGCTGACGCATAAGAATCGGCGGCCGCGTAGGTCGGGCCAGAATCCGATGACTGTGCGGCAGCCCTGAAGTCGGCAGAGCCGGAACTTATCTTAATCGCGCCTTGGTCAATCGTTCGGCTGTAGACGTTTCCCGTTGCATATGTGTTCTCGCCGATTGCAGTCGCTTCGCCACCTATGATGGTTTGCATCGTGCTGTCGGTATCCGCTTTGGAAGTATCTGTAGTGGGAACTGGTTGCTTGGTCCCGTTGTCTGCGGGGGCGTCACTCGACGATTTTGATGTGTCGCTACTTGGAAATGATGATTGGCCTTTCAAATACGCAAAAGTTTTGGATAACATCGATAGTTTTGCCATTCTGCCTCTCTCCTTGAAATCTTCTATCTCGTGAGCGGAGCACGGTTGAAACAGAGCAGATCCTCCGGCCGAGTAGAATGTGTGCAGTGAGCGATTAAACTAATGACTTAGGGCAAGGAAGTATGCACCTATTGTCGATCCACCTCTTCACTGATTTCTATAAAACTTCTCCACTGAAAGGACACAGGTTAGACGGACCGTAATAACTGTAAAGCTTCCGCAGGGTGCGTTTGATTTTGCTAACGTACGACCGCGCAGGTCTCGCTGCATACTGGCTCGACGTGAAGGAGTTAGTGCGGTGCTATAGTTCCAGCTGCCTCGTTGACTGCCAACGTTCGGCTCTGCCCATAGAGTTTCTGGGCTTTCTCAGGATCGCCGATGATGCCTCGTACCTGCCAATGTGCAAGCAGGCTTGGATCATAGGTCTGAGCCAGTAGATAGGTTCCACGCGCGCTGCCACGTTCTGCTGCGCGCTCCAGCAGGAGGCGGGCACCACTGATGTCACGGACCCGCAGGAGCGCCTCCGCGCGGTCTATTAGGTGCTGCACGCTGGAAGAACTGGCTCGGGGCGGAGGGGGTGAAGGCGATGGCGCAGAATCTGCAGGGTTATTGTCGGAAGGGGCGGGAACCTTAGCGTGTACGGCCGCAGGTGCCCGCTCCGCAGTCTCTCTTGGTGAGGTGCCGAAATCAGGCGCTTGTTGAGGTTCTGGTGTAGGTATCGGCGGGTGAGCTGTCATAATCCATGAAACTGGCGGGCGCAAACGCAAGGCGCCAAGCTCTTCGCGTACAAGGGCGAGTTCACGAGCGAGTGCATCGGCGCGCTCCCGCTCGAGCATTAGGGCAGTCTGGCGTTCCTTCGCGAGTGCTTCAACCATTTCGACCAGCTTAACGACGGGGTTGGACGCAGGGCTGTTCTCGTCCATGGACAGAGATGGAGCAGACGCGGCCTCTTGCGACGGAGAAAGGCTTACCTCGGGGCTGGACATGGCGTCCTGCCGGTCACCGTTGGACGAAGGTACATCGGGAGGCGTTGCTGCGCCTTGTGTTTCTTCAGTGATCGATATGCTGGATGGTGTTTCGGCAGCTGGAGTCAGCTTCTCATAGTGCTCGTCTGAGACTGTCGCGGTTGAGGAACTATCTTGGTCCAATCTTTCTGGAACCGCAGGCGCTACGTCCTCAGAGGCGTTCGCTGCGGGCGACACTGATGCTGTCCCGTCGGATACAGGTAGGTTTTCGGCGGATGGCGGTAGAGGTAATGAGATGCCGATCTGCTCGGGCGTGCTCTGATCGGCCGTTCTGTCGACCTCGTCATTGACCGCTGCACTCTCGGCAGTTGAAGGAGGTGCAGTCAAAGGACCTAAAACAGAGTCGTTTGCAGAGGGGAAAGGCAAAACGGCCGACGCGGTGGGTTGAGCACTCGCTGGAGCCGGTAAGTCAGCGCTCACGGGGGTAGCCGCAGCTGGGATCAATGCTACCGCTCGACTCGGCGGAGTTGCAGGCGCCACTGCTTTATTTCCCAACGGATCTGATACCAAGCTGTCAGCTTGGGCCAGGACCGTGCCCCCCGACGGAGTATGGATAGTTATTCGTCCCTTTCGGCTGAGCACTTGAGCAAGGGACTCGGATAGGAGACCCGGTGTCCAAACAGTTACCAGTGCAACGGCACCAACAACCTGTGCCATGATGACTCCCGGTACCACAAGCTGCAGCCAAGGTCCTGAGAGGTGAGAACGGACCAAGGCAAGAGCAGACTTATCCTTGTCTGTCTCGAGGTTCGCAGAAGGAGCAGGATTTTGTGTTTTGGTGGGCTCTGGTTGGTCATCCGGAACTTGGGATCGGAAGGCATAATGAGCAAAGTTGAGTGCCTCCTCGGGGAACTGAGATGTCAATAAATAGGCCAGCTCATCTACTGCCGAGGAAGTAGAGCCCTCTAAAGGCCTGTGAGGAGACTCGGTCGCGAGCCGCCGAGCCGCATTGATAGCCCGATCGAGCCTATCGTAGGCATCTCCGGTGTGGGTCGCGTTGAACTGTAGGCTCGCGTCATTCATAGCAAGACTCGCCGGCAGCGCGCCATCCCAGATAACAACAAATGTTTCGGTGGTTTCCGCGGGTGAATGGAAACCTTGCTGTCACCTTTTGGGTGTTGCCGTGAATCAACAATCTCAATTAATACAGCATTGATGCAATGCATCAGAAGGTTGAACTTATCGGCGGAGAAACATCAAGAGTCTAAGAGCTGTAGCGCATTAGATTAGGCACATCCGATTGATGTGCTGCGTTAGATCGGAACACACAACGGGGATTGGATCCTAGTACATCAGCCCGGAAAGAAATTGTGCTTACATACTGGGAAGATTGCCCAACGCTATTCTGACAATAGGAAAGATGGCCTGAATGTAAATTGCATAGAAGCTTAGATAGGTTTCGGAATATCCACCAAAATTAGGTCCATATTCAATCCATTCGAGCTGTCTCCCCTAGAATCGTTCAAAAGTATTATCACATTAGGTGAATGGTCTTCGCCCCACTATCGGTTTAACCCTTGAAAAACAGGGGCTCGAGAGTGCATGACGAGAGCCTTGGCATTTTTAACGCATAGATTTGAGTTGGCACCAAGATCGTGTTTTAGTCATAGAGGAAGCCCAAAAATGAACCTTACATCTGAACATACTGAGGATCCTGGAATCATGCTTCTTGATGTAAGGAGCCTCAGGCGGGCCGGACTTTCAACCCTTCTGCAAACTTGGGCTCAGCCGTGTGGATTGACGTTAAAGTCAGCCGACTTATCCGAGTGTGATGCGTTGGATAATTGTAGAATGGTTGTGCTAAACATCGGTAGCGACACATTGAACGATCCAGTTTTCATGGATCGGGTCAAAGCTATTCAGGCTCAACAGCCAGAAGCAATCCTTGTGGCACTTTCCGATCGGGACGACCCTGATGAAATGCTTCGTGCCTTTGAGATCGGGTTTCGCGGCTTCATTCCGACATGCCTAGAACCAGAAACTGTTTTTCAGGTGCTCACGTTTCTAATTAAGGGTGGTTCATTCTTTCCGCCAACCATCCTCCAGCGCTTCCTGGGGGGGGCTGACATCAGAGTCAATGCTTCAGGGGACAAGAACAACGGAGTGTTCGCCGAAGGAGTCGGATCAGCGCATGGCCTTACCGCGCGTCAGCAGGAGGTGCTTGAACTACTGCGGCAAGGAATATCTAATAAGGTAATCGGTCGGCAACTCAACATGACAGAGGCCACCGTCAAAGTGCATGTACGACAGATCATGAGAAAACTCGGTGCATCGAACCGAACGCAGGCTGCCGTAATCATCGCATCGGATTCAAAGGCGAACTGGTTGGGCGTTAACTAGATCGCACGATGGAGTTGAGCTCCAGCCCAGCCGTTATGAGCTCTTCTGATGGAAAGAGAAAGTCAGCTGGATCGTGATGCTCTCCTTCCATGGATCAATGCCCGTCGCGCCTTCGAAACGTACTTTTGACCGAGTTTCACGGGCGCATCCCGACTCTTCGGGAAGTGACGAGTATTTGCGACCAAGAATGGTCGAAGATGCCCGGTATGGGGCGCAAAAATATTGAGCAACTACACCGCATCCTCTGTCCACAAACGAAGAACCTAGCCTCATACAGCAACAAAAATCAGCCTTTGTCGACAATGGCAACTGGAACGTTGTTCACTCATCTCGCCAAACTCGGGAGTGAGATGCGCTCTGTTATCGCTGGGATTTTCAAGAGGAACGAACTCTTTTTTGCCGAAGGTACCGGTACGAACCGAACGATCGCGACACATTAGATCGACGATCTTACCAATACAGCGTAGAGGTTCTGTGTACTTTTCCGTTGCTTGTTGACCGGAACTGTTTGATTGATGATCCTGAGGAAGTATTTATTGTACCGCTTGCTTGTCTCCTAGTCGCCGGACTGATGTCTGCGCGACGAGTGCAACCTGCTTGCGACCTGTGATCAGCCAAGGTTGAATTACACCTCTCCATGACGGAGGGTAGCGGTGATTTTAGTTTCTTATGCAGTTTTCAGTGATGTCGGTGTGCTGTCGCCTGAATGACTCGCTAGAGGGGGTGGATGCACGCTATGTAGTGGAACTTATAGTTCCTACATGAGACTGCTCGACTTATCGACTCGACTGCTTCTGGAAGTTGTCCGTTCTCGAGCATGGCGGACAAGACTGCAGTAATTTCTGCAACAGTCGCATCTCGCGTTGGGATCGGCTTGTAACTGCACTATCGCCCGATCCTCATCGGCAGCCTGTGCGTACCAGCCTCATGCTTGCGCAAAATTCGCACGTTAGGACGAGTATCTGCCGCATCCCTCATGATCTACAGCATGGCTGCCATCCTTCTGCGGATTTGGTCCGCAGGATGTCTCAGAAACCTGTAAAAGCAGAGGGTTAACAACAATGCGAAGCCTCCTGAGTACAGCGTGCTAACTACAGGCGAGAACGAGATTGTTCGTCGTGTCGCTGAGGGAGCAATCGAACAGGGAGATCGGTCGGCAGATGGATACCACTGAAGGGACTGTGAAGATGCATCTGCATTACCTTTATCAGAAACTTGGTACTAATGATCTTCACGGAAGGCCTGTAACAGAGAGGCCTGCGTGCCGAAAGCAGCGGACGATCATCTCGGGGTGACGTTTGAGGCGGCCGAACTCGCGCCGGGCGAGCCGATGCAGGTCGTCGACTGAGCCGGGCAGTGCGTTTGCCATGGCGCACTTGACGAGCGCATTGCATTGTTCTTCCGGATTCAACTCCGGGGCATACGCCGGCAGATAGGCCACCGCATAATCCTGCGCATGCGAAGCGATGAAGTCCGTTGTCACCCGTGAGCGGTGCGCATTGAGCCGATCCCAGACCACCAGCAGCGGCGTGCCGATCTTACGGCGGAAGAAGCGCAGCGCTTGGATGACACAGCGGCTCGAGATGCTCGTGCGGAAATGACGGGCATACAGCCGCCCGTCCGGCGTGATCGCCACGATGCTCGACACCTCGCGTCGCTTGCTCACCCGCCGCAGCACCGGGGTCAGCCCGCGCCGCGCCCCGGTCGTGCCCGGCCGGATCCGGAAGCTGTGGCCGGTCTCGTCCCAGAGGACAAGGGTGCGCTGCTCCCGCCGCGCCTTTTTTTCTAGGACGGCAAAGCTAACTGGCAGGCCTGCTGTTCGAGAGCCGCCAGGTAGGCGGCGGGATCGTGCCGAAAGCGGGTGCGCAGGACTCGCGCGCGGCGGCCTCGCTCCAGACGCTGACGCATGCTC
>JAESFL010000719.1_pt1 | contig 18860 bp, 20 predicted proteins | sample 9269401 | NCBI WGS metagenome assembly JAESFL01 (sample SAMN14506025, study PRJNA617098) | algae metagenome | isolation source: Gloeocapsa sp. UFS-A4-WI-NPMV-4B04 and co-occurring heterotrophs from desert... | place: USA: Utah | collected 2006-10-01 | reverse complement strand
TCGTGCACCGAGGGCGGCAGAAGCCAGCCCTGGTCCACGTCCCACGAGCGAAACGTCTTGGCCATGAGCCAAGTGAAACATCCCGCAAGCCGCTCGTCGAGACGCTTACTCGGACAGGCTCCTAGCTTAGATTTTGCTTACGCAGGGGAATCATGGACCATGAGCTCAGCCTCGAAGCCGCAGATCTACCAGCTCTTCCGCCATACCCGGCGTGAGGACCTGTGGTGTGCTGTACCGAGCGGGCAGTCGCTGCCGCAGGTTCTTGAGGTGCAAACTTGGGATCTGTGTGCTCTTACGGTCAGCGGGATCGAACGTCCGCCCGGCTTCGATGAGGCCGCCGCAGCTTTCTCCTGCCGCTTACAAGGCTTCTACGTGTTCCACTGGGGCAGCAGGACTGTACCGCGTGCACGATCTCGCGTGCTGGAACAGGCGGTCGCCTAGGCTGATCACCGGCGCGTTCTCGCGTCCTCCTGATCCAGACGTTAAAGAGGTGCTGCTCAATAGCCCCATCGGTGAATCGGCAAGTCTGACACTTCTCGTTTGTTCGGCGTCTCTGCTTACGGGCGACACGAGCCAGCCTGGTAGGTGGAGCGTACCTGCAGCCGTCAGCACCGGTATTGGTAGACTGCAGTTCGACTGCGAGGGCTGGCCCAGACCTCGCGTCGGACTCCCCACCTGCGGTGTTCTTGCTCGACGTCAAGACAGGACGGCCGATATGCTGCTCATGTCTCTTGACTGATCCGAAGATGGCAGGGTTTCGGAGGGTGTTGCGTGATGGTCGAGGACAGGTCTAAGGCAGATCGTGTTTGCTTGATTGCAGATGACGACGAGTTCTTCCGAATAGCGCTCCGCTCCATTCTGCAGGCGAAGCTCGGCTTTGTGCAGGTGATTGAGACCGGCTCCCTGGATGGTGCGATCGAGCTACTTTCAGGCCCAAATCACGCCGACCTTGCTCTCTTCGATCTGGCGATGCCCGGCATGGCGAGTGCCGCCAGCCTGCGGGCCGTGCGGGAGTGCTTCCCCGATCTCAGGATCGCCGTGGTCTCGGCCTCCTCCCAGCGCAGCGACATCCTCCAGGCACTCGAGGCCGGCGTTCACGGCTATGTGCCCAAGAGCCTCGGGGCCAAGGACCTCGTGGGGGCTCTCGAGGCGATCAGCAGCGGCAGGATCTATGTTCCCGCACGCCTGGCGGATGTGTCAGGCGAGCAGGCACCTGTGAGTGCACAGAGCGCTCGACGTGAGCCGGACGAGCCCACGCTCTCCTGGGACGGTCTCACGCCCCGTCAGCGCGACGTCCTGGGCCTAGTGGTTCAGGGGTTCTCCAACAAGGAGATCGCCCGGGCCCTGAACCTGGGTCAGGGCACCGTCAAGGTGCATGTCGCTGCGCTCTTCCGCTTCCTCTGCGTCGCGAGCCGGTCGGCGGCCGCGGCAGCCGGCGCTCGCATGCTGCGCCACTGACCGCCAAGTACTGGAGCACAGAGGCTGGCCTTCTGAGCAACCTCGGCGTTCTGGAGCCCAGAGGCAGCGTCACAGGTAAGCGGGAGCGCCCTGGCGTGGTACGCCAGAGGCTCAATTGCGCGACCAGTACGCGCGCGTACGCGCGCGAGGGCTCAGCCGCGATCGCCCAGGGTGTCCTGAACGATGCTAGGCGCCCGATCGATGAGCGCGAGCAGCACGCGAGCCGGGCCGCTCGGCTGCCGGCGTCCCTGTTCCCACTGCCGGAGGGTGCCCACAGACACCCCAATCGCCCGGGCGAACTCGGCTTGCGTGTAGGGGTGGTACCCCCGACGCGGTATCCTGGCCCGGATGGCAGCCACGTCGAGCCCAGAGGGCAGATCTGGCGGAGAGAGACGGTTCTGGCTCATGGTCAGCGTCTCCAATGCAGGAGGGGGTTGACGGCCTGTGGGGTCCAAGGAGGAGGTCCTCGTCGTCATCGGTGAGCATGGGGTTGTCCTATTGCTGCGGGGTTCGGCGTACGTCAGACCACCTCCTGGTGGTCCGGCTCATTGACGGAAGGAATGATCTCGAAGCCGGCCAGAGGTCCAAGCCGCTCTTCAAGCCAAGCGCGTGGATCTGGGATGACACTCGGGTCGATGCGGAAGGTCCGCCACTTCTGGCGCGGTCCCGGGTGCTGATACCGGCCACAAGCGGTCAAAGTCCTTGATAATAGCTTCTCTATAGGACGTTCACGGTGTGTGGCCTCGTAGACCTGCCGGCGCCAGCACTCGGCGGCAGGTCGGCGATCACGGAGCCCGATAACAGATCCGCGGTATGGCGCCGGCCTCGGGCACGACTACCCCCGACGTTGTCAAGCTGATCTTGTCCGACGTAAACCTCGGATGCAGTCCGAACCCACTGAAGTTGGAGCCTTGCCCCCTCATGATGAATGAGACCGCAACCGAGCAGGATGACTTGCTGGCCGAGGCCGAAAGCGGCCCGCGCGCAAGTGCCTCCCTCGAGGATCATCCAAACACTGCCCCCGGGCTCCTGAGCCCGGACCCGCAGATGGCAGCCATTCTGGCCCGCATCGCCCTCACACTAGCACCGGACTACAAGACAATACCCCTCGCTGAGGCGCGTAGGCTCTTTGAAGCGGCCTCTCGGCCCTGGAGCGAAGGTGCGCCAGCCATGGATACGCGCCCGCTCTCGATTTCGCTTCCCGACCGCACCCTGCGCGCGCGCCTCTACCTTCCCGAGGCCGGACCGCTCCATTCGGTCGCAGTGTTCGTTCATGGGGGTGGCTGGACGTTCGGCTCCATCGACACCCATGATGGCACCATGCGCCGCGTCGCAGCGGCAACGAGGTGCCCTGTTCTGGGCGTCGACTACCGGCTTGCCCCTGAGCATCCCTTTCCGGCTCCGCTCGATGACGTGCTCGCTACGCTGGAGTTCGTGGAGCAGGGTGGGCTCGGCGAGCCGCTGCTTCCGCACAGCATCGCTGTTGCAGGCGATTCCGCCGGCGCTAACCTTGCCCTTGCAGCTCTCATTTCGCGGCGGGATGCTGGGAAAGCTGCCCTTGCGGCAGGTGCCCTGTTCTATGGGTGCTACGCCCCCGAGTTCTCAACCGCGAGCCACGCCGCCTATGGCGGTGGTGCTTACCTTCTGACTAGCGCCAACATGCGCTGGTACTGGAGGAACTTCCTCGGCGAACTGGCGGACGACACCGCGAGCCTTGCCGCTCCCTTGCGAGTGGATCTCGCGGGCTTGCCACCGCTCTACCTCTCGGCGGCAGGCTTCGATCCACTCCGGGATGACACCGTGATGCTCGCGCAGCGCCTGGCTGAAGCAGGAGTGAGCTTTCGATTCGACCACGTGCCCGACGTGGTTCACGGCTGTTTGCGCATGGCGCGAGAGCTGGATGCCAGTCAGCGCATGATCGAGGCCGCGGGTGACTTCTTGGCGATACACCTCGAGTGAATCACGGCATTAGCCCCAGTGTCGGCACCGCGTCGAGATTGTGCTGCAGATTGGCGCAAGGCGGCGCCGCGCATAACATGCGCCTGGGCTGAATAGTGCCTGTGCTTCCGGTTGGCCCTTTGAACAACGAGTGTAAGCTGGTCGCGAACCATGCCGTGAGCAGTGTGGCCGGCGATGACCGGCGTAGCTCCACCGATCAGGTAGCCTTGGCTCTCGACGAGTTCTACAAGGGGACCACTATCACCTGAGTAGGTTGCGCAGACGGACGGAGGCGGGATTGGGGCTGATCAGCAAACTGTTAGGGCACGCAAGCGACCTGACGCCGGAGCAAGCACGCCAGGAGCTCGACGGCATGCTGCTGGACGATGAGCGTGTCCGGGTTGCCTTCAAGGTCGTCCGGGATCTTTTCGTCTTCACAGATCGGCGGCTGATCCTCGTTGACCGGCAGGGCCTCACGGGTCGAAAGGTCGAGTACCTGATCATCCCCTACCGCGCCATCACGGCGTACTCGATCGAGAATGCCGGCACCTTCGACATGGATTCGGAGCTGAAGCTGTGGATCTCCGGGCGCCATGATCCAATCCAGAAGGTCCTGAAGAGCGGCGCAAACATCAGGGGCATCCAAGCCGCGATTGCGTCGGCGCTGTGAGAAGATGAGCTACCGCTTCGTCCTCTTTGTCTGGGCCCTCATGGCCGCATCAGTGGATGGCGCTTATGTTGCAGTCCTGTAAGCGGCAAACCGCCACCGGCAAGGTCGACAGCTCTTCGAACGCGTTCGACCGTACCTCCCAGACAGCTCCCAGCTCCGGGCCAGTTCCGTATCCTGGGCTCTACAGGGGCGGCACCGATGGGCTCTTCCTCAGGACTGGTACAGGGGTCTGAGCGTGCCTGGATGCCGCTAAGCCGCTTTCTTGTTCGCGCGCGCTTCAGCAAGCTGCGTGAGCAGCTGATCGATCTTCTTCTCCTCCTGGAGGTTCTGGTCGAGAAGCTGTTCGGCTTCCCTCATCCCCAGCTCCTGAGCCCAGGTCTTGAGAGTGCCATACCGCACGATCTCGTAGTGCTCGACGGCTTGAGCCGCAGCGACAAGGCTGGCATCAGCGGCCTCGCTGTCCCCGAAGTCCTCAATGCTGCTCTCGCCCTCTTCCAGGATGCCGTTGATGCCCGCACAGGTGACGCCCTGCGCTCGCTTGCCGAGAAGCTCGAACACCTGCTCCAGCCGCTCGATCTGACCCTCTGTCTCCGAGCGATGGGTGACAAACGCTTGCCGCAACTCCTCGGCTTCGGCAGCCTTCTCCATCGTCTTCAGGTTCCGCAGGATCTTCTTCTCAGCATAGTAGATGTCCTTAAGCGTGTGCAGGAAGAGGTCGTGCAGCGTCTTTTGCTTTGCAGGCATCGTGATCTCCTGAGCTGAGTTGAACGCTACCTCAACGGGCCTCCTGCGCAGGTGTTCCTGCGGGTGCTACGAACATCCCTGCCTCGGGCCTAGGAAAGCTAACCTTGGCCATAAGCTTTTGTTAACCATGACCTTTGCAGGTTGAGCCGAACAAGACTGGAGTGAGTCCCGTGAGCCAGCCTGGGAACTATGGTGAACAAGCCCGCATCGACACCGCTGTTCAGGCGAAGCTGGGGCGCAGGCTGCGTGCCGCTTACAGGGCTACACCCGCGAGCCAGTGCCGCTGGAGCAGATTGAACTGCTGCTCGCCTTGCGCCGAGCCGAGCGGGAGCATCGCCGTGAGAGAGGCAACACACGGCAGTAGCGTTGAGCCCTACTCCCGATCAGGACCGGCTCGGATCAGCTTAGAAGGGCCGGCGCTTCGCCTTGGCCCGAGAATGAGGCTGTCCTTGGCTATGGCCATCCATGAGCTGGCGTCGAACGCGGCCAAATACAGTGCGCTCTCATATCAACAGAGCGTGTCCTCATCCGGTGGGAGGTGAGACCCGGCGAGATTCCGCACCTCACTTTGCATTGGCGCGAGAGCGGTGGTCCTCCAGTTTCACCACCGACGCGAAAGGGGTTCGGTACCCAGCTGATCGAGCGCAGCTTGGCGACGGAACTCGCAGGAGATGTTCGGGTCACCTACGAGCCAAGTGGTGTGGTATGCATCATCGATGCGCCATTGCCGGAAGCAGCGGGTGGGAAGCATCAGCCTGGTCAGCGATATACCGCCTCCTCACAGGCGCTGTCGTGACGTCGTCCGCCTGAAGTCCTCTCAACAATGCCTTTGGCATCTTGGTCCTGTCAGGCTCCTAGCCGGGAGACCTGGAGTGAGCTTGTCCGCCGCGGTCCTCTGCCCCTGCCTTCGAGCACCACGACCGGTGTGGGAAAGGGAGATCCACCAACCGGATGAGAGACAAGTTAGCAATTCAGAGGCTGCCGATAGTAGGGGCACCGTTACACTCGCTTACAAGCATCAGCGAGCGCTTGTCTGCGGGGGACGCGATTTGACTACCGTGATGGAAATCTTGTTGGATGCTACGATTGGTTTGAAGGGTTTATGCTCTGCGTCCCCGAGCACGAGTTGTAGCGTGTGCTTGCCGGGAGGCAGATCAAGCTGGGTCTCTGTCTGACCTGCCCCAAAATGCAGATGTTTGCGGTCCGTAGGGAGCGGCTCGTTTTCAGCAACCGGCTCCGCTACATCTACTAGAAGATGGTGATGACCCATGTTGGGTGTTGCATCCCCAGCACGAGTGACCCCCATATTGCGGAGACCAAAGCGCACGGTGATCGGGCTTCTAACCCTTTGGCCATCGCGCGGGGTAATGATGTAGACAACCGCGTCCGGTGGCGCCTGCGTCTGTGCCCCAGCCGGGATTGGCAGCACGATCGTGCCGACCACAAGTGCGCGGTGCGTCCACCTGTTCATAGCTTTACCTCTCCTACTTTTCGCTCAGGGCTACGCGAAGGCCATGCGCGGGATAGCGTACAACCTTGTCATAACGTGCGCGACTAGACGCGCGGAGATCGCTCGGATCGCTTCGCCATGACCCCCCTCGTAAAACGTGCTCGCGGCAATTCGGAGCATCCCAAGATTGCGAGCCGTTGCGCGGGGCTCCTTGATAGTTGTTGTGCCAACAGTCTGACACCCATTCGGCGATCCCACCTGACATGTCGTGCAACCCAAAGGGATTGGGTCGCAGCAGGCCAATCTTAATTGGTTTAGCGGGATCGAAGGGGTCGCCACAGGTCCTGCAGTTGGCGACACCGGGAACCACTTGTGAGCCCCACCAATAGGGCGTCGTCGTTCCGCCGCGAGCAGCATACTCCCATTCTGCTTCCGTAGGCAGTCGATATGGCCTTGATGTCGCCTGCGCGAGCCATACCACAAATTGTTGAGCGTCATCCCAACTCAGGTTTGCGACTGGCAGGTCATCCTCGCCTCCCTGCGGCTCATACTTACATGCCTTGGCGGCCACGCAGAGCTTCCACTCGCCGACCGTCACCGGATGCCGACCTATGGCAAATGCCGCTATGGTGACCTGGTGGACAGGTTGTTCGGTTGGATCGTCATTACTCCCCATAGAGAACGTGCCGCCGGGCAGCCTCACCATCTCAGGGCAGCGTTCGCAGTCATTGAAGGCATTCGACGTGGGACGTGGTGCTTGAAGGTTAACGGGGGGCACGACCACGGCAAAGCGGCTCTCAGTGGCAGGACTGGCCTGCGGCGGCGCTGCTCGCGTATACTGTGTCGGTAAGGGGGGCGGCAGAGCCGGGGTTTCGGGCAACCCAGGCAGAGTATCGTTTGCAGCGGGACGCGGCGTCACCCCTATTGTGGCCGTTGGAGACGTTTGGTTCGGAGCAGACGGCCCGGTTGCAAGCGCCATTGGTGCAGAAGGAGTAGGCAAGGAGACGGTGGGCACAGCTGGACGCTCGGGGCTTAACCGCCCCGAAAACCATATGCCAGCCGAAAAGGCAGCCGCGACCAGTATCGTTGCGGCAACACCAACCCGTAACATGCCCTTGATCGGCCGAGCCCGCCCCATGGCAGCTGGGTCTGGAAGCACCTTGTAGATGCGCACGGGGTCAGTAATGTTCTTAAGCTTCTCATCACCTAACGACTGGTAGCCACAGACGAGCTTATTCTTGACCTGCTCGTAGACCCCACCCGAGATGTTGACTCCGCCGGGCTCTGCCGCCGTTTGCAGTCGCGCCGCGATGTTGACGCCATCGCCGTAAATGTCATCTGGCTCGACGATCACGTCGCCTAGGTTGATACCTATACGATACTGAAGCCACCGATCCTTCGCGACGGCCGTATTCCGAGCGGCGACAGTTTGCTGGATAACAACGGCGCAGCGTACTGCTTCAAGAGGACTATCAAAAATTGCCAGAAAGCCGTCACCAGTATGCTTGAAGATCTGCCCGTAATGCTCAGAGACCGTAGGCTCGATGATGTCGCGCCGATAGCGCTTCATCCGTTCATGGGTGCCTTCTTCATCCTTGCCCATAAGGCGGCTGAAGCCCACAATGTCCGCGCACATGATCGCGGCAAGTCGGCGTGTGCCCGTCGTGACATGGGATGAGGACTCGCCTGTCATTAGCCTATCCTCCAATCTCTACCATTATACGACCCGCTCGGGCCTACGTCGATAAGCTCGGCACCGGAATAAACTTTGCCCCCGGTCTGCAATCCGACAGCGCACAACTAGGCACAGAAGGCATTAAAATGCCCCAAAACCAATTGCTTAGGTGGTGTTCTCCGTTATCGTAAGTACTGGGACTGACGTCTCCAGTCCTCCCCTGCCCCTCAGGAGGAGGACACATGAACGGCCCCGACATCCTTGCGCTCACCTGCGACCAGCTCTTTGACGCGGTCGCCCAGCAAGTCACCCCACCTATCCAAGACCCACTGCCGATTCGTAGACCTGCCAGCGCCAGCACTCCGCGCCTGCTCGGCGGCCAACGGCCCCGACGGCAAATCCCCGGATACCGTGCGGGCCTTCGGGATGCCTCCCGACGTTGCAAAGCTGATCTTGTCGGACGTAAACCTCGGACGCAGTCCGGACCATCTGTAGTTGGAGCCTTGTCTCTCCATGATGAATGAGCCTGCAACCGAGCAAGATGACTTGCTGGCCGAGGCCGAGAGCGGCTCTCGCGCTAAAGCCTCCCTCAAGGATCAGCAAGGCTCCGACCCGGCGCTCCTAAGCCCGAACCCGCAGATGGCAGCTATTCTGGCCCGCATCGCCCTCACACCAGCACCGGACTACAAGACGCTTCCCCTCGCCGAGGCGCGCGCGCTCTTTGAAGCTGCGTCTCGGCCCTGGAGCGAAGGTGCGCCATGATCCGCCACATGTTCAGCTGTCTCACATCAAGTCGCCGATCAGGACACCAGACTTTTCGGGTGGGCACTTGTACTTTCTTGCACAGGGAGACCGCCATGTCACTGGCCTGTGTGGATGGTTAAGGCTATAGGTGACAAGCTGGCACGCCGCTTGCCGGTCGGGGAGTGGAGATGCCTACGGCGTCTCTCCACGCGGACAGGAGCACTCCGGTTGTATTCCATCGCTGGTTATTGCAGCGCCTGGAGCGTCAAGCCCGGTCTGCCGATTGCTTTCATGGTGTCGAGCGTCGGCGATAGGCCGTATCGGCTGCGGTTCGTCCGGTTGCTGTGCTGTGACCCCAATCCAGCCGGGCCGGGTTATTCCGAGATCCACATGCCAACTGTTCTTGACGGCATCACTGCAGGGTTCGAGCGCGGCGTTTCGCTTGGAAGCTACGGCCGATCTGGCTCGTTGACAATCGAGGCCGCCGGTCTCTCGCTATCGGCGACCATCTGGCCGACAACGCCGAAGAAGGGATTGCAGGGTATCATCGCTCTGGCATGCGGCGGCTGGACCATGGCACTCGTCGTGGGCGAGAAGGGCGGAGCGGGTATTGTCGTCGGTACTCCGGACGGAAAGCAGGTCAGGATCGAGGTCGCTCAGGCTTTTCATGCGCGGCGCTGGTATGACGTGAAGGCGACGCTCGACAAACACGGGATCGTCACCGTCTCGCAGAGACCACACTTGCCCCTCGGCGATGCCGGCGATGCCAAAGCTGCTACGGACGCTCGCGTGCTTGGCGGGACCGCCAGAATTTACGTTGCCGCGCTGCCCCCGCAGCAGGGCTCAAACCTCGTGAGCGGACATTTTAACGGAAAGATCGAGCATCCCAGCGCCGAAACGCTGGCCGCATCTGACGGTTCGGCGGCCGCATCTGGCACGGTTGTCGCGCAATGGAATTTCTCTGACGGGATCCAGACGCAGCGGGTCCGTGACGAAGGTCCGCAGGGGGCAGACCTAACTCTCGTCAACATGCCGTCCCGAGCGATGACCGGCTCCGCCTGGAACGGGTCCGTTCACCATTGGGAGACCGCTCCGGATCATTACACCGCGATCCACTTCCACGACGACGATCACGGCTCGTTCGACTGGCCAGTAAGCTTCACTCTGGAGGTCCCGGGCGAGTGGCCGACCGGCTTTTACGCCGCCCACGTGCAGAGTGAATCCGGGCAGGACTACATCCCATTCTTCGTCCGACCCCGGCAGCGCTCGTCCGACGTTGTCTTCATCGTGCCGACATTCACCTACCAGGTCTATGGCAGCCACCCGAAGCCGGGTCGGGGCGAGGAGATCGCAGAACGAGCACGAGCCTGGGGCGCGCTCACCGAGACGCCCGACATGAACCCGCAGTTTGGCCTCTCATGCTACAGCCGTCATTCCGACGGCTCAGGGTCGTCCATCGTGTCCATGCACCGCCCGATGCTGGATACGCGGCCTCGCCAGATCAGTCTCATGGACCCGTGTCCAGAAGGGTCCGGCACCGGACGGATTGCCGCCGATTCATATATTGAAAGCTGGCTTCTCGCCGAGACGGCCGACCACGACGTGATGACCGATCACGATCTGCACGACGAAGGCTTCGACGGTCTCTCTGGATACCGGGTTCTCGTCACCGGCGAGCATCCCGAATATCTGTCCGAACGCATGATGGAGGCGATCGAACGATTCCTAGAGAACGGCGGCCGGCTCCTTTATCTTGGCGGCAACGGCTTCTACTGGCGCGCCGAACCATCACAGAGCGAGCCACACGCCATCGAAGTCCGGCGGGCCGAGGATGGCATCCGTGCCTGGGAGACCGAACCGGGCGAGAGCTATCATGCCTTCGGGGGGGGTTATGGCGGATTGTGGCGGCGGATTGGGCGCTCGAGCCACCGGCTAGTGGGGGTAGGATTTTCGGCCCAGGGCACCTATTCGGGCGCCGCCTACCGCTTCACTGACGGCATCGAGGATCCACGCGTGGCCTTCATGCGCGAGGGGCTCCAAATCCAGGCTGGCGATGAATTCGGAGCTTTCAGCTACATGGGCGGTGGCGCGGCCGGCTACGAGCTCGACAGCGTCAATGCCCGTTACGGTTCCCCGCCGCATGTACTCGTCGTCGCCAAGGGCATTGTCATCCGCCCGGACTACGTCTGGGTTCACGAGGACATCTTGGCCGAGCGGCACCCAAGGCCGCCGGAGGAATGGTCCTGCGCCGATCTGGCCTTCTTCGAGACGGGAAGTGGCGGTGCGGTGTTCTCAGTCGGGTCGATGACCTATGCCGGCGCGCTGGCATTCGACGGTCCGGTCCGACGCCTGACGACGAACGTGTTGGCCCGCTTCCGGGATCCGACTCCTTTCGCTTTGCCGATGTGACGCCAACCGAAGCCATGCGAATTCCCCGCTCTCCCTCTTCAACCACAAAGGCCCTGTGATGGCGTCCTCAGGCGAGATTGTTGCCCGGATCGCACGGTTGCGCGGTGTCATGGACGAGCAAGGCCTCGATGTGGTGGTTATCGCCGGCAACACCGAGTTCCAGCAAAAGGGGTACATCCGATACTTTGCGGATTGGCGGATGTTTGGCGGAACCGCCTATGTCGTCGTACCGAGGCGGCACGATCCGGTCCTTGTCATGGGCTTGGGTGCGCAGGCCGAGTGGGCGAAGGAGCTGAGCGCGGTTCCTGACACGCGCGCGGTTCTTGACAAGGTCGAAGGCGTCGCCGAAGCGGTTTTGGAGGTCGCGGCCGATCCGGGGCGGATTGGCATCGTAGGGCTCGGCACGGTCATGCCCCATGCCGACGCCGTCGCACTCCGAGCGAAGCTGTCACCCTCTGAGTTGATCGATGCGACCGAGCTTGTCGAGGGCTTATGGTGCATACTTTCCGCCGAGGACCGGCAGGAGGTCGCGGCGTCTCATGCCGCCGTGGCGCTTGTCTTTGAAGCGTTCCGTGACGCCCTACGGCCCGGCCGGACCGAGAGGGAAATCGTCGCGGAGGCCTTCGGCACAGCCATCCGCAACGGCTGCATGGAGGGCGTGATCCATCTCAATCACGACACCAAGAGCGGCACGCGACCAGCCACGGCGCGCGTTGTCGAGCGAGACGACATCTATAAGATGTTCATGGAGTTCCTGACGCCCGGCGGGTACCTCATCGAGCTCGGTGGCTGCTTCTCTTTCAAGCCGCCGCCGCAGGAATGGTCCGCCAAGTTCGATCTCGTCTCGCGCGCTATCGATAGCGCCATTCGCGAGACGCGACCGGGCATGGTCGCTGACGATCTCGTCGCGCTCATCAGGTGCGAATATGAAAGAGCCGGGGTCAGCATCATCGGCCGGCGCCTCTGGGATTTCCACGGCCAGGGCATGCATTCACTGCTCCGCCCGTTCGGGCTGCCTGGGTCGCGCGATCCGATCAAAACGCATATGATGATTAACATCCACCCCGGTATCCTGACCTCGGATAATCTCGGGATCTCGGCTACGAGCAACTATCTCGTCACGGAGAATGGAGGCCAGCCGCTTGGCGATTTCAGCCACCGTTGGCACGTCGTGGGTTAGCTTCAGACAATAAATGGGGAGAGCACGATGAGAACGACCTCTGCAATCTCACGAAGGGCAATCGCCGCGATTGCGTTGACGAGTGCCCTGTTATCCTCGGTGGGCGCATTAGCGCAGAAGCAGGGCGGCCATCTCACTATCGCCTTCCCGGCAAGCCAGGAGCCGCCGAATCTTGATGGCCATATCGACTCTGTGCAGACGACATGGCTTCTGAACTCATTGGTCGCGGACCCGCTCGTCGTGATGGACGACGATGCCAAGTACAAGCCGGGGCTCGCCGAGAGCTGGACCTCCAATCAGGATGGTACGCTTTGGACGTTCAAGTTGCGCTCCGGCGTCAAGTTCCAGGACGGCACAGATCTCGACGCGGCGGCCGTCAAGTACAATTTCGAGCGTGTCCTCGATCCGAAGACCGCTTCGGCGCAGTTGAAGAGCGAGCTCGGACCCATCAAGTCCGTCGAGGTCGTCGATGCTTCAACCGTGCAGCTGCGCTACGACGCGCCCTGGGTCACCTTACTTGACGGCGTGCGGCGGATGCCGATTTGGTCGCCAGCGGCGGCCGAAAAGCACGGGCTCGCGAACTTTCAGCGAAATCTCATCGGAACAGGTCCGTTCACCTTCGTTGAGTGGGTGAAGAATGACCGCATCGTCTTCAGAAAATGGCCTGGCTACAAGGGCGGCAATGCGGCCGCCCTTCACCAGGGGCCTGCCTATCTCGATCAGGTCAGTGTCCGGTTTATCGGCGAGAACTCCGTTCTTAACGGAGCGGTAGATTCGGAGACCACACTCATCGGATTCAGCCTGACGCCTGACGCCATCCCCGAGTACAAGAACAGTCGGTCCGCGACTTTCATCTCTAAAGGGCAGTCCGGTACAGGCCTGCAGCAAGTGATGAACATCCGCCGACCGCCTCTCAATGACATCCGCGTGCGGCAGGCCCTCCTATATGGCCGCGACATGCTAGCGATCAACCAACTTCTCTACGACGGCCAGTATGTGAAGGCGGACGGACCCCTGGACAACATCCACCCCTGCTTCTGGGAGGGAGCATCGCAGATGTACCTGCCGGATCCAGCTAAAGCCCGCGAACTTCTTGATCTTGCGGGATGGAAAATCGTGGCGGGCAAGCCGATCCGGGAGGCCAAAGGTGTGGCCGGCGTACCGGATGGCACTCCCCTGCGGGTGAATTACGTCACGATTCACCACAAGGAGATCGGCGAGGCGCTCCAGGCCCAATATCGGCGGATCGGTGTCGACCTTCATGTCGAGCTGGTGCCGTCTGGCCCGATCCAGGCTGATCGCGTCAACCGGCGCGACTTCGACCTCATGTTTCTGCGCCAGCGCACACCCGACCCTGTCGTGCTTGATCAGGTCTGGAATTCGAAATGGGACCAGCCGGGCGGTTGGGCCTGGACGGGATTTAAGAACGAGGAGCTCGACAGGATCGTCGGCACGCTGCGCTCCGAGCCCTCCTTCGAGAAACGCTGCGAGAGCGCGAAGGCGGCGCAGAAGATCATCATGGAAAACGCGCTGATGCTGCCGACGCTGAGCCAGCCCGCCTTCATTGCCGTTTCTAACAAGGTAAAAAATTTCAAGATGGGTGCGGAAGGTAACTGGTTCTTCCTGCACTCAACCTGGATCGAGAACTAGCCGATGTCATCTCCGGCCGGTGTAATACTCCGGCCTGGTGATGCCAGCCGCGATCGTCCACAGGGCGCGGTCGACGACAGGCAGCAGGCCTTTCGTCGGTCGCGCTGACTTCTCCAGCTACGAGCGCATTGCGGGCTTTCTATGGGCTCATACATCTTGAAGCGCTTCCTGCAGATGGTCCCGGTCATTTGGATCGTCACGCTCATCGTCTTCCTCATCATGCGCGTGCTGCCAGGCGACCCGGCGCAACTCATGCTTCTTGGCTCGGAGGGCTCGGCGGCAAACCCAGCTCTCCTCGCCGAAATGCGAGCGCAGATGGGCCTCGACCGATCGATCGCGCACCAGTATTTCGCTTTTCTGTTCGCAGCCCTCACGGGCGACCTCGGCACTTCGATGCGCGGTCGAATGCCCGTGACCGAGTTGATCGTCGAGCAGTTCCCTGCAACTCTGGAACTTGCTGTCTCCGGCCTCGCCGTCGCCCTTGCCCTGGGAGTGCCACTCGGTATCCTCGCCGCTGTCCGTCAGAACACCTGGACAGATGCGGTCGCGATGTCGGCCTCGTATGTCGGGGCATCCATGCCTATCTACTTCTTCGGGCTCGTGCTGATCCTGTTTTTTTCATTCGATCTGCGGTGGTTCCCGTCGGCGGGACGGCACGGTCTCCAAAGCCTAATCCTTCCTGCCTTGACGTTAGGGTTCGTGTCGGCTGGCCTAATCGCCCGGCTCGTCCGCTCGTCGATGATTGAGGTTCTGTCAGAGGACTTCGTCCGCACTGCTCGGGCGAAGGGCATGAGCGAGCGGATTGTAGTCTGGCGCCATGCGCTCAGGAACGCACTTATCCCCGTCGTCACCCTCGTCGGCCTTCAATTCGGCAGCATGTTGGCCGGCGCCGTCGTTACCGAGACGGTGTTCTCGCGACCCGGAATCGGCCGACTCACCGTCGCTGCAATCCAGGCTAAGGACTATCCCCTCGTCCAGGGTTGCGTGCTGTTTTTGGCAGTCGTCTACCTCCTAGTGAACCTGATTGTCGACGTACTTTACGCCTACATTGACCCTCGGATCCGGTTCGGCCACTGATGGTGGGGAACGGAAACCATCGCGGCCCTTGCGAAGATTACTGATGAGCGCCATGGGGGTTTCCCTTCCGGGCAGATGTTATGTCTCTGACATACGAATGAAGACGCAGCTACGATCGAGCTAAACAACGCCAACTCTGTCAAGCTAACCCCCGGCGGTCTCCTGACTTCGGCCTTCCGGATCAGAGCGTAGGCGGCGGAAGCTATCAACTGCATCATCTACACGATAACACCGGCGCGCGCTCCTTCGACGCCAATGGCGACGGCGCAGGGTCGCTGCTTAGCTGACGACCCTTCCATCGTCGATCGGACTTTGCAGTCCAAAATGCACAAATGGAGTCATTCCCATGCCCGCCGGTCACGTCGAGAAGATCTCAATCGGGCGCACAAAGCTCGTAGTCTCCAGGGTCGGCTTTGGCACCTCGGCTTTGGGCTCGATGCCCGACACCTATGGCTATGGGGTCGACGAGGAGAGGGCGAGAGAGACCATTCGAGCGATCCTTGCCGGTCCCGTGACCTTCATGGACACCTCCCGGAACTACGGGGCGGGGCGCAGCGAGGAGCGGATCGGATCGGTCATTCGCGAACTCGGCGGGCTTCCCGGGGGCTTCGTGCTCTCGACCAAGCTTGACCGCCACCCCGACACCAATCGCTTCGACGCTTCGCAGGCCCGTCGCTCGTTGGAGGAAAGTCTCACGGCCCTTGGTCTCGATCGCATCGATGTCCTGCATCTCCATGATCCGGAGCACGCCGCCTCTGTGGACGAGATCGCTGGCCCGGGTGGTGCGGTCGCGGAGCTGTTCAAGATGCGGGATGAGGGGCTCGCGACGGCGGTCGGGCTTGCCGCTGGGCGTGTCGACGTCATGATGCCGTTCCTGCGCGACTGGGACTTTGACGCGCTGATCACGCACAATCGTTTCACTCTTGCGAACCGCAATGCCGAAGCCATGATCGACTTCGCGGCTTCCAAGGGCGTGGCCGTTCTGAATGCGGCCCCCTATGGCAGCGGCATCTTCGCCAAGGGCTCGGACGAGTATCCGCGCTACGCCTACCAGGAAGCCACTGAGGCGGTCCTGGACCCGATCCATCGCATCGAAGCCGTCTGCGCCCGGTACGGCATTCCACCCGGTGCTGCGGCCCTGCAGTTCTCGATGCGAGACAAGCGCATCACGTCGACGATCTGCGGCGTGAGCCGGCCGGAGCGGATTGCGCAGACCCTCGCATGGGCGCAGCACCCCATTCCCGAAGCTGCATGGGACGAGTTGATGTCACTCCCGTTCTCGACGAACGATCCGGAGGCGAGCCGCGAGTACAAGCCAGGCTAGGCGTTGCGGTCGGGCGCACGACCTCCGATGCCTCAGGGCCGAGTGCATCCGGCCGCGACTGGAGTGGTCGCGCCACGTTCCAATCACGATCTGAGCTCCTGAAGGCTGTAGTAGGTCCCGAGCTTCTGTGCGGTACGCCAGAGGCTCAGTTCGCGGAGCAGTACGCGCGTACGCGCGCGCGAGGCCTCAGCCGGGGTCGCCCAGGGCGTCTCGGACGATGCCAGGGGCCCGATCGATGAGCGCGAGAAGAACGCGAGCCGGGTCGTCCTTAGGCACGCTCTCCTGAACGGAAACAAGGTTGAACTCCTCACATGAGCAGTGAGCGCATCCGGCGACCTGGGGTGCAGGCTTGCGTTCTTTGCGTCCGCTGCGTCCGCTGCGTCCGCACGTGAAGTTGAGGGTGGCACCCTGCGGACGATGCAGACGCAAAAGACGCAACATGGAACTCCCGATCTTTGCCGCGCTGTCTACTCCGCAGCCGGGCGGCGATAGTCTTGCGCTCCTGCCGGATCTGTGTGCGCACCGATGCGGTATCAGAAAGTGACCGGTCAGCCGGAGGCTGGGCGTTCCAGGGGGAGGCGGAACACCGGACAATGCCCACCCTCCGGCTCAGGGCTAGGGTGGCAGGATAGACCGAGCAACACATCTGTGATTATCGGGGCCTTAACATTGCGCCGTCTAAGTGCGCCCGCACTGTTCCCTGATCTAAGAAGTGAGACTGGAGAAGATCTCCCGCTTGCTGCCCGCCCTGTTGCCATTGTGCAGTACGCCGGAGGCTCAATTAATTCACCAGTACGCGCGCGTACGCGCGCGAGGCCTCAGCCGAGATCACCCAAGGTGTCCCGGACGATGCCAGGAGCCCGATCGATGAGCGCGAGAAGCACGCGAGCAGGGCCGCTCGGCTGCCTTCGCCCCTGCTCCCACTGCCGAAGGGTGCCCACCGACACTCCGATCGCGCGGGCGAACTCGGCTTGTGTCCAGCGACGCCATCCCCGACGCGGCATCCGGGCCCGGATAGCAGCGACATCGAGCCGAGAGGGTACATCCGGCGGAGAGATGGTTTTCTGGTGCACGGTCAGGTTCTCCAAGCAGGAGGTCAGTGTCACGATTGAAAGTTAGGGCCGTGACTTGGCGAACATGTCAGGATGTTGGTGTTTGCAGGTTCCACGCGGGTCTTGCCGTCGGCAGTCGATGATTGCGCCTTACGCGGTGCTGGGTTCCGCTCAGAGCACGGATGATCGCCTGATCGTCGTCGAGGGAGACGATCACCTCGCCCGGTCTCATCAGAAATGCCAGGCCCATGCCGTCGTATCGGGTCGCCGGCGCGTCAGGGTAGAGCCCGAACAGCCTCTCCGCGCTCCAGCCCATGACGAAGGCCGCCGACCCGTGCTCGTGGGCTATGCGCCTCGCCCACCACACTCCCACCCTCCACCGCTCTTCCGTGAACCCGGGCGGTTCAGCAAGGTGGGGGAGACGGCACAAACCCTCACGCCAATCTTCCGGCAGGCCCTCCGGAACGGGAGCAAGGGTGAACTGCTCTCTTGTGAAGAGTAGGCGCGTCCGTAGATCGGGGGTGCGGGCTTGCGTTCTTTGCGTCCGCTGCGTCCAAGCAACCCCGTGCGATGGTCTTGCGGACGTTGCGGACGTAAAAGACGCAAAGCTGAACCCCCGATCTTCGCCGCGCTGTCTACTCCGCAGCAGGGCAGCTAGAGGATCGCGCTCCTGCCGGATCTGTGCGCGCAGGGTATCGTCCACGGCGCCCTCCGGCGCCTCCACCCGGATCTTCTCCTCCAGGGTGAGCCCCACATGAGCGCCGCGAGCCTCGAGGGCTGCCAGAAGGGCGGCTCCCATCAGAACTCCTCCACAACGGTCTTCTCGGCCTTGCGGATCGTCCAGTACCGCTGCCGGTCGTGCCCCTCACGTGTCTGCTCGAGGACGATCCCAATCCGCTCAAAGGCAGGCACAAAGCGCTTCAGGTGGGCCGAGAGCGCACGGGGCCCTTTCGGGAGCAGGCGGATATCGCCCTCGTCGACCCCCTCCCGCAGCACCCTGAGGAGCTCCGTGGCGGTCCCAGACAGCTGTGACTGAATATCCAGCATCTTCAGGATCTGGGAGGCCACGATGTCCTCATCGATCAGCATACTGTCGCCCATGAGGCGGTTGTGGCGCATCACCGCCGAGATCTCATCCGGCTCGAGACCGAGCACCGGCCCGGCAGCACGTGCCCAGCGTTCGAAGTCAGCCAGCCGGATCCCAGGTGAGCCCTTCTCGCCGGCAGAGCCTCGCAGAGCCGCAGCGACAGCGTCATAGATGAGCGCCAGGATGGCAGGTCGGCTCTGCTCAAAGCCTCTCTCCAGCTCCACCTCGGGTGCAAACGAGGAGCGGGTCGGCAGTCCGACAAACAGCGCCCGGTCGGCTAGGAGCCCGTCTGGGTAACGAGATCCCGCAAGGGGTAGGATGTAGGTGCCTCAAGAGGAGCGGGGCGCCCCCTCGCTTCACCGTCCTGTCGCCTGAGCGAGCTTGAGCAGGTTGTGGACGGTG
>JAESFL010000718.1_pt1 | contig 18932 bp, 22 predicted proteins | sample 9269401 | NCBI WGS metagenome assembly JAESFL01 (sample SAMN14506025, study PRJNA617098) | algae metagenome | isolation source: Gloeocapsa sp. UFS-A4-WI-NPMV-4B04 and co-occurring heterotrophs from desert... | place: USA: Utah | collected 2006-10-01 | reverse complement strand
AGCGACGCACAGTTTATTACTACCCCTCTGATACGGATAAAAACCCTAGTGAAAAAAAGGGGGACACTCCCTCTGACACGAATAAAGGGCCTAGTGAAAAAAAGGGGGACACTCCCCCCCCCCCACCTAGTGTTCCAGATGTGATCGAATATCCTGAAACTATTACTATGTCTAACTTACAGAGGTCGATCACAGATCGATCACAAGTCGATCACACATTGATCACAAATATAGAAAAAGAAGTGATGCGATCGCACTCTAACCCAGTCACAGTAACTTCTTCAGAGGTCGATCACATCTCTGACGCACAAGGGGGGGGAGTGGGTGTTAATCAACCGCAAAATGCCGAAGCGCCCGAATTCTTTAAAGTAGGTGATCGCGTTTTTTGGGATCACTGTCCTGGGTATTGCGCTAGTTTAAATCCTTTTACAATCACAGCGATTGAGGGGGATTATGCAATGCTAGACTTCATGGCAACCTCCGTGCCGTTAACCGCTTTGAGGTTCGAGCAGGGGGCAAGTCATGAGTAAATCAAAAAGCAAATTATCTGCTCAAGAGCAGCGCGATCACCCTCGTTTGAAGCAGGTTGTTAGTCAAAGCATCCAAGCAGCCCAACGAGAACTAGCAGAAATCGAGCGAACTGGGATTTGGCGCTCAACTCACAAAACCTTTGAGGAGTATTGTTTCGCGAGGTTTGGGTTTGATCTTTTAAACCTAGATACCGAGTCATTGTTGCAATTAGCCGGCAAAGCATCGCCTGATGCCGCGCCTTTGATGAGGTCGGAGGATGAGCCATGAACGAAGTCCACCAAAGCCACGCGGCCGAGCTAGAGCGGCAGGATTTAATCAGGCAGTGCCACTGCTTAATTGCTGTGATCGCAAATCGTCCTACGTCAGTAAAGCTTTTGCGAAAAGTTGTCCCAATGCTCCAAATCTATGCTGGTTACAAAGCAAGCCGTGCGAGGCTTAAGCAGCGCGGCAGCAGGTGAGGGTGTGATTGGGCTGTATTGCGAGGCTAGACTTCAGAAACTATACAAAAATGTCTTGTTAATAAGCTTGCAAAAATCGGTGACTAATAAGTGAGCAAAGTTTTAAACTGGAGCGCTTCCACAGACATCCATACTGTATGCCGCAGAGCAGGTGGGCGACGCAGCTATAACGCGCATCGGCAGTTTCAGGCATCGTGGCGCAGGGTTCAAGTTGTTAGCTTCTTGCGGCAGTGGGGATTTAAGCATGGTGTCCAGCGCCAAATCGCTTCTGCGTTGGGCGTTAGTGAGGCAACAATCAGCCGTGACCTTGCGGTATTAAACGCCCAGTCTGGTCCGTGTCAGAGCTGCGGGAAATGGTGTTGATTGAGCTATGTTTGTGGCACGACAACGGGCAGAGCTGGGGAAATACTTGCACAAGAAGCTACGCGCTCACGTCGTAATTCGTTTGACGAGCAGCTTGCCATTCGCCGCGCTCTATTTTCTAAAGCTTACAATGACAAGAACTGGCGTTTGTGTCTTGATGTCCTCAAAGACCAATGTAACCTGATGAATATGTACCCCAGTCGCGTTAGTGAACTAGAGGTAGTAAAAATACTTGTAGATGCTAACGTTGTGCCAGTTGAAGTGCTAGACAAAATCAGCACTGCGTTAGGGCAGTTTCAGCAGAGTGCGATCGCGGCTATCTCTCAAAAAGACGGGTATCTTTCTAGCGGACCCAGCACGTAGACCAGGCGCATGAGTTCGTTGTAGTGGTGGGAAAAATAACAAATAGCCCAATGTGGTTTTCTAGCTCTTTAAAGAAAGATGCCTCAAATTGGCAATCCTAAGAGTTTGCCAATCAAAGGTAGTAATTTAGTACAAGCTTCAGCCAATTTGGCGGTGTCGGGGAGAAAGGAGGCTGCACCTTTCAGAAGGTTGATCGCTTGTCTTCCCATATCTTTCTTCTCAGGCTGTTCAGGATCTTGAGCGACTTCGGCTAACACTTGTACTTGTGTGACAGCAGTTTCCTTGCCTTTTTGAGGTAGCTCGGTATCAGTTTCTATTATTTCTTGTAGTTGCCGTAATAGATCCTTGATTCCGGGTTCGTCAGATTTGGGGGATTCTGGTAGCTGGTTAATCGCATTTGTCACATTACCGCTGATTGTGCCCAGGTTCAGAACACCGCTGACATCGCCGCCAGAAATGCCACTGACATTGCCAATGTCGCCACCTGCATTGATATTGATTGAGCTTTTCTCAGTCACGGTATCCCCCAAACTGTAGTAGGTTTCTATGTAAGATTTATTACTCTCGATCGCAGTTATCACCATTTTTTCCAGGCTGCGAATGCGTTCGTCTTTTTCAGCTATGCCAGCTAAAAGTGTTTGCACATCACTGTATGGCAATGAGGAGACTTGCCGATATTTTTCAAAATATTCTGCATTAAGTTGAGATTGGTCTACTCTATCTGTTACTCTAGCCTGAAGGCGAATTTTATCTTCTCCTCGTCCTTCCAAAGCTACAACTTCTAAATCTGCTTCTGGGTGAGCCTCGGCTAACTGCTTGAGGGCAATCGCCGCAGCGCTGGGATCAATTCCTTCGTAATGGTATAGGTCAAGAGTTTTGAAGGTACTTGCCACTTGACGAGGATCGATGTTCTGTTGGCGATAAAGATCTAATGTTTTGACGATCGGTGCAATGAAATCTGAGAAATCGTCTTCTTTGAAGGTTTCATGTCGGTTGTCTGGTTTACGCCAAGGATCAGGGTCAGCTTGGGTAGGTAGACGCATGTAGATGTACTCGCATCGCACGTCCTGGAAATTGGTGTCTGTAGAAATTGCCCAATCTTGGATATGAGCACCTGTCAGGCAGGCGTAGGTTAAATCAGTGCGGTATAGCTGTGTCTGTACCAATTTGGCACGAGATAAATCGGTGCTCTGCAAAGTAGCTTCACTAAGATCAGCACCAATAAGGCTGCTATCTGATAAGTTAGCATTTTGGAGATTGACACCCCTCAAATCGCACCGATCAAAGTTTTTCCCCTTCCCCTCCTTGCTAATTAATAATTCACGAACTTCTCTGTTTTCCAGGTATGTTCTACCTATCCGAGCTTGACTCAACCCGTTTGCTTGGAACCAGTTAGTCCGAGCTAAAATGGCTCCTCTCAGATCTGTATGTTTGAGGAGCGCCTGGGTAAAGTTAGCATTGGTCAAATCCGCATTCCGAAAGCTCGTTCCCTTACCAGCACAGATAGCAGTCGTCATTGATGAGATGAGAGCATACCTGCGATCACCAGCCAGTGAACGATTAGCAGCATGAAAGCTCAACAGAAAGAAACTAAGAGTCGAGATGATGGCAGCAATAGAACCGGGAACAATCACTTCAGGATTGTCTTGAGGGATGCCTAGACCTGCACCAACGACTACCCCGAATAGAGCTAACACTGCAAGAGCAATCAAAACTCCTTTTCCAGCGATTACCCGAACGATAGCGGTGACCAAAGCTCCAGTTACAGTTCCTGCTACAACACCAGCGATCGCCACTGCCTGAATCACCGCTCCAGCAATGGCATCGGAAGTCCCGACAGCCGCTACAAATGCTATTGCTGCGGCAACAATAAGCGCCAATCCTCCAATTTCTGATCCCCAGCCTCGGCGAAGCGCCAAAAAGCTAAAGCCAAGCAGAATCAGCAGAGCAATTCCGCTAAAGAGGAAATCAATACTTTGTATACCTTGATGAACCAGCAGAACGCCTACAGAAACTCCCCCGTAGGCTGCATCTAGTCCAGCAACAAACGCTAAAGTAAGAGAGCCAATGATCAAGCTAATTGCCCATTGGCGCCGCAAGCCTGCACGAGAATGGGTGAAGTCTGCACCTACTAAAACTGCATTTGTAAAATCTACCCCACAAATGTCAGCATAGCTAAAGTCTACCTTCGAGAGGTTATGACCTCTGAAAGACTGACCTCGAAGATTAGCGCGACGGAAATCTTGAGACATAGTCTACATATTTAGCTATCTGCACCTAGGAAAAACTTTACGGCTTCCTGGGATTGAGCAAACAAGAGGATGGGAAGGTCTAGACCGTATTTCTTTTCTAATAACTGTAGGGGGGGCACAGCTGCGTAGTACGCATCCTTCTTCTTGTCTACCATGAAGAATTTGCAATCCTCCGAAAGGATCTTGCCCCTCTTGTAGCGTTTCAGGTGATCTGTGATCGATAATCTCAATTGCCGGACTTTCAGTGTTTTCGAAGTTTTCTTGGCTTTGGGCATGCGCTGCCTGTGGAGTAGAAATCAAACCGAGCAGTGTGCTAACAGCACCAAGTATTGCGAACTTTTTCATAATTACCTCTTGCGAACTTTTTCATAATTACCTCTCAAGAGTAAACTTGAACCTACACTCCACAAGCGTGATCACAAAACTTTGTATTTTTAAAGGATAAGAAATTCATCTTTCCTCCTCATTACAAATAAGGGATAATCGTGCTTCAGGCTCTATTGCAAACTAGTCAAATCAAACTGTTAACATAGACCGCGTTAATGTGGTTGTCAAAAACCAGGGTATTCAAATTGTTACTAATCTTTACATAAAACCTAGACAGGTTATTAAGTTTAGAGATGCTCAATTAGCAGGTTCATCAACTAATGCTAGAGGTTATGTTCAAAACATTATAGGCTGGTTAGATGAAAACCAATATGGTCACTACGGTAACTTCTTAATGTGCAAGTATATTATCGGTAGTGGTGCCGAAGGCTCTTATAATGCAGACAGAGAAAAATTTTGTCAACCTAAATAAATAATGATAAGGGTTGTGTTGCAAAAGCTGGTGCTGGTCTGGTAAAAGTAGCAGGCTCAAAGACTGCACAAAATTATCAAAACCCAATTACCGCAACAGCAGATCGTCTTTGCTCTGGGGTCACTTCCAGGTAACGCTGTAAAGTCCCTAAATCATTGTGACCCGATATCTCCTGAATATGTCGTAGGGGAATACCAGCGCTGGACATCTGGGTGAGGGCAGTACGCCTAAAGCTGTGGGTACTAACTCCGAAAAGACCAACGCGATCACAAGCAGCTTTAAGGATTTTGTCTGCCATGAATCGAGTCAATGTTAGAGATCGCCCTCGCATCCCTGGAAAAAACGCCCCAGTTCGCGTTGGTTGATACTCTGCCAACAATGCAGCTAGACCAGGCTGGATGTCCACAACCCTTGTTTTGAGTTTACCCTTGGTGATAGACTTTCGGAAGGTAGGCACCCCTGAGCGAATGTCTGTGGTTTGGAGTGCCAGCGCTTCTGATACCCGACAGCCAGTAAATAAGCAGATGCTAAACAAAGCGCGATTGCGTGGCGAAATGAATCCTTCACTAAACAGCAGCCTCAGTTCCGCTGAGTCAAAAATCTTCCCCTGCCATTTTCGTCAACTTTTATCGGATAATTTTAGCTGATTTAACCACATTACACAAATACTATTTTCTTGTTGCTCTTGCGGAATTGCCAATGCTAAGCCTGTAGCAACTCTAAATCTGTCTTTTATTTCTTGCAATGCCCCAAGATTTCTCCCACCAGAATCTACGAGGTCGTTCTTTAAAAGGTCAAAACCTGAATGGAGCTGACTTCAGTGGTGCAGATATTCGAGGAGCAGATTTTACTCATGCCTTACTTATCGGTGCAAACTTCGGGGGGGCTAAGGCTGGGCTGCAGCGGTGTGGGGTAGTTGGGCTGGTTGGATTTTCGTGGCTCCTAGCAGGATTATCAGGTTTTTCTTCAGCGGTAACAAGTGCTTTTGTATTAAGTGTTTTTGAACCTCGGAACGAATTAAGTTTCATCGGGGCAATAGTCAGTCTAATTGTGCCTGCTATCTCCTTCATCCTTGTTTTTCATAAAGGTTTGGTAGCCGAAACCGGAGCCGCAACTATAGTCCTAGTTTCAGCCTTCCTTGTAGTTTTAACCGGAGCCGGAGCCGTAACCTTATTCAACGCCGGAATCGACGACGTAGTCAAACTTTTAGGTACATCCATAGTCGCAGCCGTAGCCGTAGCCATATTCTCAGCCATAGTCTTAGCCGGATTCGGAGCCTTAGCCTTATCTATAGCCTTAGCTTTAGCCTTAGCCGGATCCGGAGCCATAGCCATATCCGTAGCCGTATCCGTAGCCGTATCCGTAGCCGTATCCGTAGCCGTATCCTTAAGCGTAACCGAAGCCGTATTAGCCGTAATCGTATTCTTAGTCGTAGCTTTGGCTTTAGCTTTGGCTTTAGCTAGTGCATATATCGGATGGCGCAGTTGGGCAGGAGATGAAAAATATGCTTTGGTTCGCTCGTTTGCAGTTGCCTTTGCTGCCACTGGTGGTACAAGCTTTCGCGCTGCTAATTTAACCGATGCTAATTTTGCTGGAGCAAGGCTGAAAAGCACTGACTTTAGAAGCGCTATTGTTACCCGTACCTGCTGGCACAACACTAAAATGCTTGATCGCGTTCGTCCTGGTACGACTTATCTTCAAAATGCTCAGTTGCGACAAGTGCTAGTTACAGGACTTGGGCAGGACAAGAATTTTGACCGTCAAGACTTAAGAGGTGTCAACTTCCAAGGTGCTAGCCTAGCAGATGCTAGTTTTATTGGGGCAGACTTGAGCGGTGCTAATTTGCAAGATGCTGACCTATCTAAAGCAAAGCTAGTACAAGCACAGTTAGACGAAACAGACTTGACAGGTGCTACTCTCACTGGCGCTTGCATAGAAGATTGGGGTATTACCAGTCATACCAAGCTAAGTGGGGTCAGGTGCGAGTATGTCTTCATGCGGCAGCCAACTCAAGAAGACCCCAATCCTCGCCGCAAACCTGACAACTGGGAGGAGAAGTTCGAAGACGGTGATTTTGCTGATTTCATCCAACCAATAGTCGATACGCTCGACCTCTACCACAACCAAAGCATTGACCCCCGTGCGATCGCGATTTCATTTAAGCAGTTGGCTGAAAACCATCCTGATGCAGAGCTAAGAATTGCGGGGATGGAAGTACGAGGTGAAGATAAGTTTCTGCTCAGAGCCAAAACTGCTCCTGGCGCAGATAAATCACAACTGAGTGCTGAATACTTTGAGATATACAATCAGCTAAAAGTACTGGCACAACAAGAATCTCAGAAGCTTTTAACCGAAAAAGATAACCGGATTAGTAGTTTAGAGAACATGGTAGCTACGGCACTACAGCGCTCTAGCTTCTACTCAGGAACACATATACAGAAGGTGGAAACTATGTCTCATAGTCCTGGTAGCTTTTCAGTTGGCGGTTCTGTCGACGGCAATGTCAACAATGTTCAAGGCGATCACAATCGGACAATCCAAGGTGACAACAACCAAGCGGTGCTAGGTGACAATAACCAAGCCACGCAACGCAATCAAGCGAGTGCAGACCCCGAAACATCACTAACTCAAGCTGATGTTGTCAAGTTGCTGACAGACCTTGAAACTTTAATTCGAGGGGCAGAACTGCCAGAGAAAACTAAAGAAGAAGCAATCGAAGACTTGAGTGCGGCAAAGAAAGCGACAGATAAAGAGGAGCCGAAAAAGAGCGTAGCACTTGTTAATTTGGAAAGTATGGCAACAACGCTTGAAAAAGCGAGTAAGACTGTAGAAGCAGGTCAGACTCTATGGGGTAAAGCTAAACCTGTTGTTGTTAAGATTGCAGGCTGGTTAGGTGCATCTGCTGGTTCCCACCTATTGGGTTTGTAAAACAATGCAAGTCTCTGTTGGAGAATCGCGTTAAAACAACGCCCCTGACTTGGGTTGATATTCTGCCAACAATTTAGTTAAACAAGGCTAACAGCGCGGATGTCCACGACCCTAGTTTTGAGTTTGCCCTTAGTGGTAGACTTTCGGAAGGTAAGCACCCCTGAGCGAATGTCTGTGGTCAGGAGTGCCACCGCTTCAGACACCCGGCAACCCGTGAATAAGCAGATGCCAAACAAAGCGCGATCGCGTTGCGACACAAATCCTTCAGTAAAAAGTAGCCTCAACTCGTCTGGGTTAAAATCTTCCCCTGCCCATTTCCTGAAACTTTCATCGGATAACTTTGGCTAATAAACCCAGATTACACGAAACTATCATTTCGTGTAATAGAGGCATCAAAGCATTGATTTATCGTTGTTGGCTCGAAGGAGCTAACCCCACTTAACTTTTGCTTATTAATCAACGGCTACCCATCCCACGACAGAATCAGGGTTGCAGCCATTTTCTATAGTTTCTGCTTATGCTATCGCTGCTATCACTGATTACAGTTATAATCGGCTATCTTTGGTTCATAACTGATAGCAGAATTAGCAGCGATGGCAGAGTCACCAATGGTCGGGGTAGAGAAAAGTAGTGTCTCCAATGTAATATTTCATCTGCTCATGCTGTTCAGGCAAGGGCAAAACCTCAAAGCTTCATTACAGTCTCTCATAGCTTCCACTAAATCTCTTTTGTCTTCTAACGCTTCGGTGCTGACTTGCAACCATTGGTTAGCCCAAAACCAGACTTCTTCTGAGTGATAACTCCACGCAATCCGCAAGATCATGTTAGTTAATTCCTTAAGGGTTTGAATAACTTGGCTCTTGTATCGCTCTTCGTAAAACCAATTAAAAACTCTATTTCTAGCGCCGTAACCTAAAGTACCGCGATATAAATTAAGCTCTCGTGGCGTGATAAAGAACAGTATGTTGTTGGTGATTAGCTCTCGATATCTCAAAACCTGATTACGCCCATTGAGCAGTGGTTGAAAGTGAGTAATGAGCGCTGTTTCCGAGGAATTCATTATCACTGCGTCGCACTCCATCCAGGCAATTCGCACATTACTTAGCTGCTGTAGCTCTTCAAGCTTATGATGGCTACTCCACCGCTTAACTAAGCGACCAGCTTTGCCGATATAGAGAATTTCATCATCTTCATTAAAAACAAAGTAGAGAGCAGATTTATCTGGTAAGTTGCGACGTGATTCTAGTGGTAATGATGGTAGGGCTAAAAGATTGATGTCTTTCGGATCTATCGTAAGCATCTAGTTTAATTTCTGAGCATTGTTTCAAGCATCTTCGACATGGATACTATTTGTGGTTTAGAAGTCGTGAAGAATTAGTGAAGATACTGCGATTTTGAACAAACACTTTCGTTTATCCTTGATTCATAACTGATAGCAGAATTAGCAACGATGGCAGAGTCACCGATGGTCGGAGCTAGGGTTCCCCAAGATTGGCAGCAACAAATACAGGCGATCGCTGACCTGCAAGACCGGGTGGCTTCCCTGGAGCGGAAGCTAGTGGGCTTAGGCCGTCTAGTTGGCTAGGGCATTAATGAAGTGAAAATAAGGGACAAGACGAAATTAGTAAGAACCCTTCTTTGGTGATTTGATGGAAAAGCTTGATGTTGTGGCACTTTTCTCGGGTTGCGGAGGACTTGATCTAGGTTTTTCACAAGCTGGTTTCAACGTTGCATGGGCAAACGAATTTGATAAGGATATCTGGGAGACTTACGAAAAAAATCATCCTAAGGCTTTTTTTGATAAAAGGGATATTAGAAAGATTTCTTCTACTGAAATACCAGATTGTATTGGTATTATTGGTGGTCCCCCTTGCCAAAGCTGGAGTGAAGCTGGTAAGCAAAAGGGAATGAATGACGAACGGGGTCAACTTTTTTTTGACTACGTTCGAATTCTCAAAGATAAACAACCCCTATTTTTTTTAGCTGAAAATGTTTCCGGAATGCTTCATAAAAAACATGAGCCAGCATTATTGAATATAATTGCTGCTTTTGAAGAAGCCGGTTATAACATTTCTTATAAATTGCTAAATGCAATGTTTTACAATGTACCACAAGATAGAAAGCGCGTTATTTTCGTTGGTTATCATCTTGATTTAGGAAGACGATTCGATTTTGATTGTATTGCTCGTATACTTCCCATACCTACGTTAAGGCAAGCCATATGGGATTTACAAGATTATGCCCTGCCTGCTATTAAAAAAAATAAAACTAATCTAAAAGTTTGTTCCTTTCCTAATCATGAATATATGCAGGGGGGTTTTTCCAGTATTTATATGTCACGAAATCGAGTTCGCTCTTGGGATGAACCATCTTTTACAATTCAAGCCGGTGGTCGCCACGCTCCAATCCATCCACAAGCAAATAGAATGATTCACGTAGGACAAGATGAATGGATTTTTGATCCTAATTCACCGCATCCTTACAGAAGATTGTCTGTTCGAGAATGTGCTAAAATTCAAACTTTTCCTGACAATTTCATTTTTTACTACAAAGATTTATCTTCTGCATACAAAATGATTGGTAATGCAGTGCCTGTTAATCTTGGCTGTGCTGTAGCCGAGGCTATCAAAGCGGATTTATTCAGTCCAAATCAGAAGGCTAAAAAAGAAACCACTACAAGTATACCATTGCAACTAAGTTTAAATTTTCCTTGTAGCTAAATGAGTTATTAAAAACTTATGGCAAACTTTCTTCAAGCAATACATACAGCTATTAACAACAATATTACAGATGTTGCCAGCTTTTATCGTAGTAGAAATAAAATTAATGCTGTTGGCGATGCTTTAGAAGCTTTTGTGAAAGATATTTTTGCTAACACGTTAAATGAAACTAATGAAAATACTAAAAATGATGTTTATGAAAAAGTTTTTTCATATTCTGGAAACCCAAATAATCCTCCTGATTTAATGTTAATAAATAGAGGAGATGCAATTGAAGTTAAAAAAATAGATGCAGAACGTAAGCAAATTGCATTAAACAGTTCTTACCCGTCAGCAAAATTATTTTCTGATAGTCCTATGATTACCACCACCTGTCGTAATTGTGAAAACTGGGATGAAAGAGATATAATTTACATAATTGGTTCGATTAATAAGACAGCTAATAAGTTAACTCTGTTGTGGTTTGTATACGGTGATTGTTATGCTGCTAGTAAAGAAGTTTATGAAAGAATTAGAACTACAATAGCTAGTGGTCTTCTTTCAATACCAGAAGTTGAGTTTAGTGACACAAATGAGTTAGGTCGAGTTAATAAGGTAGACCCTCTAGGTATAACTCACTTGAGAATTAGAGGGATGTGGAATATAGAGCACCCAAGTAAGGTTTATAGTTATCTCAATATAAAGCACTTGCCGAATAAAACACTTAGATTGTTTGCGCTAGTGCGAGAAAGTAAATATCAGTCTTTCCCTTTGGAAGATAGAGAAAGGCTTGAAACTTCAGTTAATTCTAATTTTAGTATTACAGATGTACAAATTAAGTTACCTGATAATCCTGTAAAACTAGTTCCTGCAAAACTAATTACCTATCAAATTTAAAATTTAACCTGTATTAATTTAACTTTTTACAAGGCTTAATGTTAGGGTTCCCTTTACCGCGTACCAATAGCACTGCACTTGTAGCATTATAGAATGTTTAAAAAGTTTCAGGAGGTAGCAACTTAAGCTAACCGCCTGACCATAAGTCGAGTAATGGAAATGTAGATGGCAACGATGGCAGCAAGAAATTAGTGTGATCGCTACTGCTTCCGGTCGCAAGGAAGCTGAGATTGTGCGGGAGGCTCTAGGCGAATATTTAGGGCAGGCTGAGCAAGCGGTGGGGAGTTGACCCTTGGGCGATCAAAATCTAATCTTGACAAAGACTTCACCTATTAACTCTTTGCCATATATCTCTAGGAATTGTAGGGCTCTCTGCATTTAATTGGTTCCATCGCTCCCGCAAATTAGTAACAAACTTTTCTAACTCTTCACTGTTTTGTGTAGGAAAAGCAGTTTCCTGTTCTAGTTCTCTCATTAAAACACTGTAGTTATTTCCAGCTTTACGATGTCTTTCTGCGCGTTCTTCAAACCTTAAAAAAGTTTGAAGACTTGCTAAAATAGCTGACATAACGCTAGCAATACCAGCAGCAATTTTGAGTGAAATATTGGGTTTCTCTTGCAACGTTGCGAAAATACTTGTCCCTACAAGAGTTGATAGGATAATTGTAGGAATTCCAATCCAGTTATGTAGACTTTGGAAGCGACCCGCCGCTTCATGATGACCTGCTAAAACTATGTATGCTCGATTAAGCCACTTTTCTAAAAGTTCATTTAATTCCATAATTCATCTTCTTTCTCAAGCTTTGAAGGAAGCGTAATAAATTATTATGTTTTGTAATATGCCGTTAAAAACTTAAAGCTTAATGAGGATGAGCGACAAAAACATAGGAAATTGATCTGTATAATTCTCAATAAACTAGTCACAAGTGACTAGTATGTTTTAATGTAGTACAAAACATAATAATTTTATTACGCTTCCTGAACTTATTAATCATTCTCTCAATTTACCAAGAACTGCAAAAATTTCTTCTAATAACTTAGTTAATTGAAATATTTACAGGCTATGGGTGAAAACAGAGATTACCTGGTAGCAACTAGTGTTTTAAGCTGTCACAACTCGTTTGTACCGAACTGGATTTCCAGCAGACGGTATCCGCTCCCATCCCACCTCTTTAAGTTTTCCATTTTCTTCCCACAACCGGATTGCCTCATGGCTGACATTAAATAGCTTGCCTAATTCTTTGCGCGATCGCATCTCTTGATCGAGTTTTGGTGCTGTAGGAATATCTTTAACTTCCTCCTCCCGTACGACTGTTCTGCGCGGTGGCTTCTGCTTGAGAGATTCCGCCTCGACTCTCAAGCGCTTAACTCCCCCAGTTCTAACTCCAGGGCAGCGAAGCGATCCTGAATGGGTGCTAGATGGTTAACTGTTTTCTCTACTTGGTCTAGCCTTGCTATCACTTCTGCTATCACATTGCTATCAGCTAAATCTTTGTTGTTATCTCCAGTTATCAAACTGCTATCAGGGGAGTCTAAAAACCTTGTCGCTAGAGCTTCTAAGACTTCTTGAAGGGTGAGCCTTTCTGATGCTGCCCAACCTTTCAGGCGCTCTAGTTTCTCTTTGTCCCAACGAAATATTACCTGCACTCGTTCGCTCATGCTATCACTCGATAAGTATTTGATAACTCATGATAACACCATTGATATCAAAGCTGATAGCAACTGATAAAATAGTGATAACAATTGATATTATATTTGATATCGGTTGATATAGGCTGATAACAAAACTGTTATCACGACAAAAGAAAACCCCAAGCTGTTAAGCTCAGGGTAGTTTCCATCAATGGTTGTGTCTCCGCCTGCTGATGGTTTACATATTTAGAATGACACTAAACAGTAGTGCGATCGCCCTCTTTTGATAGCGCTTCAACCTTCGCTTCTAACTCGGCAATTCTCTGTGCTTGAGTCCTAAGTAATTCTTGCTGCTGGTTAACTATAGTTGTCAAACTTCCCACACTACCAGCTAAGTCCCGAACAATTTCTCGTAAGCGATAAACTGGGTCGCTCTTGTCCGTGAAGATAAAAGGTAGGTCTTGATAGTCGTCCATACCTAACTTACACGGGCTGAATTTTCTGACTGAACACTAGATAAATATTGCTCAATTGCTGTCCGAACAATGTCTGGAACTGTGCAGTTTTTTTCATCTGCCAAAATTTTTAGCTGATTTTTTGTTTCTGGAAGTACTAGGGTTTTTATCTGCTCTGACAAAGGCTTTTCTCTACCGTTGTCAAAACGGTATTTAGTCCCAAACTCTGGATTCCCACCTGGTCTCCCACTTCCTTTTCCCATAATTATTTATTCTCCTATCCTGATAACTAAGAAATATAAAGATGTTATGGTCAGACTTTACTTTAGCGAGGTACTTAGCTATAGTAGTTATGTAAGCGTTTCATGGCAACGCAGTAACAGATTGGACCCTGACGACTACGCTGCCACCCCTTTTAGCGAGGTACTTTAATCATGACATACGACATAGGGTTTGAGCTAGACCAGCAGCGTTGTGAGCAACAAGCCACGATTGCTGAGGAATTGTTTATAAGTGGTCAAGGCGATGGCTTCGACGGTAATTATCCTGCAAGTTCAGAAATAGATTATCTGGCGGGGTACAGCCAAGGATTGAGACGGAGGCTAGCAGACATTCAAGGTCAAGCCTTGTTATTACAGCAGGAAGGCTTGGTAGTTGAAGCCATGTTTGGGGACGAACTTGTATTCTAAAAAGCTAAAAACGTTGGGGCGCTCTTGAGTGTCCCCATCCCTTCACTAAACAAACAAAGGTTCTATGGCAAAAGTCGTTTCTCCTATCACCGCAAAAGTCGAAGTTATTGGCAAGCTCAAAGAAAGCAGTTTCCAGCCGGGGCAATATTATCGCTCAGTGCTATTTATTGACGAGAGCCAGCCAGAGGGGTCGGAGGCAGCAAAAATCTGGAAATCGCTTAGTGATCAAGAATGCGAGGGGTTAGCAAAAGGTGGCGCGGTTCAGCTAGTTCCTGCTGGTACAGATAAGAACGGGAAAGATAAACACAATATCGTTCTGCTAAGTGATAGTAACCCGGCTGCGATCAAGAGCAGCCCTGACGATACACCGCTAGTAAGTGAATGGAGTTCAGAGCAGAAACGAGCGATCGCGGCTTATGTTGAGAATCAAGCTGACTTACTTAGCTTCTGTTTGAAAGTTAGCAGAGAGAAGTTTAGTCCATTGGTGCAAAGTGAAGAATCAATCAGGACTTTGGCGACTACGCTTTACATCAATGCACAACGTAAATTTCAATCAATGAAACAACCGACCGAGGCACAGTCTTGAGAGCGATCGCCCGGTAGATTCCACGACAAAAACATATCTTTATTAGAGGGACTAATGACAGAGGCTAAATCAGAAATCACGCTTAAATTTAACGAGCTTCCCAAAGCCAAACCAGCAGAAAACAAGAAAGTCGAAATAACGCTTACCGACCAAAACGGAGTTGTCTTTACAGCTAAAATCAATGCCAAAAGCTGGCGTAAAGCCGAAGCTGATGCAGCAGCTTTCAGTGATTGGGGTGGGGCTGTGAGTGGCAAGCTAGGGCAACCTACAGAAAACGGTTTTGAAGTGGTTGACGCTGGCATAAAGATTTTTGAGAAGAAGGCTAAGGAACCTCAGCAAGAAGTTAGCACAGTTAGTTCTGATGTGATGCCCGTCTTGTGACTGAGGTCTGATTATAGAGGTAGCGCGATCACTATGACCCAAACCACTATTCATCTAGTCGCTAGCATCCAAGGCGTTGAAAGGATTTTTAGGCATGAAAAATAGTATTTACAGCATCAACATTTTTGAAGATCCAAACTATATGCTGGGAATGACCAGAAATACTTCCTTGGGTCATAAGCAATACTCCTTCTCTAAGTTAGCAGAAGAAGCTTGGGAAAAAACTGCTGACAAAGGTTTATGCTGTCGTCGCTCTGATCACGAGATTTGGGCTAATTGGACTAATAGCGAAGTCGTTACTGAAACAGGCTCGGAAGCTCGATTTAAAGAAATAATTGGATATGTGAAAGCTTTAGCAGAGCTTCCTTTTTTGGTACTACAGGATTGCGGCGTTGTTTGCTCAGAAGCTGTGGATCAGAATTTGAAAAAGAACTATTTAGGCTTATCCCAATGGCTAGAGTTTCATTTACTGCATAACGTAGATATTTTACTAGAAATGAACCCTATCTATTACAAACATTATGCTGATAAAGCCGCTGTATTACGGGATTTATATGGCTTAGTTCAAGACATATATGCTAGTAAAAACGAGCTTTGTCGCTGGGCTAAAGCTTTTTCTCCAGCTCAGCTTCTGTTTTGCTGCATGATTCAATTCTGTTTTAAAGACTTGCAAGAGAAAAACTTGCTTCCTGGTGGAAGAAACGTAGAGAAGACCGAATATACTCAAAATATTTTCCAGTTTGTAAGAGCGGTAAGTAATCATCCTGGGCAACTCGAAATATTTATCCCTGGAAATAAACCCGTGTTTCAAATCCCCCCTTACCACGCGCTATTGATAACGGCACTCAAACTTTCAAAGCAAAATATTTACTATGTGAAAAAGCGTCGAAAATCAAGCTCTTACCAAAAATACCTGCAATCTCTTAGTAAAAGTGCTTACTACACCAAAAACAACCTACAGATGCAGCAACAACGTCTATCTCCAGATGGGGAAAACCTTGTTTATCCCACACAATATCAGTAAGTAAAAAGCACACGCAATCACGAAACGGAAGGGAAAGGTTTTTGTTAAGCAATGTTAAGCACAGAGCCTGAAACCTTTAAAATTCGTTGAAACAACCGACTTAGTGCATCGGATTTGGTCATTGGTTACTTTGACCCATAGCTATTGTCTGGAACCTATGCTGAGATTAAATTTAAAGTCAGAAGCAAAATTAGCCATGTTCAGCTTCCTAACCCAAATCCAAGCACTCAACAGTAGTACCCCACAACCTGCACAGCCTCGATTCGAGTCAAGGCGATCACGACGGCAGAAAGCCCGTGATGCTGCGAAGAGTGCCAGAAAAGCGGCTTAATATCCGATGATTTTTTAGGGCTAAATGAGTGCTGCCTGAAGTTTGGCGACCGATAGCAGCACTCTAGCCACTGCAAATAAACATACCCACTGCGGCTAAGAACTTACAGTGGGCATCTCTATGATATGAACTTTTCTACTGTTGATTTTACCCCCATTTGGGGAAGAAACTGCTGCCTCACCTCTGTAATCGAGGCACTGGAAAGCTTTAAGGATTTTTCACCCAAAACAAGAGCAGCCGCGATCGCCCTTCGCGCTTCCGAATTAGGCATCAACAGCCTGCACTTTTATATTATTGCCCTCCACGCTGGTTTGGAGGTGGCACAATGAATCGCTTAGAAACATTTGATATCCGTAACTTCAGCGATCGCCTCAACGTTCTCAAGGAAGAAAGCACTCAGCTAGTCTGCGAATGCCCTGTATGTGGTGGGCATCGCCTAACAATCAACAAACAATTAGGCGCTTACCGATGTTGGTCTGGCGACTGTGCTGTGAAAGATATTCGGGAAGCGATTGCACCTTGGGGTGAGAGGCAAGAAATCTGTATGGATCAATTGGCTACTCCTGCTACTCGTTCTAAAACTAGCAAGCTATCTAGTGTTGCATTTATTCCAGCAGTAAATACCATTTCTTTAGCGAAGCTACCCATACCCGCAGACATTCCCCAAAAACAGCGACGGCTTGATTCAGAGCGGGGTGAGATGTGGGAAATTGAGTATTCATATTCTGATACTCAATGGGTGCAACGAACCGAGTGGGCAGACCCAAGCAAGGCTAAGGGACGGGACAAAAAGACACTGCCCTACCACGTTACAGAGGTGGGTGAGATTAAGTGCGGTAAAGGTGATAAACCTTGGCTACCTTACCGCTTCAGTGAGGTAGAAAAATATGGTGCTGGTAAGTGGGTACTGTTTTCAGAAGGTGAGAAGTGTGTTGAATACGGACGTTGGCTACAGCTAATTAGCCTTACCCTTCAAGGTGGCAGCTGGACAGAGGAAGCGATCGCTCTTACCATGCTCCAGATGAAACAAGCGGATGTTGCTGGGGTTGTTTATCTACCAGACCATGACGATGCTGGAAGGAAGAAAGCTAAGAAAGTTGCGATCGCTGCTGCCAAGGCTGGACTGCCATTGCTTACCATTGAACCACTAGCACTCTGGGAAGATATGCCCGAAGCTGGAGATATAGCAGATTGGGTGAAGTGGGGTAAAGCGCAAGGTATGGAGCGTGATGATTTTATCCGCAGGTTAGAAGAGGAAATTCACGCGGCAGCTGCTCTTTCCATTGAAGAGCAGAAGCAGAACGATCCAGATGAGCGGCTAAGGCTGGATTTACACGCACTTCTAAAAGAATCTGACCCGATTCGTCGGATGCGGCGACGAGCTGAGATTGCTTCGCATTATCGGCTGAAGACATCCGACATCCAGGAAGCGCTTAAACATCTTGAGGGATTAACCAGAATAGAGGAATCGCACTGTTGGTCACTAGGTGAATTATTTGACCTTCCTCAGACTGGGATTGATTATTTAATTCCAGGAATGCTGCCAGCTGGCGAGACAGTGTTACTCGTCGCAGATCCAAAATCAGGCAAAACTTTACTTGCCTACGATGCTGCTTTCGCTGTAGCAACTGGCGAAGATACCTTCCTGGGTGAGACGACAAAACAAGGCAAGGTACTAATAATTCAGTGCGACGAATCACGCAGCACGGCTATAGGTCGCTTGATTAAGCGGGGCTTTCGTCGAGAGGATACTGATAATGTGCAGTTTATGGATGCCTTTAGTATTTCTCAGTTATCGCTACTAGAAGAGCGACTAGAGACATTCAGACCGAGCCTGGTCATCATTGACTCACTGCGGCGTATCAATGCAGGTCGGGAAGTTTCAGAAAATTCAGCAGAGTTTACGGATACGCTCTACCAGCTAAAAGAACTGCTAACCCGTTACGGGGCGGCTGGTATTGTGATTCACCATAGCAATAAGAATAACGATGCTGTCGGCGTTGGTCGGGTTCGAGGTAGCAGTGCGATCGCTGGTGCGGTTTGGGGTGTATGGCAACTTGACCATATTCCAAAACGTGACCCCAATAATAAAAAGCGGCTCATTATTGATCCAAAAGATCCAGCACGGATTCTGAGTATTACAGCACGAGATATGGAAGGACAGCGCCTCAAGATTGAACTTGACCCTGACCGCAACCAATGGACTAACTTGGGCGAGGAAGGAGCTTCAGTAGAAGAGGCAGGCGATCGCGCTGCCCAAACAGATTTAATCTTGAACCTGCTTAAACGTGTAGCACCAATTGGACTTGAAGCTTTTGAGATAAACGAAAAACTGAATTTGGGTAGAGGTATCTATTCGGTTCTCCACAGGTTACTCAGCAAGGGCATTATTGGCTCCCGTCCTTCATCCGTTGATAAGCGACGCACAGTTTATTACTACCCCTCTGATACGGATAAAAACCCTAGTGAAAAAAAGGGGGACACTCCCTCTGACACGAATAAAGGGCCTAGTGAAAAAAAGGGGGACACTCCCCCCCCCCCACC
>JAESFL010000717.1_pt1 | contig 18950 bp, 12 predicted proteins | sample 9269401 | NCBI WGS metagenome assembly JAESFL01 (sample SAMN14506025, study PRJNA617098) | algae metagenome | isolation source: Gloeocapsa sp. UFS-A4-WI-NPMV-4B04 and co-occurring heterotrophs from desert... | place: USA: Utah | collected 2006-10-01 | reverse complement strand
CGGGGAGATGGCCGTGGAGTTCGAGGAGACGGGTGTCGATCTGCGGCGCGCCCAGGCGGTTTACTACAATCGGTGCGATCCTCGGTTCTCGACCAGGTGACTGGATGACGGCTGACGACAGGAAGGCCTCGCTCTCCCAGCGCAGTTCAACATTCAGGCCCATGGTGGGCCCTCACCTGAACGGCTCTCCACTTCCACTCCTCGACCCTCTCGGGAGCGCCCCTTTGATCGGAGCGCCGACACGAGAGTGCGTCTTGCCCCTCCAGTCGCCGAGTTCCGCGATCGTTGATGTCGATCGATGCGCGGACGCGCCATCGGTGGTCGAGCCCCGTTTCACACTGGTTGCCGCTCGTGTCGATGCCGCGCAATCCACGTCGCCACCTCAGCAACTGCCCGGTGGCCCATCGACGGTGCTGATCGGAGGTGTAAGACGCCAGCGTATGGACGAGGGAGCGCGGGGCGACGCCCCGAAAGAGACCCGTCGACCTCATGAATGAAGGTTGGCGCATCGTCGGTCTATGACTGAGCACTGTGAGCGGTTTGCAGCGGCCCGGCTAAACACGATGGGTTCAGCGCGTTCTCGGCCGGCTCGGTTGGAAGCGGCACAGCTGGTAGGAGATCTGGTCGCCGTTGATATTCCCCTTGGCTTCCCACACCCCCTCCGGGTCCTCCTGCCAGCGGTCGATGTGCTCCAAGGTGAGGTGAACGACTCCGCCGCCATACTGCACTCGGCCCGGCATCATGGCATAGGACAGCGCCGCCCAGCCGATGAACAGACGGGATGCGTCATTCTCCATTTTCGCTATCCTGGGCCAAAGTGCGCTCGCGAGGCAAAGCCCGAAAGCCACCGCTGGTGACACCTAAGAGAATCGGCGCGATCGCGACTCATCCAACGTGTCGAAAGGATTGGCGCACCCGACACGATTCGAACGTGTGACCTTTGCCTTCGGAGGGCAAGAGTATCACACGCCAAGAGTCGCCAACTGCCGACACTACCATTAATTTGTAAGACTTACCCTCGCCCCTTGCCGCCAGAATTCGACGCGAGTACGCTACAACCCTGTAGCCCCGCTGTAGCCTGGGAGTAATCGTGATGGCCAGCAAGCTGACGCTCCAGACCGTCAAAGCCGCAAAGGTGCGACTCGAGCGTTACACATTGTGGGACAGCGAAGTGAAAGGCTTCGGGCTTCGCGTGAACACGGACGAGTCGAAGAGCTACGTCTTGAAGTACACGTTCCAAGGCCGACAGCGTTGGCACACGATTGGCAGGCATGGGTCACCTTGGACGCCAGACACGGCTCGCAGGGAGGCTCTCAAGCTTCTAGGGCAGGCAAAGAGTGGCACTGATCCGATTCTGCATGAGCGTGAGCAGAAGGTAGCTGACGTCACAGTCGCTGAACTCTGTAACCTCTACCTAGCAGCAGCACGTGCAGGTCAGATCCTGACGAAGTTTGATGAGCCTAAAAAAGCGTCGACCCTCGTTACTGATGCAAGCCGGATTCAACGGCACATCAAGCCTTTACTTGGGAAGAAGCGGGTAAGAGACGTTACTTCTGAAGATGTAGAGGGATTTCTTCACGCGGTTGCAGCGGGGAAGACAGCTGTGGACGTGAAGACTGGAGTGCGTGGTCGCGCAATCGTTGAGGGTGGTCGGGGAGCAGCTGCCCGCACCGTTGGCTTATTGGGTGGCATCTTCAACTTTGCCGTAAAGAAGCAAATGCGATCTGAGAATCCGGTTCGAGGTGTGCAGAGATTTAAGGACAAGGCAAACGAGCGCTTCCTCTCAATGGCAGAGCTCACGCGCCTGGGCAAGATCTTACAAAGCGCAGAAACGGCATGGACTCAGCACGAGGCAGCTTGTGTCAGCTGGGCTGCAACTGGGCGGCAGGGTCGCGCACCTCAGCGGCCACCTGAAGCCATCAACCCGGTGGCAATTGCGGCCATCCGATTGCTCCTCCTAACGGGAGCCAGGAAAGGTGAAGTTCTGCAACTGCAATGGGAACATGTAGACTTCAGTCGAGGCTATCTGCGACTGCCGACGAGCAAAACAGGCGCAAAGTTGATTCCCTTGGGTGCACCTGCGCTTGAACTTCTTTCCGCCCAGCCTCGCTTAGGCAACAATCCATATGTGTTCCCAGGAGACAAAGTGGGCACGCACTTCGTAGGTCTTCAGAAAGTTTGGGAGCGTCTCAGAAAGCAAGCCGGTTTGCATAGTGTGAGGCTGCACGATCTACGACATTCATTTGCAAGTGCAGGCGCAGAGGGTGGAAACAGTTTGCTGCTGATCGGGGCCCTCCTTGGACACCGCGACCCCAGGACAACAAAGAGGTACGCGCATATCGGCGATGATCCCGCACGAGCGGCTGCAGATCGAATTTCCAGTGCTGTGGCGACCGCGATGAAAGCCTTGGCACAGAGTACCCGGTAGATGCAAGAAATGCTGGCTCTACCATCCTCGATCCGCAGAAATCCTGCCATCAGGCGGCAGTCATGACGGCAACAGGCCCGAGCTCAACGAACGGCGGAATCCTGCATGACACGAGCAAAGAGCTTATCGTGGCCCGAGCTTGGCACCCTCTACAGCGACGGCGCGCTTGCAGAGATTGCGGCGCTCTTGAAGGTCCAGTCAGTCCAAGGCCGCGACGTTCTCAAGGAACAGATCCTTTATATCGCAATGCATTACAGTACCGGAACTGCCTCAGCAGAAAAGCCCATTAGCAATCATGAATTGGGCAAGGCTCTCAAGAAGATACAGAAGCACGTCGACACATTAGCGATCGCGCTCCATCAAGCCCACGGCTTCGTTCGATCCACGGTCGGGGACGCACTGTCGATGTCTCGTCCAGAGCGCCGGCTACTGTCGGGTGAACCCGTTCTCCCCTATGGCCATCCGTCATCGAACGAATGGATTTTCGCTCGTGAGAATTACATGGCATTTATGACTCAGCTCCATAATATTCGTAAACACCTGATGGATCAACAATCAGTACTTGCCAAACCAGGTCACCCAAAAGGGCCAGAAACGGAGGTGGTTGAAGGTTTGAGATATCTTTGGACGACCTATCGCAGACAAGACCCAAAGCCCTCGGATCTCTTAAAACTGTGCGAACTTGTCTTGAAACCTGTGGCGCAATGGCATGAGAAATCGCCAAGCTTCGAGTCCGCCGCGAAGGTGATTCTCTATGGTAGAAAACCCCCACGCAAGTCGTAGGGTTTTGTAGCAAGCCGCTCAACTGCCGCCAGCCGTCAGGATACCACCAGCCCGATCACGAGCCGCCATGCGGCCTCTCATCGGAGCTGCTGATGTCGACACCTCTAAGCCCGCCACCTGACCACAACGCCACTGCCCTCACCTTTCTTACGGAACATGAGGTCGCCGTGCTCGTCCGCCTGTCCCGTCGCACGCTCGAGCGCCGTCGCCTGGACGGCACTGGTCCGGCGTTCACAAAGTTTGGCCGCAGAGTGGTCTACCGCCGCGAGGACGTGGAACGCTGGGCCGATCAGAACCGGTTCCTGAGCACCAGCGAGGTGGAGGTCCACCGTGGGTAGCCTCCTCCCTGATAAGAACACAGAACGCAAAATCGACTTCAAGGGAATCCATCAGGCTGCGCTGGCTGCTCTGCCAAGCCTCTTAGCCGCGTGGCTCCCAGACGGACGGCGTGAGGGCAGCGAATGGACGGCCCTTAACCCGCGGCGGAATGACCGTTCATTGGGGTCGTTTCGAGTCAACCTGATCACCGGAAGTTGGGCTGACTTCAGCACGGGTGATCGCGGTGGCGATGTGGTGAGCTTGCGAGCCTACTTGCTGGGGATTTCTCAGGGTGAAGCCGCTCGCTCATTGGCTCAAGAGCTGGGGATCCGGTCATGAGCGAAGCGGCACAGCTCCTCGTGTCCGACCCCCCTCCCCCGTCTGGGCCTAATGAGGAGGGGGTGGGGGATACCCCCTCCGAAGCGGGTGCAAACGTGCAAGCGCGCGGCTGTACCCTGGAGGCCTACGCTCGCGAGAAGCGTCTTTCCATCGAATTCCTGCAGAGCCTGGATCTGTCGCAGATCACCTACTCGGGTGCACCAGCCGTGCGGATGCCCTACAAGGACCCGAGCGGCACCGAGCAGGCTGTTCGCTTCCGTGTGGCTCTCCGGAAGAAGAAGGGCGCAGACAATCGATTTCGGTGGAAGAAGGGCTCTAAGCCAACGCTCTATGGCTTGGACCGCCTGCGCAGCGAGTCAGCGGTCGTCCTCGTCGAGGGCGAGAGCGACTGTCACTCTCTCTGGCACCACGCCATCAACGCTGTTGGCCTTCCAGGAGCTGGCCTCTGGAAGGAGAGCCGCGATGCCCACCACCTGGAGCGCTTCACCAGGGTTCTCGTCCTGATTGAGGACGATCAAGGTGGCGAGGCCATGCAGCGATGGATCGGCAAATCCAAGTTGCGAGATCGCGTCTACCTGGTGCGGCTCATGGGCTTCAAGGACCCGAGCGCGATGCATGTGGCGGATCCTGAGCGCTTCCAGGATCGCTGGGGGGCAGCGATCGCGAATGCCTCCCGCTGGATGGACGAGGAAGCTAAGCGCGAGGCCACCATTCGGGCCGGAGCCTGGGCTGAGTGTGCTGATCTCGCACGCGAGCCCGACATCTTGGCCCGGTTCGTCGCGGACCTGCGCAAGGCTGGTGTAGTCGGCGTCACGCGGGAGGCGAAACTGCTCTACCTCTCCATCACCAGCCGCTTGCTCGACCGGCCGAGCTCGGTCGCAGTTAAGGGCCTTTCCTCAGCCGGCAAGAGCTATCTCGTCGAGAAGGTGCTCTCATTCTTCCCCGCTAAGGCCTACTACGCCGTCACGGCTATGTCGGAACATGCATTGGCCTACGGCCAGGAGCCGCTTCAGAACCGCATGCTCGTCCTCTACGAGGCAGAGGGTATGGCAGGCGAGATGACGTCGTATCTGATCCGCTCGCTCTTGAGCGAAGGGTGTGTCCGATACGAAACGGTCGAGAAAACCTCAGAGGGTTTGCAGGCCCGCCTCATTGAGCGTCAGGGCCCGACAGGTCTCATCGTGACGACCACGCGAGAAGGCCTGCACCCAGAGAACGAGACGCGGTTAATCTCGCTCACGCTGTCTGACGGGCAGGAACAGACTCGGGCCATCCTCATGGCGCTGGCCGAGGAAGATCAGCCTGACCAGGTGAACCGGACGCCCTGGATCGCGCTGCAGACCTTTCTGGCCGCCTCCAATCTGCGGGTCACCATCCCCTTCTCATTACAGCTCGCGTCCATGGTCCCGCCGGTGGCGGTCCGCTTACGACGAGACGTCAAGGTTCTCCTGAACTTGATACGAGCTCACGCTCTGCTGCATCAGGTCACCCGTAAGCGGGATGAGCAAGGTCGCATCGTCGCGACGCTGGCCGACTACGCTGCAATCCATGAGCTCGTAGCTAACGCCATGGCCGAAGGAGCGCGTACGAGCGTTCGCGCGACGATACGGGAGACGGTTGAGGCGGTCATCGTCATTGCGAAAGCGGAAGGGACCGCGAGCGTATCGAAGGTTGCTGCCAATCTGCGGCTTGATGTGACAGCAGCGTCCCGGCGCTGCACAGCAGCAGCGAAGGCCGGGTTCATCCGTAACGAGGAGACTCGCCCGCGTCAAACGGCGCGTTACGTGCCAGGCGAGAAGCTACCAGAGGAGCAAACGTTGCTCCCCTCGCCTGACCAGCTCGCGCAGCATCTTTCGGAAAACGGGCCGACGGGGCCGGTTTGCAGGTTTGTAGGAGAACCAGTGGGGTATAACCCCCCTCCCCCTCCCGCGCCAGAGACAGGTCGGCGGAGGGTGGTGCTGTGAGTGCGCGAGCCCTACTGCGGGATCTGTCACGGCACGGCGTGGCGCTGGAGGTCCATAGTGGTGAACTCGTCATGGAGGGGCCAAGTGAGGTCCTCACTGACGCCTACGTGGCTAGCCTGCGGGAACTTAAGGCCGCCCTGATCCGAGCGCTGGGAGAGGACAGTGACACTCATTGGGACGCTGACGACCTCCGCGCATTCTTTGACGAACGCTCGTCGACGCGAGAGTTCGGCGGCGGGCTACCACGAGAAGAGGCCGAGCAGCGGGCGCTGAGTGACACCGTTGAACAATGGCTCGCTCTCAACCCACCTGACTCCTCCAACCCGCATTGTGGGTGCGCCCATTGCGGAGAGCCAGAGACGCCTAGCAACGTCCTGCTCGCAGTGCTCGCACGCGGTGGCCACGCCTGGGTTCATGACGAGTGCTGGGCCAAGTGGCGCGCCAGTCGCCGTGGCGAGGCCGAACGCGCCTTAAGGCTGATGGGCATCAGACCGCCGCCTGCTGAGCCTGACTAAGGTTCAGATTCCTGAGTTCCGGCGGACCGGCAGATCCGCCGACCCGGTTGGCTCGCGTGCATCTGAACATCGCGCCAGCCAACCTGTCCCTCTGCCATGACACGACAATCGGAGTGCACCAATGAGCACACATGAGAGCAGCCCCAATGGGAACACTGATCACGAGCATCATGTCGATGAAGGTTCGGCACCGAAAAGGGTCCGTCCCTTCTCGGATGAGGAGCTTGAAGCAGGCATCAGGAGCATCGATCCCGACAACGCTGACGTCTACTGGTACATGGGCGATGATGCTGATCCCTATGGCACAGGTGCTGGCTATTCCGGATCGGTTGGCCGGGTCCATTTCGTCCGTGCTCCGGCTAATGGCATCTCGATATGGTTCGGCGACCTCCCGCGTGACCTGGAAGATGCTCTACGGGCGAACTGGTCTGCCGGACGCATTCCCCCCAGGCATATTCACGACGAGAGGAGCCTGCGACGGCTGATCAGTGAGCAGGTCGCCGCCACGGCAGCGACGCTCAATGCTCTCTGGGTGCTGTGCAGAGACCGTGCGACAGATCAAACTTGCTTCAATCAGAGCTTCGCAGCATGGCTCGTTGAGCCCTTGAGCATGCACCAGTCCGCAGCCGATGTTGAGGTATTGGCGCGCGTTGTCGGTGGGCTTCTGGATACTCCCTTGGCAAGCATGAACAGTCTCACTTCGCATAAGTGAAGCCATACTACCAGCGAAGCACACGCAGAATCTAAACTTCCCCCTAAATCTGGAATACGTGCAGGGATCCTAAGGGCTGATGGGCGTCGACGCGCCTGCCCTTAAATTTCCCTTGCAATAACCCTGAACCGTGAGGTGACCACTATGACCAAGCGCGATAAACCCACTTGGCATCAGATCGTTGCTGCCTACCATTCTCTGCCGGAGGATGAGCGCACAGCATTGAACGTTGCGGCTCAGGTCAATGACGGCGAATGGCGCGCTCGAACTGGTTTGGTGAGTGAGGTGTTGAAGGCGACCGTGCTGGAGGAGCGGATCAGCGAGAATGATCTTCGGATCACCGCGCAGGTCCTCAGAACACTGGTCGATTTCAGTCGCACATGGGAGTGCAACGACTCATTCAGCGATGGCGTTGAGCGCGTCGCTCGTGAGATCACCCGCGGCCTTGAACGCATTGGGACGAATGGGTCTTATCCTCAGTTGGCTTACGAAGTTTATCTCTGCCTAGGTCACATGCTGGTTATGCTTGAAGAACACCGTCAGATACTGGAAGAGTACTACTCATCGAAAGGTCCGCGGCCGCGCTACATCTTGCCGCCCTCACCGAGCGATAACGATATCCCGTTCTGATCGCGTCATCGCACCGGTCGTGCCATGGCTGTCAGGGAGGCAGAACCGCGGCGGCTCTGTAGTCACACGTGAACCTGCTGGGCTGCAACAAGAGGCTCAACGGGTCGAGCCTCTTGCTGCTCCGTTGCCACCGCTCAGGTGTCTTCCAGACTGTAGTTCGTGGACATCTGATAGGCGGTCGAAGGAGCTCCGGCGGCCCTCGACCACACTCTTTCTAGTTCAGGAGGGTAGATTCCGGAGATGCGTGTGCAGTTGGGCATCGCAGGCTGGGTGGACAGCATGTCGCTCCCAATCGTCATTCTTCCCCTGGAATGGAAGGGAAACTTAGACCGTGGAGCATGTGTGTACGACGCGCTGCTTTACCCTCACCTACACCTCCGGGCTGGTGGTTAGGGTCGAGATCCGCCTTGTTCAGTCTGGAAGCGGTCCAGGCGGCTGAGCCGGACAGGGCGTGCTCGAGACCTTCTTTGAGGCCTTGGCGGCTCTGAGTGACACGGCTCATCTCGTGCAAATGTTTGATTCCACCATCGTGCGCGCCCATGTCTCGGCAGCTGGCGCAAAAAAGGCGGCAAAGCAGGCAAGCACTGGGCCGCTCCCGTGGCGGCTTCTCGACCAAGATCCACATCAAGACCGACCTGGATGGCGATCCGCTTGGCTATCACCTAACAGGCGGCGGGGCCAACGACGGCCGTCATTTTGAGCTGCTGCTCGACATCGGTCCTGACCTCACGCCTCGTGCTGCAGTGGACAACAAGAGTGTGATACCGATGCGGCCCGGACAGCCCGAGCACGTGACCCACGACTACAAACGCCACGGCACCACGGATCTGTTCGCGACCCTCGACGTGAAAGCCGGGACCGTGATCGGCTCCTGCAAGGGACGCCACCGCGCAGTCGAGTTCCGGGCCTTCTTGGATCAGGTTGAGGCTGGAGTGCCTGCCGACTTGGACGTGCATCTGGTGGTGGACAACGCCGCCACCCACAAGACACGGCTCGTCCATGACGGGCTCGTGAAGCACCGGCGCTGGCACCTGCACTTCACGCCCACCTCGACCTCCTGGCTGAACCTGGTCGAAGGCTGGTTCGCGCTCTTGACCCGCAGGCGCCTGCAGCGCGGCGTGTTCACCAGCACAGCTGACCTTGAGGCCGCGATCCACCCCTACATCGAGCAGACCAACGCCAACCCGAAGCCGTTCACGTGGATGAAGACAGCTGATGCCGTCCTCCCCAGCGTCGGACGCTTCTGCCAACGATCTTCAAACTCGCACCAGTTGCCAATCGAGCGGGTCGCGAACGTGCAATCCATGCTCGACGGCACGAGCAATCACGAATTCGGGCGCGAACTCGGATGCCGCTCTGTTCACGGCCGGCCGCAACTGAAACAGCGATGTGCGAAGAAACACCAGTTGCGATATCACCGATTTGATGTTAGTCTACTACTGACTTCCCAGTGTCATCTTCCACCTGAAAACAGGCTGGTCTTTATCTATTTCCAAGACTGAATATCACGTATGTTCGAGCTGCCCTGGCACTTGCGTATGTAATGAATCCTGTTTCTGGATCATCACGGCTGGCGGTGATGATCAAACCCTGTAAGCGACGCTCATAGACGTTGATCTGGAATGGGTGCCAAATTGTGGTCTGCGCCTTGGTGAAGGTCACCGTCAGAAGATCTAATTAGTCCACCTCGCCGTCGCACGCAGATCGTCTGAACCTTCATCAAGAGAGCGCACCCGGGCTCGGAGGGTGACATGGCGCTACACGTTGAAAACTACGTGTCGATACGTACAATGCATCCCCGTGCCTCGTGGAGGGTCGGGTCGCGGATCATAGTCGAAGAACCGGCCAACAGCACCGAACTCGACTACCGCGACATCCTGTCAGATGCTAACGAGTGTTTCTTCCACCGCGAGTACACCGTCGCCCTCGAACGATATCTCGAACTCCGCCAGAAGATAACCGTTCAGAGCCACCCAGAGCTGCCGTTCACAAAAGGACTCCTTGATGAGATTGTGCTCGACGCAAAGGTGATCGATCCGCGGCGGATCATAGAGCTCAGTCGTCGACTCGTCAGCCGGATCGATCCGGGAGATCCTGTCATCCTTCCGGCCGACGACCGAAGGCTGTTCTCGCTCAGCGAAGTGCGCCCGAATGAAACGCTCGCCAAGTTCGCCGATGTCGCGGTAGACCCAGGATTCAGTTCGCGCGAGCGCTCTGAGAGCATGCGATTGGAGGCCCGTCGACTAATTGCTGACGGGCGCACGCGCGAGGCCGAGCGGCTCTATCAGCAGCAGGCAAAATTGGCGCTGAGCCAGGGAGCGGTCAGACTCGCGGCCGACACGCTGACCGAGCATGCGGCAGTTCTGGCGACCTATGTGCCGGACGATGATCAGAGTCTTACCAGACGTGCCACGCAGCTGTTCCAACAGGCCGGCTCGATATATCGGGACCTCGGCGATCAAGCTGCTCAGGAGGCGATCACGTCGAATCTCCGGCTGCTTGACACGGCGCGAGACGCCAGACCAGCGCCAGGGCTGGACACGCCCATCCGGCTCCCCCGCCCTTTGGGTGATCGGCCCTTCATGGTCCTCGATAAAGGAATGGTGACCACGACGGCGCGCCTAGTCACGAAATCAGCGCCAGTGTCTGATTCGGTCCGAAGCATTGGCGTCCTGGCCTTGGGCGGCAGCAAGGTCATCAGCTTGGATCCGGACCGTTGGACCGACGCGGTCGTCAACAGCCTGCTCGACGTGCGTCGTACAGCCACAACTCTTGACGAGCTCAGGATCGTTGACGTTGTCGGCCCCACCTTCGTCGCTTATCTGACGCAACTCTACTTCTATACCTTGCCGCTCGCCATCGGAGACACCTACGCCGCCCTTGGCCGGTATCAGCAGGCCATCAGCTACTATACGGGCGTGCTGTCCTATCCATGGCTGAATGCAGCGATCGAGGGAGCCGATCTCTGGCAGCGCATCGCGAAGGCTCAGCTAGCCTGGGGCGACGAGTTATTCCGCCGTCAGTTACCGTCCGCGGCCAGACCGCATTACGAGCAGATCATCATTCTGCCCTTCGCCATCCCGGCATCGCCCTTGTACCAGCCCGCTGCCTTCGCGACCTCCAGGGCTCAGGCTGACGAAGTCGCCAAATCGCTTCTCGGTCAACCGGCGGCCGCGGTGAACCCCAAGCTCGCTGAATTAGTCACGGCCGCGGCACGGCAGCTTCTGAAGATCGATGCAGGACTTAACATCCTCGGCCTGTCGGAGGATTATGCACCAGTGCTGCGTTTCACCTATCTGCAGAGCGCGGCCAACTACCTCACCGACAATGCCATCCAGGCGGAGCGCACATTTATTCAGTTTCGGTCTCAGGCCGAACAGCAGAAGTTCGAACGCATTCAGCTGGAGAACGCCGTCGCTCTGAACGAGGCTGCGCTCGCGGTCGAGCAGAAGCGCACGGAGGATGCGGCGCTCGAGGTGGAAGCTGCTCAGCGTACGCAGAAGCTCACTGAGCTGCGCCAAGCTAATGCTCAGGCGAATCTCGACGACTGGAACACCATCGGCGCCGAGCTGGCGTCGGTCAATGCGGCGCTGGCCTGGGCTTCCAACGCGGCGAACGATCAGGACATCACCTACACCAATGTGCGGTACCACGGCGAGAGCCACGATTACAGCGGCGACGTGGAGGACTTCTTCGACACGGTCGGCGAGGTCCGGGAATGGCTTAACTTTGACATTCAGCAGAATCGGCTCGAGCGTCAGGTGAACGAAGCCGCCGCCGAGGTATCGATCACGAAGGTTCGGTCTCAGCAGGCTCAGGTCCGCTTGCAGGTCCAGCGGCTCAACAGCCAACTCGCCCGGGTTCGACTCGACGGGTCGCGCGAGGTCCTTGACTATGCCGAGGATCGGATGTTTGACGAGGACCTCTGGTTTCGTCTCGCGGGCGACATGCAGGATCTGGCGCGCGGCTATCTCGACATGGCTATCGAAGCGGCCTACGTGATGGAACGGGCGTATGCGGTGGAGTTCGAACGAAACCTGCGCCGGATCCGGCTCGACTACGGGATCAGCGGCCCGTCTGGACTGCTCGGTGGCGACCATCTCAAGCAGGATATCGCGTCCTTTACCCTGGATTACATCCAGCACGCGCAGAAGCAGAACCCGATCCGCGTCGCCCTCTCAATGCGCGAGGAGTTCCCGCAAGCCTTCAACGTTTTCCAGCGCACGGGTACGATGGAGTTCCGCACCGACCTGGAGATCTTCGACCGCCGTTACCCTGGAACATGGCGTCGGAAGATCAAGCGGATCGAAGTGTTCGTCGAAGGGCTGATCCCCTCAACAGGAATCAGCGGGAGTCTGCAGCATGCCGGAATGTCGACGGAGTGGCGGCAACAAGCGGAAGGCTGGTTCAAGCACAATCGTGTCGTTCCGGTCGAGTCAATGATCCTGTCCAGCTATCAGTTCCGCAGGGACTATGCCGTCCTCACTCCGAAGGAGGAAGTTCTCACCATTTTCGAGAATCTCGGTCCGCAGGGAAACTGGAAGCTCACTGTCTGGCCGTCTGCTAACGACGTTGATTTCGAGTCAATCAGCGATGTCACGCTCGTCTTTTACCTGGATGGTGACATCGACAGCGGCCTCGAAGAGCATACCCGAGCCCTGTACGGCACCACTGGCGGCCGGTCGTTCGTCCGCTCTGCGCGCTTCCATGAGCCCGATGAATATTTCCAGATCGAACGCAAAAGGACTATCACCTTCCGCATCCGAGCCGCCCAGCTTCCAGCCTGGGTCACATCTCCGCAGCTCACAGCACTAACGTTCCGGCTGGTCACGGCACCTGGTGCGGTATCGCTAGGGATCCGAACGCTCACGATCACCCGCGGGTCAGACGCTGCGAGTATCAGTGGCCAAACCGATGCAAATGGCGTGCTTGCCTCGGCGGTCGGGACGATGGCGCCCTTCAACGATTGGATAAACGATCCTGTTGCCGACACCTATACGGTGACATTTGCAGACGGCGATGATCTCACCTCGATTTTGGATGTCCACCTCGCAGTCACATACCAATTCACCTACCGACCCGATCCGGAGGACTGACTGTGTCCGGCAATGGCATCGATTCAGTGTCCCGTCCGCTGCCGGGCGGTGGTGGTGGCGTTCGCGCTATTGGTGAAGGGTTTCGCCCCAATCTGGCGATGGGCGGTGGCTCGAACCGTATTCCCATCGATCTTCCCCACGGCCCAGGCGGCGTCACGCCGAAACTCGACCTCCTCTACAGCACGGGGCTGGGACTAGGGGTCTTCGGCATGGGTTGGGCTCTCAGCGTCCCATTCATCGAACGGCGACGGCGCTCTCCCTTCCGTGCGGACGAGGACGAGGTGTTCCTACTCTCAGGGGCGGAGCCGCTCGTAGACCTCGGCGACGGCCGGTGGTCTCCAAAGGTTGGCACGCAGCGCCAGCTTTTCACACGTGATGGAGAAGGATGGCTGTGCCGGACCGCTGACCTCCTCGTGATGTCGTTCGGCAGCCGTGATCACTCGCGCCTCAGCGGCGTGATAGACGGGGTGGAACAGGTCGCCCGATGGTACGTCAACACGATCACCTTTCCAAATGGGGTCGAGGTCAGGCACGACTACGAGACCGTCGATGGCGAGCATCGGTTAGCCGCGGTGTCTTGGAGCGCATTCGAGTTGCTGTTCGAGTATGAGGATCGGCCGGACCCCTCAGCCTCTTTCGCCTTAGGTTTCTCCCTGCCCCTATTGTCGAGATGTCGCCGGATCCTGCTGCGCCATTCTGTGGAAGGTATTCCGACTGACGCCCGTGCCTGGGAGATGGCGTACACCGAGGCTCCCTCCGTAGGCCTTTCGCTCCTCACGTCCGTGACAATCGTTGGCTGGCACAAGGGTGACAATGGCGCGCTGCTCGAGGCGCGACGTGCTCCCATCACCTTCGGCTATACCGAGTTCACTCCGGCGCGTCAGCACGTCCGCCGCTTTGAGGCCGCCACGGCGCAGCCGCCCGTGCTGGGCGGCGATGTGACCCTGATGGATTATCGAGGTACGGGACTTCCTGGCGTGCTGCGCTTGGCACGGGATGGCGCGACCTATTGGGAGAACCGCGGCGACGGCCGGTTCGGCCCGCCTGAAATCCTGCGCCGCCTTCCTGCCGGTGTGTCCCTGGCGGAAGATCCTGTGCGATTCGCGGATCTGACTGGCAACGGAACTGCCGATTTGTTGGTCGGCGACACGATCGGCGGGATCTGGTTCGAGCACGACCCCGACGGCGGGTTTCAGACGCGGCACCGTTTGCGGCTGGCTCCCGGTTTTGGCTTGGACGACGAGTTTTCGACGTTCCTGGATCTGGACGGCGACGGAATGGTCGACGTGCTCACGTTTCGGAACGGCATGCCGTTTGGGTTCATGAATGTCGAACGAGGAACCCAGTGGAGAGGCCCTTTCGCGCTCCCGTGGGGGGATCTGCCGGCGCACACGGACCGCGATGACCGGCTGAGGTTCGCGGATATGAACGGGGATGGTCTGCCGGATCTCGTCCTGATGCGTTCGCAGGCCATCGTGTACTGGCCCAATCTTGGCGGCGGTCGGCTCGGCGAACCGGTGACCATGACGGATACCCCGCTCTTCGAAGTTCCCGACCCCGGTCGAAATGCCTACCTCGCCGATGTGGATGGAGACGGCCCGGCGGACCTAGTCCTCGTTGCAGCTGGACAGGTTCGGATCCACCTGAACCAGGGCGGACAGCGGTTCGGACCGCCCATCGTGATCGACAGGACACCGCCCCTCAACGCATCCCGGGTGATGCTGGCGGACATGACTGGCTCGGGCACAGGCGGCCTTTTGTGGACCATGAATCCGGAGGCCGACGGTACGGCCGGCTACCTGCATCTCGACCTGCTTGGCGGGGTGAAACCTTACCTCCTGGCGTCGGTGAGCAATGGATCGGGGTTACGCACCGAGATCACCTACACGACCTCGGCCATGGAGCGGGCCCACGACCTCGCTGACGGTCGACGCTGGACGGGGTACCTCCCGTTTCCCGTCCACGTCGTCGCGTCAATGACCACCAGCGATGCGGTCACGGGACAGACGGCGACGACGACGTACCGCTATCACGACGGCCATTTCGATGGGCGGGAGCGCACGTGGCTCGGTTTCGCCGAGGTGGAGACGATCGATGCAGCGAATGATCACGAAGCAGCCACGGTTCAGCGTCTCTGGTTCCACAATCAGGTCGGATCGGCAGGTGTTCCGGCCTTCGAAGCCGGCCGGGGACAGCCGCACCGGACAGAGGTGATCGATCCGGCAACCGGGAAGATCAAGTCGATCGCGACGTCGACCTGGTCGGCGCTCCCTGCCGATTCAGGGAACCTACCGGCTCGCGCCTGGCTTGCCGTTGAGATGGAACGGACATCCAAGCGGCTAGAAGGTGATGTGGTTTATGCGCGCGAGGTCATCACTTACGAGCACGATAGCCTCGGCAATGTCATACGCGAAACAAAGCACGGAGAATGGACTGATGAGGATGGACCGCACCTTGACGAGTTGCTGATCGAGCGGAGCTTCGCGTCTCACGCGTCCCATGGCAAAACGACCATTCCGGTCCGAGAGCGCCGATCGGCGGGCGGCCGCCTGCTGAAGGGATTCGATTGGTTCTACGACGGGCCTGACTTTACTGGTCTGCCGTTCGGTCAAGTACAGCGTGGTTTCCTCACTCGGCAGACGGAAATCGCCTTGACGCCGGCGATGCGAGAGGACGCTTACGGTGCTGTGGCACCAAGCGTGCTCGACGCGCTTTATCGAACAGAATTAGATCCGGCGCTTGGTGCACTTCACGTGCACGACACCCGGCGGTATCGCTATGATGGATCTGGCAACCAAGTCGAGACTCTCGACGGGCTAGGACGCCGGGTACTCATTGGCTACGATGCCTTCGGCCTTAATCCGATCTCGACGAAGGATGCCGACCGTCCGACGCGGTCCGTGAGGTTCGACCCCGTCGTTCAGCAGGCGATCGTCATTGAAGACGCCAACGGTCACGAGTTGCGGACCCGCTTCGACGGACTCGGCGAAATCATCGCCGTGTGGAAACGTGGCGCCGCCGCTGATCGCCCGACTGAGACCTATGACTACGACCGGACCAGCATCCCGCACCGCACCGTGCAGCGGGTGCGTGTCCAGACGACTGACACGGAACCCGGCTGGGAGCGGCACAGCCACCTCGACGGCGCGGGTCGCGCGTTTCAGGTCCGAACCCGGACCCGTGCAGGATGGGCGGTTGAGCAGACCAAGGTCCTTTCGATCCGCAATCGCGAGGTCGCGATCGTCGACTGCTATGAGGCCGCATCGCCAGACTTTAATCCTGATCCGCCGACCAATACAGCACGGCACGATAAGTGGTACGATTTCGCGGGACGGCTTGTGGCCGAGAGGATCTTCGGCGGAAGCCTGATTCGATACGTCCATGAGGGTGCGCAGACCCACTTCTTCGATCCGGACGCCACGACTGCGCTCCACGACAACCCCAATGCGCCGCCATCCAGGTCTAGCCGCGCCGACGCGTGGGCGCGCTTAGTCAGCGTGACCGAATATGACGGCGCCACCCGCCTGGTAGAGCACCGCCGGTACAACAGTCTCGGCATGCTGGTGGGCCTAGTTGATACCGCAGGGGTGGAAGCACTCGTTTCGGTCTTGGACGGCTGGGGCAATCGCATTCGGGTGACATCCGCTGAGGCTGGCGTGACGAAGATTGTCTACGATGCCGATTGCAACGAGGTTCAGCGGATCGATGCCGACGGACGAATTGTGCACCACGACCGCGATGTGCACGGTCGCGATCTCCGGATTCGAGCCGGCGGTCCCACCGGCCCCATTGAGGACACCTTCGTTTACGACGCGGGCACCGGAAACAACCTGATCGGCCGGCTCGCCCGGGTCACTGGAGCGTTCGGAACCGTTGAGTATTCCTACGATCTCGAAGGGAATCCGGTTCAGATGACGTCCACCTTCGCGCGGGGCCCGACAATCTACGTGACGCGGTTCACTTACGACAGCCAAGGCCATGTCCGGTCGGTGACTTACCCGGACGGTAGTGCGGTGATCTACACCTACGACGATGCCGGCCTCATCCGGTCGATCCCTGGAATTATCGATGACGTCGAGCACGGCCCTCACGGCAGGCGGACTCGAACGCGCTTTGCGAATGGTCTCGAGTCGCGTCGCTTCTTCACCCCTGGCGACCACCTCCTCCGCGAGCTCGTCGTTGAAGTCGTCTCACCTCAGCCGCAGGGGCATGCGGTTGGCACAAAACTCCAGCACCTCGTCTTCGACCTGGACGCGGTCGGTCGGGTCAAGGCGGCCACGGACCTCTCGACGGTCGCCGGGAAGGTTCGCAACAACCAGTCATTCTCCTACGACAGCCGCAACCGCCTGATCTCTGCAACGGGCACCGGTCCGGGTGGCATGACGCATACCCTGGACTACGCCTATGATGAGGCCGGAAATCTGGTGAACGGCGACGTGCTCACAGGTATGGTCTATGGTCGAGCCGTTGGCGACCTGCTGCAACCGAACCGGCTTGTGCGGCGCGGTGCATCCGCGAACCCAGAGTACACCTTCGACTTATCTGGGAACCTAACGGCCGATCCCGAAATTGGAAGGCTGACCTATGACATCCGCCATCGATTGATGCGCGTCGACAAAACGAATGGCGATGTGATCGAGTTCGACTACGACCACCACGACCGTCGCGTCACGACACGAGTGACCTCCGGCGGTGTCACCCGGACTCGCCACGAGGTCGAGTCTGTCTACATTGTTGACGAGACCGGCAGCACCAAGATCGTCTTCGACGAGGACCGGCGACTCGCCCTAATCCCGTCGTCCGGCGACACCATCCTGCATCACTTCGACCGGCTCGGAAACATCAATGTTCTGAGCAACCTGTCGACCGGAGCCTTCATCGGCGGCCACGAATACACCCCCTGGGGCGCACTCGCCAGCTCGACAACCCTGCAGCCGAGATTCACCTTTTCAGGAGCCATGCTAACCGACGAGCTGGATCTCGTGCTGCTGGGGCAACGCTGGTACCGGCCCCGGCTCGGGCGCTTCCTGACCCCGGACAAGTATCTCTTAGTCCATCAGGACAAGATCCCCGGCCTGCACGGAGGGGCAAATCTGTATCTCTATGCTCTCGACAACCCGGCGAACTTCAGCGACCCCACGGGGCGCCTTGCCTTCCTGGCCATTCTGCTGGTTGCCGCGATCGTCGGCGCTATCATCGGCGCAGTCGCTGCCGCGGTGAATGGCGTTGAAACCTGGGACGAGTTCCTGCTGTGGGTGATTGGAGGAGCCATCGGCGGCATGCTGGCGGTCGTTGCCTGGACGGGGATCATCATTGGAGTCGCGGCAATCTTTGGGGCCAGCGTGTCCGTGGCGGCAGCGGCGACGGCCGGACTGGTGATCTTCACCGTAGCCGGTCTCTTGGGTGCCATTGCCACTCCCTTACTGGACAAGACAAACAGCCCGGTGGCCTGGTTCTTCAGTTTCCTGATAAAATGGGTGCAATCCCCTTTAACAACGACCGTCGGATTGATCGCAGCCTTGGTAGTCGCATTGGGTGGCGGTCATGTGGACTTCCGTCGGGGGATGCTCTTCATCGAGGTCGGAGCCGGCGGCGGCGCCTTGACACTCGGCGCCGTGGCGTGGACCCAGAGCGGCCGGTTCAATCCGGATGGAACCGTTCCGGATGATCTCGCCCGCCACGAGGCGGTGCACAGCCGGACCGTTGCCGCCATCGGCGAACTTGGATTCTACTTCACTTATGTGACGATCGGCGCCATCTGGGGCGTTGCCGAGGGCGGTTCGTGGAACGACCTCAACCCCGGCACCGGATGCGGAAACCCGTTCGAAAAGACGGCCCATACCTTCACGAATGATCCCGGAACCGCAGTGCCGACTGGAAGCTGCTGAGGGTGTGATCGTCCCGAACACGAAATCGGCAAAGCCCGATCCCCTGGAAACGTGGACTGACTTCCGCTCCCTGAGGGGCTCTGCGGTTCTTGGTGTGGATCGGCGGCCAAGAGGGACCCACCTCTTTTTCCATCTAAGGATTTCAGCTCACGCGTAATACCGAGTCCCTGAAAGCGTGACTCGTTTGGGTCTGTTCGAGGTGGCGCGGGTCTGATTCAAGAGGGGCGATGGAGGTTCGCCATGCCCGTCCCGCTCAGAGGTGACTTCGACGCCGCTG
>JAESFL010000716.1_pt1 | contig 19056 bp, 21 predicted proteins | sample 9269401 | NCBI WGS metagenome assembly JAESFL01 (sample SAMN14506025, study PRJNA617098) | algae metagenome | isolation source: Gloeocapsa sp. UFS-A4-WI-NPMV-4B04 and co-occurring heterotrophs from desert... | place: USA: Utah | collected 2006-10-01 | reverse complement strand
AGCTCGAAAAACAATTTGTTTTTCCAAAACGGCTGTCATGCACGATTTAGTAATCGGAATGTTTATTAATAGATACGAGTTTGGACTATTTATTTAATTCTGCATCAACAACTCTACAACATCTCCAACTACATTTTAGAGAGTATTACCTTGTAACCATAACCCTGCGAAAACCGTTGTCTTATATGCAGTACAATTAATTGCAGTAAAGAAATAGTTACAAGACAAGTAAATTAGTAAGCCCCAAATCCTGAGAAAACTTTAGTTACAGTTAACATCAAAATTTTTAGATCTTGCAATAACGACCAACTCTCAAGGTATTCAAGATCTAAGCGGTTAACTGCTTCTAAATCCAATAAGTTTGATCTGGCTCCTATTTGCCAAGATCCCGTAATGCCTGGTAGTGCATTTAACCTTTTTTGTCCTTCAGGGCTGATCCTAAGCGCGTCATACAAAGCCCAAGGACGAGGGCCGACTAGACTCATCTCGCCTCTGAGTACATTCAACAATTGTGGTAACTCATCAATGCTGTACTTACGCATCCAACGTCCTAAGCCTGTGATCCGAGGATCGTCTATAAGTTTATGTAAGCCTGTTTGATTACCCATTACTTGATGGTGAAGCTTTTCTGCATCCACTACCATCGTGCGAAATTTTATAATCTGAAACAGTTTACCTCGTTGCCCAACGCGCCACTGCCGAAAGAAAATTGGTCCTGGCATATAAATACTGATTAGCAAGATTAGTCCCAGCATAAATGGACTTAAAGCCAGTAGTAATAGAGCAGCACCCACCCAGTCTATTAACCGTTTCAGCACCCAGCTAATCCGACCTTGATTATTAGGCAGTTTATTGTTTGAAGGTAGCTGTAGGAACACTACCTTTTTAGCTTGCTCGGATGCATCTGCCCAGACTTTTATCTTTGTCTCACCTAAGTTATGCTCTACGCGGAGTAACTTTGCAGATGAATTTTTTAAGCACTCAACTAAGAACTGTTTGTCCTCAATTATAGATAGATTATATTCATTAGCCTGCTGCGAGAGCTTGATAAAGAGTTGCCCCTGTCGCCACTTAACTAGATACTCAGGCAAATGATATGCTTGCCGCTTCTGCTCTTGAGCAAAGCGTGTTTGCAGGAGAAGGTTTTGAGAAATCGTCATGGATATTTAGCTAGGTAAGTTACTAAGTAATTAAGCGTTGTGTCAAAACTAAAGCCTTGGGCAAAAATGATTTTGAAATATAGACAAATAAATAGATACCGTAAAATTACTTAAGTTTAGATATTAGGTTAGGAACTACTTTCTAATTAGCAACATTGATACCGTAAAATTACTTAAGTTTAGATATTAGGTTAGGAACTACTTTTCAATTAGCAACATTGATGAGCAAATTAGACATGATGAAAGTTAGCCCTTATGTTTTAAAAGTAACAAGGAGAACTTGCTAATAATTAATCCTGTAACTTTTAGCTTAATTCTGTTGCTCTATCGTATGACTCAATTGTAGCTAAAACTTTCACATCCATCGGTACCCGTAAATTTGTCAGAATTAAGTATCAGCTTGATGCTTAATTTTGCTACGGAACTATTTTCATGTGTGAATCAGTACAAACACCAAATTTTCTAATAAATTTCACCATTAAAAGCGAATCCTGCTTAAAATATTTGAGCTAAACTTTATATTAAATAATTCTCCTTTAGCGCATCTTTAAGCTAGTAATCGGAATTTGGTTTAATTAACCATCGAGCTTATATGAACTAAAGTTAAAATTCAAGTAGCCTGCTATACAATCTGAAATCAAATAGAATTCATTTGAATTTTATTTATAAATCAGTGTCCTACTTTAGAGGCTTGGTACGGTAAAGCAAAGTCAGCCATTTGGTAGAACTTGGTCTAGCGAAGTTGCTAATGACGTTGACTAACTATTTAGAGATTTGGATAAAGCTTGGCTAGGAACTGACCTGGGTTTTTAAAGGATGGATAAAGCAAATTTGTCTGCTGAATAAATACGCTGCAACACTTTTGCGATCAGATAAACGTTAGATGTTTAGAATTAAAGTTGGGCAGATGGGGTATACTTACTGCTCGTTGAACGGAGTTATCAGTAAAAACAGGGTTTCAGATTTAACTAGGAGGTTATTCTAAAATTCTGCCTTAAGATATATTGTCTTTATTAGAAGCGGGGTTCGTTTAAGTTGCGTTTATATCTAGTTGCCACCTTGAATCCAAGTTATAAGGAGAGCTTATAGAGTATGTTGTTTTAATGACTAAATCAGCTAAGTCATAAAATGTAGAACACCTGCTAAAAATAATTACTACTTATGACACTGGCTAATTGGGTTACGTTTTCTCGTTTACTGGCATTACCAGTGCTGCTATATTGCTTGCAAAACCCGACTGTTGAAACTCGATGGTTCAGTTTGGCAATTTTTCTGGTTGCAGCAGCGACGGATTGGCTGGATGGCTACCTAGCCCGAAAACTCAACTCTGTTACTGAGCTAGGTAAGTTTCTTGATCCTCTAGTAGATAAGTTATTGGTACTTGCTCCAATGCTGGCGCTGATTGAGCTGGGACAGGTTCCTGCTTGGGGGGTGTTTTTAATTTTGGCGCGGGAGTTGACTGTAGCAGGCTGGCGTGTCACCCCAGGTTTGACTGGTAACACAGCTGTTGTAGGAGCTAATGTGTGGGGCAAACTCAAAACCGTGAGTCAAGTTGTGGCGATCGCACTTCTAATTGCTCCTTTGCCTGAAAGCTGGCGACTACCTTCCTTGATTGCCTTTTGGACTTCTGTCGTCCTGACATGGATTTCAGGTGTTATCTACTTTTGGCCTCAAGGGGAACAGGGGAACAGGGGAGCATTCTGAGCATTCTGAGCAGGGGAGTAGGGGAGTAGAGGAGCAGGGGAGCATTTTGAGCAGGAGAGCAGGGGAGAGTGTAGATTACAAGTTTTGCTCAACTCTCTAGCCCTTGTATATACTCCTTACCCATCTCCAATTGCTTGGAGAATTTCATCATCTACAGAGAAATCCACGTCAGTGTCTTGACTAGAAGTAAGGTAATCATGCTCGAACGAGTCTTTTAGACCAGAGATTAAGTCATATTCTGGATGCCAGTCTAGTTCAGTTATTGCTTTATTGACTGAAGCGAAAAAATGTTGAACACGCATAGGAAATGCCTTGCGTTTGCCGAAATCAAACTTTTTCGGGTCGTAGTGGACAATTTGCACTGTTTCGAGTGATTTACCAGCAGCCAAGGCGCAAGCTCTCGCTAAACCATCAAAAGTGACGTAGCGATCGCCTGACACATTGTAAATCTGCCCCACCGCTTGCGAGCAACCCAAAACAGAACACATTGCTTGAGCTAAATCTTTAACATGACCTAGCTGAGTGATATGTAAGCCATTACCAGGAATTGGAATCGGGCGATCGCGGACAATTCTGTCAAAAAACCAGCTTTCTAGCTCGTTATAATTCTGAGACCCATAGATATAGGTAGGGCGAATTGAGGTAAACGGCAGTCCTAACTGACTTAAGTAAGCCTCTGTTTCATGCTTACCTCGGTGGCGACTTTTAGGATCAACTGGATCTCCCTCGACATGAGGCAATTGGTCAGATTTTAGATACACTCCAGCCGAACTCATATAAACAAAGTGCTGCACTCGGTCTTTAAATATCTCAGCTAAAGGTTGAGTGTCACTCAGTTCCCGACCATTATTATCAAAGATGGCATCAAAATCTTCTGACTGTAACTTTTCCTTGAGTTGATTCGACTGAGTGCGATCGCCCTGAATCTGTAGTACACCCTCAACAGGTGCTGGGCGATTACCACGGTTAAACAACACTACCTCGTGTCCTTGTTCTACCAATAGCTGAGTAAGGTACACACCAATGAACCGCGTACCACCCATAATCAAAATTCGCATAAGTTCCCAATCTCCGATATCTTTAGCTTCAAGCTTGTGTTTTGAGCGCGACGACAATAAGGCAATAAACTTTCACTACACAGCGCATCAGTACCAACTTGAGGTTATCAGGTTGCGTCATCTATCTGGAACCCATAAAAGGAGTGAACGTCTGCTTTGTTAAAGATTATCCAAGGTACTAATTACGACTTACAGGTCGATGATGAATTTCAATGTTTTGTTTACTAAGGAATTTAAGAATAACTCCAAAACCTGCATTTTTTTAAGTTAGGTTTTTGATTTAGATGCCTGCTTTTGTCAACCAAAGTGAGTTGTGCCATTGAAGTATGCGCTTGTCCATGAGTGGTTAACACCTAAAGCCACTGGCGGTTCAGAACTTGTAGTCCAAGAAATTCTCAATTCTATTGATGCCGATCTCTATGCCTTGATCGACTTTGAATCAACCAATCCTGAGAGCTATCTTTTTAAGCGTCAGATTGGCACAACGTTTCTCCAGCACTTGCCACAGGCTCGTAACGGTGTCCAAAAATACCTGCCTTTGTTGCCCTTCGCGATCGAACAGCTAGATTTGCGGGCGTATAACATCATCCTCTCCTCTTCCCACACAGTTGCGAAAGGAGTTCTTACAAGTCCTGATCAAATGCACATTTGCTACTGCCATACACCCATGCGCTTTGCTTGGGACTTAACCTTTGATTACCTCCGCACTAGCAAACTAGGTCACGGCCCTCAAGGCATTTTGACACGATATTTGCTCCACAGAATGCGCCAGTGGGACGTATTGACTGCAAATCGAGTTGATTACTTCATTGCCAACTCCCAAAACTCAGCTCGTCGGATCTGGCGGTGTTACCGCCGCCCAGCAACAGTGATTTACCCTCCAGTAAATATCCAGCGATTTCCCTTTGTAACCACAAAACAAGATTTTTACGTTACCGTTTCGCGGCTGGTAAGTTATAAGCAAGTATCTTTAATTGTCCAGGCTTTTAATCAGCTAAACAAACCCTTGGTAGTGATTGGCACAGGGGCAGAACTACCAGAAATTCGTAAATTGGCTAAAGGAAATGTGCAGGTACTGGGATCACAACCTGATGAAGTCGTGGAGAAATATATGTCTCAAGCCAAAGCCTTTGTTTATGCTGCTTGTGAGGATTTTGGTATTGCTCTAGTCGAGGCTCAAGCCTGTGGAACTCCCGTAATTGCCTATGGTGCTGGCGGAGCTTTAGAAACAGTGCGGGATATTCGCCAACACCCAGATACCGGAACTGGTTTGTTTTTTGCCCAACAAACAACAGCAGCATTGGTAGAAGCTATAGAAAAGTTTGAAGCGTACCAGGGATGTTTTAATTCTGAGTATGCCCGCACTCACGCCGCCCAATTTGCCCCGAAAACTTTTACAGAGCGTTACTTGAGCGTTTTAGAAAATTCATGGCAAGAATTTACCAACAGAGTGAGGAGTGCGTAAGAAAGGTACAAGCCTCGTTCCCCGTGAACAAAAAAGAAAAAAGATTTGGATCGCGTGTGCTTTGTATCCAACATAAGGTGTCAATAAAGAAAGTAGTGAGTAGTGAGTAGTGGGTAGTGGAAAGGTTTTCTTTTCTACTTACTCTTCACTCTTCACGGACGAGCTGCGCCTAGAAAATACCTGACTTTCAGCGATCCCCATTGTTAATTCATATCGAATGTAAGCACTTTTAAAACCAATTTTGCGCTCATCTGGTGTCTTCTAGCTTTAAAATCGGGACTATGTGTGGTGTGGATTGTTAAGGAGTACGATGACGGCTCAGAGTTCACTCGTCTCAAATAAGAGGCTACGAGCGTTAGTTAAACGTGGACAACAGTCTTTTATATCTAAAGATAGATGCGAAGGTCTATCTGTTAGGAGCGAAAAAGATAGTTGGGCAAAACGGCTGTTTAACGGAGAATTATCTGTTAATCCTTTAAACCAAGCGTTTATCAAGCGACTATTCGACGTTGTATTTTCGCTATTAGTTCTGACTTTATTTTCTCCGGTCTACCTGATTTTGGCATTGGTGATTGCTTTAAGCTCACCTGGTTCAATCTTTTATATTCAGGAGCGTGTCGGCAAAAATCATAAAACATTTAGTTGCATTAAGTTCCGAACAATGGTTATGAATGCCGATGAAATATTGTTGGAACTTATGGAGGCATCGCCAGATATTAGGCAAGAATTTGAGGATAACTTCAAGTTAAAACAAGATCCGCGAATTACTAAAATTGGTCGATTTTTACGGTTAACTAGCCTTGATGAATTTCCTCAATTCTGGAATGTTTTGAAAGGAGACATGAGTGTTGTAGGGCCACGACCTTTAGTAGCAGAGGAGCTGCCTTGTTATGGAGTTCATATTGAGAAAATTTTGACTATCAAACCAGGGATTACTGGATTGTGGCAAGTTTCTGGACGGAATGATATTCCCTACAACCGCAGAATTTTAATAGACCTCTACTATGCCAAAAAACACAATTTTTGGCTGGATATGTGGATAATTGTCAAAACAATTCGTGTTGTACTTGTGCCTAAAAACAATGGTGCTTATTGAAGAATTACCCAAAAAGCACAAAGCATAAAATGTAGCAAATTACTATCGAAATCGAGGCGATATCCAATGTTTATTGGAAAAGGATGACTTTGGCTCTAAGCTAGTATTCTCAACCAAGCTAGGCTTAACAGAAAAAAATCTATGAATTCTTTGCAAAAACTAAACAATTCCTTAATAATCTGAAACAGATTTTGAGTTAGGGTAATGTTTAATTTGACAATTGTTCTTAAATGATGAACGTAGCAGGGGCTGAAGTCAATAATTTAAGTAATTACCACTTTGGCAAATTAACAGTTAGCTGCTAAGTTGTAGCAGTTCTTCTCAGCACATTTCAAAAACTGGCTATTTATAACGGATATTAAGTATGACACAACGCAAACGAGCGCTAATTACTGGAATTACAGGTCAAGACGGCTCTTATTTAAGTGAGTTGCTGCTAGAACAAGGCTATGAAGTTCATGGGATCATCCGCCGTACTTCGACATTCAATACAGACCGAATCGATCATATGTACGAAGACCCTCATAATGAGGGAGCGCGGTTATTTCTGCACTACGGTGACTTGACTGATGGCACTACACTTCGCCGGATTTTAGAAGAAATCAAACCAACAGAAATTTATAACTTGGGCGCTCAATCTCATGTGCGAGTCAGCTTTGATTCGCCAGAATACACTGTAGATTCAGTAGGAATGGGAACGCTGCGTCTGTTAGAGGCGATTCGAGACTACCAGCAACGTACTGGAATTGAAGTGCGATTCTACCAAGCTGGTTCTTCAGAAATGTTTGGTTTGGTGCAGGAAGTTCCTCAAAAGGAAACAACGCCATTTTATCCGCGTAGTCCCTACGCTTGTGCCAAGGTTTACGCTCACTGGCAGACAATAAATTATCGCGAATCCTATAATTTATTCGCGTGTAACGGCATTTTGTTTAACCACGAATCGCCGCGTCGGGGTGAAACATTTGTAACGCGTAAAATTACACGCGCGATCGCCCGAATTGCTGCTGGAAAGCAGAAAAAACTCTACATGGGTAATCTTGATGCCAAAAGAGACTGGGGTTATGCCAAAGACTATGTAAAGGCAATGTGGCTGATGCTACAGCAAGAATCTCCCGATGATTACGTAATTGCCACTGGGGAAACGCACTCAGTAAAAGAGTTTCTAGAGCTTGCTTTTAATTATGTCGATCTTAATTGGCAAGATTATGTTGAGTTTGACGAGCGCTATCTTAGACCAGCTGAAGTAGAGTTATTAATCGGCGATCCCACAAAGGCGCAGCAGAAGTTGGGCTGGCAACCTTCCATTACATTTAAGCAGCTAGTCGCCTTAATGGTAGAAGCAGACTTAAAAGCAATCGGTCATACTGCGGCGAATGGCAATGGTTCTAATGTAATTCAGGATTTTGCCACAATTCGTCAAGATCTAGGCAGTTTACACTTCTAAATACCCGTAAGGATTTAAAAACATGACTGCAATAGATTTAAAAGATAAACGGATTCTTGTTACTGGTGGCGCTGGCTTTTTGGGTCGTCAAGTAATTGCCCAACTGGCTAAAGCAGGAGCTGACGAGCAGAAAATTACTGTACCGCGATCGCGTGATTACAATTTACTTTCTCTAGAAAATTGCCAACGTGCAGTTGATCAGCAAGACATTGTAATTCACCTAGCAGCCCACGTTGGCGGCATTGGTTTAAATCAAGTCAAGCCAGCTGAACTGTTTTACGACAACTTGATGATGGGCGCTCAACTGATTCACGCCGCTTACCAAGCTGGAGTAGAAAAATTTACCTGTGTCGGTACTATCTGCGCTTATCCCAAGTTCACCCCAGTGCCATTTAAAGAAGATGACTTGTGGAATGGCTACCCAGAAGAAACCAATGCTCCCTATGGAGTTGCTAAAAAAGCCCTTTTAGTTCAACTCCAAGCTTACCGTCAGCAGTACGGCTTCAACGGCATCTATCTCCTACCAGTCAATTTGTACGGCCCTGAAGATAACTTTGACATCAGCAGTTCTCATGTTATCCCTGCTTTAATTCGCAAGGTACACGAAGCCCAGATTAAGCAAGAAAAGGAACTCAGAGTTTGGGGCGATGGTAGTCCTACGCGCGAGTTTCTTTACTCAGAAGATGCAGCGCGGGGCATTGTTATGGGTACTCAGTCCTACAATGACGCTGATCCTGTCAATCTAGGAACAGGTTATGAAATCTCCATCCGCGATTTGATTAGCTTAATTTGTGAACTGATGGAGTTTGACGGCAAAATTGTCTATGAAACCGATAAGCCTAACGGTCAACCGCGTCGTTGTTTAGATACTGAACGCGCCAAACAAGCTTTTGGTTTTATGGCTGAAGTAGACTTCAATCAAGGGTTGAAAAATACGATTGACTGGTATCGTCAACACGCTGCCGAGTAAATGATATTAGCTAACTCACATCTTGCACCACGTCCGTCAAGAAATAAATTTCCACAGCTTTCAGCTAAAGTACAATCAACTCGACTAGCTGAAAAAGTGAGTGTTGTATAGTCCGTTTTAACGGACTTGAGTTATTAGCCTTGAACTTAAGTTCAAGGCAGTGGCAAAGCAAGGTGCAAGAAATGACCTAACACACTGACGAAAGCTGTGATCTGATTCACGTCTTTAAGATATAAAAGGTAGGGTGGGCATTGCTCACCCTACTTTTCGTTAAACTTGTGAAAACTAAAGCAGAATTACGTCGTTCGTTGCTCAAAACACGAGCCTCTATACCGCAAGCCGAATGGAGAGAAAAGAGCGATCGCATCTGTAACCATCTGCAATCCTCGTCTCTATTTACCTCTGCACAAACAATTCTGGCGTATTTTAGCTTTCGCGGGGAACCCGACTTGAGTTGTTTATTTACAACCACTCATCAGCGCTGGGGATTTCCTCGCTGTGTTGGTGATTCCTTAAACTGGCATATCTGGAAACCTGGTAATTCTTTACAAGCCGGAGCTTATGGTATTCTAGAACCTTATTTGGATGCCCCTATTTTACCGTCAACTGAAGTAGATTTAATTCTTGTCCCAGCTGTTGCTTGTGACTATCAAGGGTATCGACTCGGCTACGGCGGCGGTTATTACGATCGCTTGTTTAGTTCCGCTAACTGGGCAACAAAGCCCGCCATAGGTATTGTGTTTGAATTTGCTTATTTACAACAGTTACCTATTAATTCGTGGGATAAACCTTTGCAGGGCATTTGTACAGAAACTTCTTTAAAGATGATTTAATTAAGTTACCCAATTCAAGCTTAAATCTTGAGAACGCCGCACCGAGGACTATTGTCCCCGGTGCGTCAACCACATACTTATTACAAGCATTTGGTTAGACCAATACAATTACTATATTATGACGTTATTAATACGAATTCAAGCATTTATTTCAAATTTAATATGTATTTTTGTATTAAAAAATTGGCTTATTTAAAAATTAGTTATTGAGCGATTAATAACCTAGTATATTAAGGTTTTAAACTTGATAATAATTTTTAAATTCAAATGCCCTGTTGCCATTTAAGAAAATGATTAATACGAATCAAAAGCTAAAAGTCAAAAGTCAAATAAATAAGCCTTGGGCGAGATATGTTTGGACGTATGGGCTGTTGGGAGCGATCGCAATCGTCATGCTATTTCCCCTCCTGTGGTTGCTCAGTACAGCGTTGAAATCTCCAACTGAAGATATTTTTGTATTTCCACCCCAGCTATTACCTAGCCAACCAACGTTTGATAATTTTGTTAAAGTTTGGCAGACAAACCCCTTTGGGCAATATTTATTCAACAGTACCCTTATTGCCTTACTAACCGTAACTTTAAATCTGCTGTTTTGTGCTTTAGCTGCTTACCCATTGGCAAGGTTAGATTTTCGGGGGCGAGACTGGATTTTTACCGCCATTGTCTCCACAATCATGATTCCATTTCAAATAGTGATGATTCCCCTGTATATTTTGACAGTGCAACTAGGAATCAGAAATAGTTATCTAGGAATTATTTTTCCAGGCATAGCTTCCGCCTTCGGCATTTTTCTGTTACGACAAGCTTTTGCTGGTGTTCCTAAAGAAATGGAAGAAGCAGCCCGCATTGATGGCTGTTCAGAGTTAGGAATATGGTGGTTTGTGATGCTGCCTGCAATTCGTCCAGCACTTGTAACGCTGGCTATTTTCGTATTTATCGGCTCTTGGAGTGACTTCTTGTGGCCTTTAATTGTGATCGACAAACCAGACTTATACACCCTTCCATTGGGAGTAGCAACATTAGCTGGGACATTTTCACTAGATTGGCGACTAATTGCAGCTGGTTCGGTAATTTCGATTGCTCCGGTCCTGCTAGTATTTTTATTTCTCCAACGCTATATTGTGCCAACTGAAGCAGGTAGCGGTGTTAAAGGATAATTTTAACAGTGAACAATTGACAATTGACAATTGACAACTGTCCACTGTCCACTGTCCACTGTCCACTGTCCACTGTCCCGACCTCACGAATAAATGTCAACTGTCAACTGTCAACTTTTTAACGAGGTTTGATCACCCGCGGTGAAGCGATCGCAGCTACCGAATTTGAATCAGTTGGATGTGTTACCTGGTCATACACCCCTGACCAAACGGAGACAAGCGCATCAGATACTTGTAACATCTCTACTTCGGTTGTCTCCCAGCCTGCTTGCTGTTTTTCAAAGCGCAATAGAGCCATGCGCCAGCTGATTGGGATACCCGATATGCTATTGTAAGCTCCTGACAAAGCACCTACGATCGCAGTAGTAATTTGAGGCTGATAACTTGTTTGAGCCGCCCGCAGTGTAGAGAGGCGGAAGTCTTCTAGGCTACTTAAGAAGCAGTAAAACGCTAGAGCAATTGGTGTAGTAGCATCTCTACTGACAGCTATAGCCCGTTCTAAACCTGCTTGTTGATTCAACAAAGTCTGAACTTGAAGTAATTGTTGGGTAATTTGGGTTTGTGGCTCACCTAGAAAAGTAATAACTTGAGGAATCAAGGTAGCTGGGTTAATTTTTTCGTTGAGGGATAGAGCGATCGCATATCCTACAGCTAAAGCTCGATCTCTAATCATCGCGTCATCTTGCCCAACTGCTTTTAAAGCAAGTTGCAAATTTTGGCGCAGCTTAATTTCCGATTCATGATAGAACAGTGCGATCGGCAGGGTAGCAAGAATGGCTATGGTAGGATTGCAATTTATTACGTCTTGAGCAAGCAAATCCTTTGTAAAGGCATCATGCCAATCGTCTAGATCAAATCTACCTAGTTTAATTAAGCGTTCTGCACCTATAATTGCCAAACGCCCACCTAAATACTTTGCTGCCACAGGATATTTCTGCTGTTCCACCCTGCGATCTAATGGTTTTTCTTGGTGCGGTTTTATAGCGTTTGGATACGAGAAGCGTCTTGGACTAACGCCCTTAGATGATCCAATCGTTTCTCCTATTACCGCCCCTACAAACGTAGCGCCAAATCGACTGGAGATTGAGTAGCGCATTAGCTAATTTTACTGCCTGAGATAATCAACCAACGCCTGCAAACCGAGTCGATAACTATTTGCACCGAATCCACTAATTTGCCCGATCGCTACGGCTGCGATGTAAGAATGATGTCGGAAAGTTTCGCGCTGGTAAATGTTACTAAGATGAACTTCCACCGTTGGGATATTAACTGCTGTGATCGCATCTCTAATTGCGACACTCGTATGAGTATAAGCCCCAGCATTAATTAAAATTCCTTGATGTTCGCCATGAGCCGCCTGAATAGCATCTACTAAAACGCCTTCATGGTTGGACTGCAAAGGAGAAGTTTTCGCTTGTAACTTCTGTGCTTCTTCTGCTAACAAGCGATTAATTGCGTCTAAAGTTACAGAGCCATAAATTTCTGGCTCTCGCTTACCTAGTAGGTTTAGGTTTGGCCCGTGCAGTACCAAAACGCTAATCAAAGGCAATTCTTCCAAACCCACTAGCCTAAACTAACGACGACGATCATTTACAGGAATAGGAATCGGTTCTCGTTCCGGTTCAGCCTCCGGCCCTAGCAAGGTTTCAATTAACCTGCGCGCCCATTCTTTCAGCTTCTCCAGCACTTTTTCTACGTAGTCCATTGAACCGATTGCTCCTACAATACTTCCTGGATTTTTCAACGACAACTGAGAAAACGGAATTAGCCCACGATAATTGTTTTTTTAGCGCTTGGCAAACGCTGGACAATGTTCTATAGCGCTGTAGTTTACTTGGGCATCCTACGTTAAGTAACGCAGGATGACTTAGCAATTGCTATAGCGTGGTATCATTCGTTTGAGGCAGTCTCAAAGCGTCCTTGATAATCCACTCAAGTCCAAAATTATCGAACCTTATTTTTACTTATACTTAAGATTATCATAACAACAAAAAATAAACTCATCTAACTAGAGACGGGATTTTGGTTGAAATTTAAGTCTAGTAGGTTTAGAACTAGTAGCAATTATTTTCTACTGCAACAACTTTCGCCGCAGATGATCGAGTGCTGTACAGGCGCTGAGGTGGCGAATTAGCGATCGCTCCCGCATTGCACCAAAGCGATATTCAAAGCTTTGTACTTCACCATTTGCTTCTGCCATCCCAATATATACCAAACCGATTGGTTTAGTAGCAGTACCACCATCCGGCCCAGCGATGCCAGTAATACTAATTCCCCAGGTAGTTGCGAGGCGCGTTTGGACTCCAGTTGCCATTTGCTCTGCCACCTTCGCACTTACCGCACCTAGCTCGTATAGGTCTTTTGGCTCAACACCTAACAAAGAAATTTTCACAGAGTTGTCATAAGAAATTACTCCACCTAAGAAGTAACTGGAACTACCAGGCACAGCCGTTAGCATCTGCCCTAATCCACCGCCAGTGCAAGATTCGGCAACACTCAGCGTTTCGCCAGCGTCAAGTAACAACTTACCTACAACTATTGCCAAGGTGTCATCGTCTGCGCCGTAATAGGCTAGACCGCCAATTTGTTTTAGTTCTGCTTCTACGGGTGCAATTAGCTGCTTTGCTTCTGCTTCTGACTCAGCTTTCGCAGAGATTCGCAGCTTTACTTCTCCCTGACTTGCATAGGGAGCAACTGTTGGATTTTGGAGGTTGAGAAAGTTAGACACTCTTTCAGCCAAAGCTGATTCGGCAATACCCCAGAACTTTAACGTCCGACTATAAATGATTTCTTTGCCAAAACCAAGGCTTTTTAAATAAGGAACGGCTGTTTCTTGCCACATCCGTTGCATTTCCGATGGCACGCCAGGGAAGGTAAGAATAGTTACACCCGCCACACGCCAAATAATCCCAGGTGCTGTACCAGCCGAGTTGGGTAAAACTTCGGCTCCCTGGGGAATTAAAGCTTGCTTACGGTTGCTGGGTGTCATTTCCCGCCCACGTTGGGCGTATTTACGGGCAATGTCTGCGATAATTTCTGGGTGTTCAATTAAAGGTACGCCAAAAAATTCGGCAAGTGTTTCTGTTGTCAAATCATCGGGTGTAGGGCCAAGCCCGCCCGTAAAAATGAGAACTTGCGATCGCTCACTTGCAATTTTTATAACCTGCTTTAGGCGCTGTGGGTTATCTCCGACAACTGTTTGATAGTAGTGAGGAATACCGAGACTTGCTAGCTCAATAGCTAAAAATTGGGCATTTTTATTTAGGATACTGCCTAGAAGTAACTCGGTTCCAACGCAAATAATTTCAGCAGTCATTATTAGGGACTAGGGGTTAGGGATTAGGGGTTAGGAGCTAGGGGTTAGGGGTTAGGGAATACAAATATATCTCCCCTGCTCCCCTGCTCCCCTGCTCCTCTGCTCCTCTGCTTAAGCAAGAGCTGGGATAGGAATTGTGAGGTGAGGGTACAAGGGAAAGCGATCGCATAATGCTGCTACTCGTTGCCGGCAATCTTGTGCTACTGTTTCATCTTCTGGATGCAGTAGGCGATCGGCAATTATATTCGCAATTTCGGTAAACTCAACGCCACCCATTCCCCGCGTGGTCATTGCTGGTGAACCGAGTCGCAAGCCGCTAGTCACAAACGGTGATTGCGGATCAAAGGGAACTGTATTTTTGTTCGCAGTAATATTAACGCCACTTACTAGCTGATCCGCTTGCTTACCAGTCATGTCGATACAACGCAAATCAACCAACATTAAATGATTGTCTGTGCCATTCGATACAATCTTAAAGTTTCTTTTTTGCAGTTGCGTCGCTAATGCACGAGCATTTTCAATTACTTGCGCGGAATAAACTTTAAACTCCGGTTTCAGTGCCTCCCCAAAAGCTACCGCCTTTGCAGCAATAACGTGCTCTAGTGGCCCCCCTTGGCTACCAGGGAAAACAGATTTATCCAGCTTTTTACCTAATTCTGGATCGCGGGTCATAATTAACCCACCTCTAGGCCCGCGCAGAGTTTTGTGAGTTGTAGTGGTTACAACATCGCAATGAGGAATAGGACTAGGGTGAAGACCAGTAGCAACTAAACCAGCAATGTGGGCGATATCTGCTAATAAGTATGCCCCAATTTCATCGGCTATACTTCTGAATTTTTCAAAATCAATTACACGCGGATAAGCAGAATAACCACAAATCAGTAGCTTGGGGCGGTGTTGCAGTGCTAGCTCCCGGATGTGGTCATAATCTAGCTGTTCTGTTTCTGGACTAACGCCGTAGTGACAAACTTTGAACCACTTACCTGACACATTCACTGGCGATCCGTGCGTCAGGTGTCCGCCGTGAGACAAATCCATCCCCATAATCGTGTCTCCAGGCTCCAACAGCGACAGGAAAACGGCAAAATTTGCCTGCGCTCCAGAATGGGGTTGGACATTTGCATGAGCAGCCCCAAATAGCTGTTTAGCGCGGTCAATAGCTATTTGCTCAATTTTGTCAATATATTCACAGCCACCGTAGTAACGTTTCCCAGGCAAACCCTCGGCATATTTATTAGTTAGTACCGAACCTTGGGCGGCGAGGACAGCAGCAGAGGTAAAGTTTTCACTTGCAATTAACTCCAGGTGGTCACGTTGGCGTTGGAGTTCTGCATGAATTAAATCTGCGATTGTCGGGTCAGAGGAGGCGAGAAAATCTAAGTTATTTCGATTCACTTGTGGGATTCCTAATAAAAATTTCAGAATGGTTTAATTAGTTGTAACAAGGAGCAATTCTAATGAATGCGTTAATTATGATAACGCTGTTTGATTCAGGTCAGAGCGATCGCTACGTAGACACACGGAACTTGTCTGTAAGATATCGCCTTCAAAACGTAGTTGAAATTCAAGTTCTCCACAGAAGACCAATCTTAAACAAACTTGGCACATTAAGCTGTGTGTGAATTCTGACAATCTCCCTAAATGCTTAACTTAAAATTAAATCAAGGAAAGTGGGTATGTACCGGAGGGATTGGATGTTAGTAATTGTAATGGAAGAGCAGATCCTTGCCCCTCAGCACGTTTGCCAAAGCTGTTTACTTGCCGATCAAAGTGGTCAACCTCGCTGGCGTGGGGGTCAACTTCGCTGTGGACGGGCGATTCGCAAACTTACAGACGGACAGCCAGACCAGTACCAGTGTCTGATGGGCTTCCGCATTGCTAATATTGAATGAATTACAGCTTGATATCAGCTATATTCAGCAAGATGAGTGAAAGTTTTTAGAGTTGAGACACCCTAAAGACAACTCTCGCACCTGCGTTATCCTGAGCATAGGACAAAAAAACTAATTACCACTTATCTATTTAGGAGAGCTAGGATGACTTGGCGGGGTTCTGCGACAGTTTCAGACAGGATTTTTGCTTCCCTACCGTATTTGCTTCCTCTAGTTGATGGGGTAATTTTCGGTAGATACTTGTTTAGCCAATTTCCGGCTCTAAGTATAGTTTTTGTGCCGCTTATTCCCTTGGTACAACTTAACAACACACCTTTTGTCAGCTTGATTATCTTCTTTGCATTATTTCTATTAGTGATTAGGAATGAAAATATTAGTCACTTCATTCGTTTCAATGCAATGCAAGCGATTCTCTTGGACATCGTAATATTTTTAGTTAGCCTGCTTTTACGAATTTTGTCACCTGTTCCGGGCATTGACTTTGCGATCGAAACGTTAACCAATACACTGTTTTTGGGCATAGTGGCAGCATTTGTTTATTCAGTTGCTCAGTCATTGTTAGGGCGCTACGCCGAAATTCCAGCAATTTCTGACGCGGTGCGGATGCAAGTTCCTTAATGGCTGTGGAGCCGCATTGCTGCTGTTTGCCTGGGTACTACGGTGTTTTCCAGGCGACCAATGCCTTCAATTTCAACTGTGACGCGATCGCCTAATTGTAATGCTCCTACGCCCATAGGCGTTCCTGTCAGCACTATGTCACCTGGCAGCAGTGTCATCACTTGGCTAATATAGGACACGATCGCATCCGGCGAAAATACCATTTGATCAATACAGGCAGATTGTACCGCTTGCTCCTGATCGTTCAGAAAAGTCTGTAACCGGGCTGCCGGATTTAATTCGCGGACAATCCAAGGGCCTAAAGGACAAAATGTATCAAATCCTTTAGCTCGCGTCCATTGACCGTCCCGCTTTTGTAAATCTCGTGCTGTTACATCATTAGCAATGGTGTAGCCCCAGATTTTGGTCTGGGCTTGCTCTGGCGGACAGTCAAATGTGCGATCGCCAATTACTAGCGCCAATTCTCCTTCGTAGTCTACTCGCTGCGCTTGGGGAGGATATTGAATCTCTCTAGCAGTAGAAATAACTGATGTCGGCGGCTTAAAAAATAGTAGCGGTTCTTGCGGCACTGCTGTTCCCATTTCAGCAGCATGGTCTACATAATTCTTTCCTACCGCGATGATCTTGGAGGGAGCGCAGGGCGCAAGTATTTGGTAACTGTCAGGTTCTAAATACACATCTGTAGGTTGTCCTTGCAACCAAGGCGGAGCATCCAGCACTTGGACACCTTGATTAAGTTGCAGTAAACCGTAGTAAGTCCGTCCTTCTTGATTTTGAACTCGGACGTAGCGCTGCATCATAAAATGCTTGGAATATCTAGTTTATTATTAGCAATAATTTACCAGCTAGTTAGTTACCTTCTTCCGCTAATTTGCACCGCATCCTGACAAGCTAACAGCTAGTTTTAACTTGTTAATTTAGAATTATGCGACTTATTTGCTATGCGAGTAGGATAGCAGACTGCTAAGATTGTAATTCCTTGTTGCATCATCGAAAGTTGATTGCCGTTAATTTTAGTGCTGTCCAACTTAACTTGAAGCAGCCATTTTGTCCATAAGGAGACTTAAATTCATGCATATCGTTTACGAAACCATGTACATCTTGCGTCCTGATCTTGGAGAAGAACAGGTAGAGCAAGCAGTTAGCAAGTATCAGAATCTGATTCAGGAGCAAGGAGCTACAGAAATCGAAATTCAAAATCGCGGCAAACGTCGTCTTGCCTATGAAATTAAAAAGCAGCGAGATGGAATTTTCGTTCAGATGAATTACCAAGCTCCTGGAAATGTGATAGCGCCCCTAGAACGGGCAATGCGCTTGAGCGAAGAAGTGATACGCTACTTGACAATCAAGCAAGAAGTTCCTGAAGAAACTCCAGAGGAAGAAGAAGTGACTGAGGCGGCGTAAAAAACTTACGAAAAGCTCCCCCCTGAAATAAAGCAAGAGAGAGGACAAGGGGACAAGGAGAAAACCCATGTCTCTCAAAACAAATTTTTCTTCTTTCTCTACTGGCTTTAATCGTGGGCAACAAAAACCGTTTGACATAGGTGAAGCCGTAGGGGGAGTTTTTCTTTTTCCCTTGTCCCCAAGTCTCCCCCTCCCCTTGTCCTGTTTGGTAAGGGGGATTTTTGTGTCTGGTTGCTAATATTTAACAAGTTATTTGTAAATTAGAATACATAACTAGCTGTTGTTAGCGTCGGCGGATGTTGCAAGAAACGCCTTTCAAACTGCGGAACTATGGTGTGGCTGTAATTGCTGTTGCGATCGCACTTTTACTAAAGCTGTTGTTAAAACCCCTATTTGTCACAGAAACTCCATTTATCGTGTTTTTTGCGGCAGTGATGATGAGTGCCTACTATGGTGGAATTAGATCGGGGTTACTCGCTACCACTCTGGCTGCTATTGTCAGCAATTACTTGTTTTTGCCTCCAGCTTACTTCTTCTTCAAACCTGAAGGACAAAACTTGCCGCTTGGGATATTTATCGTAGAGTGTTTGTCTATTACTTGGCTAACAACAGCATTAAACGCCGCTAAACAGCAAGCCGAGAATAGCAGCCTAGAGGTGAAGCATGATCTAGAATCTCTGCGTCAAAGTGAAGAGACACTGCGAACTGCTTACGCTGAACTAGAAAACCGACTTGAGAAACGCACTGCTGAACTTTTAGCAATTAATGTCGATCTGCAACAGCAAATAAGCGATCGCCAACAGATAGAAAAAAGACATCTCCAAAATATAAATAATTTGTGGTAAAAGAATAGTATAGAAGCTTTTTGCGACTAAACTAATATGGGTTCCGTACTAGATTACATTGAACATAATCCTAAAGAAACACAGCGCTTAATTG